>Ga0115565_10001227_pt1 | contig 21393 bp, 19 predicted proteins | sample COGITO_mtgs_1105_FD_87199 | JGI IMG/M metagenome (GOLD analysis project Ga0115565, IMG submission 87199) | Pelagic marine microbial communities from North Sea - COGITO_mtgs_110530 | ecosystem: Environmental > Aquatic > Marine > Epipelagic | place: Germany:Helgoland, sampling site Kabeltonne... | reverse complement strand
TCTTATTTTTTTTGACATCTCAAGAACTTGAGGTCTTAAAATTTCTGATTTTTGTTTTAAATCAAATGCACATACAATTCCATACATAATAATCTGTATAAGTATTAGGCTGCAAATATGCAGCTATAGTTACATATTGTAAATATGAATAGTTATAATGATTATAATTTATAACTAAATTATAGTTATTAATATTTAAATGTAACTAAAAATGATCTAAGCAGGTGAAAAAGTGCGACACCTAAAGTTATTGGGTTAAAAATTGTGCTTTCTGTTTTTAGGGCTTAGCACAACAGCTCCTCTAAGAAGGTGAAAAAATTAAAAGTAAGGCTTAGCCTTGAAAAATCAAGGTGTTTTTTTGTTTAAGGAATATTCAGATACTTATGCGTTTGAAGTGATACTTTCCATTTGGGATGTTTCATAACATAATCGACAATAGACGGCGTGACTTTTTCGCGTTTACTCCACTCAGGTTGGAGATACAAAATACAGTTGGAATTTACTTTGGCGGCTTGTTCTTCCGCATATTTTAAATCATCTAAATTGTATACAATCACTTTGAGTTCGTGTGCTTTCTGATAAACTTCATCTAAAGGGCCTTTTAATTTTTTAGGTGATAAACAAATCCAATCCCAATCGCCAGTTAGCTTGTATGCTCCAGACGTTTCGATATGGGTTTGCATTCCTTTTGATTTTAAAGCCTTTGTCAAGGGGTTCATATCCCACATCAACGGCTCACCACCCGTAACCACAATGGTTTGACTGTCTTTAGCCGCAGTGTCTGCTATACTTTCTATAGACGTTGGCGGATGCAAATCGGCATTCCAGCTTTCTTTAACATCACACCAATGACAGCCCACATCACAGCCTCCTATTCTAACAAAATAGGCCGCCGTACCTTTATGGAACCCTTCCCCTTGAATGGTATAGAAGGCCTCCATTAGTGGTAGCATTTTACCCGAATTAACGAGTGCTTTAATTTCGGTTTTTAACATAATGCGCAAAAATAGTTTACAGTTTTTTGTTTAAGTCATAAAACTTCATTTATTTTTACTCGAAATTAAACTATTAGCACTGCATAACACAAAATCAACCATGAGAAATTATTTATTTATTGGATTACTTTTAGGGCTTTTAGTCGCCTGTGAAACAAAAACAGACTCTTTTGCGATTACCAAAAACAGCATTGGCCTATTAACAGACTCCACAAAAGTGAACGCCTTAAAGGTGGTGTTTATCAACGACTCTATCAGTAAATACATTGGAGGCGATGAATTTACAGGCAGCACCAATACGATCAGTATTTTCGAAAAAGGTACAGGGAAACTACTTCTAGAATTAGACCCTAATTATGCTTTAGACTCGGTGTCAACCATCCGAACGGTGCGTATTATGGACGAACGTTTCAAAAATAAAGATGGCTTGAACAGGCTAAGTACTTTTGGAGATCTTAATTCCAAATACACGATTTCTAGTATTCAGAACACACTGAGAAGCTTGATTATTTCAGTTGATGAAATCAATGCGTATTTTACGCTTAATAAGACCGAGCTTCCTGAAGAAATGCGCTATAATATGAATCAAAAAATAGAGGCCATTTCAATTCCTGAAACGGCTAAAATAAAGGACTTTTACATTCAATGGTACTAAGATATGGCAGGGTATAAGATTCAAAAAACGCCGTTTGTAGTTCCAACAACGGATGGCAAACGTATTGAGGAACATTTTGGAAAAGCAACCGATGGAAATGCCGCTATAAGTATTGCCCATATGGTAGCCCCTCCAGGATGGAGTGAGCCTTTTCAAACTCCAAAATTTGATGAATTCACCTATATTATTAAAGGAAAAAAACAATTCAGTATTGAGGGCGATACTATTGTTCTAGAACAAGGACAGTCCATCAAAATTCAAAAAAACACACGAGTACAATACTCAAACCCCTTTGATGTCCCTTGCGAATATCTAGCGATTTGCACGCCTGCATTTTCAATGGAAAACGTAAACAGAGAAGAATAGACACAAACACATGAAGTCACTTATCCCAAAACTTGTGGGCGCCCTTATAAATTTCATTGGGGTTTTTAGCTCAGCCTACGCCTCAAAACTTGCCTTACAACTGTTTTCAAAACCGCGGGGTGGACAGCTTACACCAAAAGGGAAATTATTTTTAGATACGGCTACTAAAACAACCTTGTATTATAACGACTTACCGATTCAAACCTACCAATGGAACGGCTCTAAAGAGACTGTTTTATTGGCACACGGTTGGGAAAGCAACAGTAACCGATGGCGGTATGAGATTGAAAAACTCCAATCAGAAGGCTACACTATCATTGCCTTAGACGGGCCTGCACATGGCGGCTCTGGAAGCAATACGTTTAATGCAATTCTGTATTCGGAATTTATTAATGTGGTGAGTCAAAAATTCAAACCGACGTTGTTTCTAGGACATTCGGTCGGGGCGATGGCGGTTATCATTTTTCTTCAAAAACAAACCTATAAGGATGCTAAGAAAATTGTGCTTTTGGGCGCACCATCAGCATTTACAGGAATTATGGAACGCTACAGCTCCTTGATGGGATATAGTAAAACCATCGACAACGGCATCGATAGGCATGTTAAACAAAAATTTGGACACCCTTGTAGCTACTTTTCAACAGCGAACTTTGTGAGCACTATCGATTCCGAAGGCTTGATCATTCACGATAAAAAAGACCCTATCATCCCCTATCAAGATGCACTCGATATTGATGCACAATTCAAAAACGCCCAACTTATTTCAACAGAAAGTTTCGGTCATTCTCTAAAGGGAGAGTTTGTTACGGGTGAGATCATAAAGTTTTTGAACCACTAAACTTTTGTAAATTCGCCACATGGAACCAATTTCAACAAGACTAAACAAATATTTAAGTGAAGCCGGGTATTGCTCGCGTCGGGCTGCCGATAAACTCATTGACGAAGGTCGGGTCACTATTAATGGTGTTGTGCCAGAAATGGGGACTAAAGTTTTAGCGGGTGACGAGGTTAAAGTGGATGGAAAAACCATTCGTAATGAAGCTAAAAAAAGAACGTATATCGCATTCAATAAGCCTGTAGGAATCGTTTGTACGACCGATACTGGTGTTGAAAAAGATAATATTATAGATTACATCAATTACCCCAGTCGGATTTTTCCAATAGGACGTTTGGACAAAGACAGTGAAGGCTTAATTTTATTGACCGATGATGGCGATATTGTGAACAAAATTCTTCGGGCGAGCAACAACCACGAAAAAGAATACATCGTTAGTGTAGATAAACCCATTTCTCAAACATTCATCCAACGTATGTCGGGTGGTGTTCCCATTTTGGATACCGAAACAAAACAGTGTGAGGTTCAAAAATTAAGCACATATGAATTTAAAATCATCCTTACTCAAGGGCTTAATCGTCAAATTCGTCGCATGTGTGAATATCTTAACTATGAAGTTCAATCCTTGAAACGCACACGGATCATGAATATCCATTTGAAATGTGAAGTCGGTAGTTACCGCGATTTAACAGAGGATGAATTGAACACATTAAACGAAACACTAAAACATTCTAAAAAAGCTCTTTAATGTCTGTAGCACCTTTTCACTTAGCCATCCCCGTTTGGAACCTAGCCACCTGTCGTATTTTTTATCGCGATATTTTGGGTTGTGAAGAAGGCCGCCATAGCGATCATTGGGTCGATTTTAATTTTTTTGGTCATCAGTTGGTGATTCACTTCAAACCAAAAGAAGAAAACACTGATGTGCATGCCAATCAAGTTGATGGAAAACAGGTGCCTGTTCCTCATTTCGGAGTGATTCTTTTGTGGGACGATTTTGAAACATTTTCGGAACAATTAAAACAGAAAAAAATAGATTTCATCATTGAACCTTACATTCGGTTCGAAGGTCAGGTTGGCGAACAAGCCACGATGTTTTTCTATGATCCTGCGGGTAATGCTTTAGAGTTTAAAGCTTTTAAAGATACGTCTCAGGTTTTTGCTAAATAGAGGAATTTGCCTCGTGACGTTCGCAAGCGAGCAGCGTATTTTTGAGTAACATCGCGATAGTCATTGGTCCTACACCGCCTGGTACAGGCGTGATATAACCTGCTTTTTCGACTACACTTTCAAAATGCACGTCACCTGCGATGCGATAGCCTCTTTTCTTAGTCTCGTCAGGAACTCTAGTGATGCCTACATCAACAATAACAGCGCCTGGCTTTACCATTTCAGCAGTTAGAAATTCTGGAATTCCTAAGGCAGCAACGACAATATCAGCCTCTAAAGTCAGTTCTGCTAAATTAGTCGTGCGGCTATGTGCTATGGTTACCGTCGCATCTCCAGCTGGCCGTTTCTGACTCATTAAAATACTCATTGGACGCCCAACAATATGACTTCTTCCAATGACTACAACGTGTTTTCCAGAGGTTTGGACTTTATAACGTTCCAAAAGCTCCATAATCCCATAAGGTGTAGCGGGTAAAAACGTTGGTAAATCCAAGGTCATACGCCCCACATTCGTAGGATGAAAGCCGTCCACATCTTTGTCGGGATGCACCGCCATCAATACTTTTTGTTCGTCGATATGTTTTGGTAACGGCAATTGTACTATAAATCCATCAATTTCAGGATTGTTATTTAAAGCATGAATCTCAGCTAACAACTGATTTTCAGTGGTTTCAACGGGTAAATCAATCAGTGTAGAATTAAATCCTACAAGCTCACAGGCTTTGACTTTAGCCCCAACATAAGTCATGCTCGCGCCATTTGTACCCACAAGAACGGCAGCCAAATGCGGCATACGCTTTCCTTGAGCTTTGAGTTTTGAAACTGCAGCAGCAATCTCAACTTTAATTTCTGCACTGGTTTGTTTTCCGTCTAGTAATATCATTGTAAAGTGGTCGTTAATTTTAGCTATCGTGGCATGTTTTTCATCATCTGCATCATTTTTTTACCGCCACCGCCTTGCATCATTTTCATCATTTTACTCATTTGATCGAATTGCTTCATCAATTGATTTACTTGTTGAATGGACGTTCCAGATCCTGCGCCAATTCGTTTTTTACGACTGGCGTTCAAGAGTGTTGGTTTAGAGCGTTCTTCCGGAGTCATCGAATGGATTATGGCTTCGATATGTTTAAATGCATCATCGTCAACATCGACATCTTTCATCATTTTTCCAACCCCAGGAATCATCCCCATAAGGTCTTTCATATTACCCATTTTCTTAACCTGTTGAATTTGTGATAAAAAGTCATCAAATCCAAATTGGTTTTTGGCAATTTTCTTTTGGATTTTTCGGGCTTCTTGTTCATCAAACTGCTCTTGAGCGCGTTCAACTAAGGAAACGACATCTCCCATCCCTAAAATTCGCTCGGCCATACGTGCAGGATAGAATACATCAATGGCTTCCATTTTTTCGCCTGTTCCAATAAATTTAATTGGTTTATTGACGACTGATTTTATGGAAATGGCAGCTCCACCACGAGTATCACCATCTAGTTTGGTAAGAATAACCCCATCAAAATTTAGAATATCATTGAAAGCTTTGGCGGTGTTTACAGCATCTTGACCTGTCATTGCATCGACAACAAATAGTGTTTCTTGTGGTTGTACTGCTTTATGAATGTTAGCAATTTCGCTCATCATCGCTTCATCAACTGCCAAACGTCCGGCAGTATCAATAATCACAATATTACAGCCTTTGGCTTTGGCCTCGGCAATACCTGCTTTGGCAATAGCTACAGGGTCGTTATTTCCGCGATCGCTATAAACCTCAGCACCAATTTGTTCTCCAACAATATGCAACTGATCGATGGCCGCAGGGCGGTACACATCACAAGCTACTAATAGTGGATTTTTGGATTTTTTTGTTTTTAAATAATTGGCAAGTTTTCCAGAAAAAGTCGTTTTACCAGAACCTTGTAACCCAGACATTAAAATTATACTTGGCGTTGCAGACACGTTAATCCCTTCAACATCACCACCCATTAGGGTTGTTAATTCATCTTTTACAATTTTGACCATCAATTGGCCTGGCTGAAGTGTGGTTAAAACGTTTTGTCCTAATGCTTTTTCCTTTACACGATTGGTAAACTCTTTCGCAATTTTATAGTTGACATCGGCATCCAACAAGGCGCGGCGCACTTCTTTGAGTGTTTCGGCAACGTTGATTTCTGAAATACGCCCGTGTCCTTTGAGGACGTGGAGGGCTTTATCTAATTTTTCACTTAAAGAATTGAACATAAAATGCGATTTTTATCGAGGTACAAAAGTAAAGAAATATTTTAGTTTAAAACCGTTAACGAGCTGTTAAACCCATCAATTTAAAAAAATAATTTCATTCGATTTAGGGAGTAGAGCTAGAGATTTGCAACAATTTACCGTTATAGAATTGCTGACTATTTTTAGCAAATTCAAAAATATAAGCTGCCATTTGTGCCGCAGTTGTTGGGGCTTCATAGCCTGGAAAGGCTTCGGCTAGCATTTCGGTTTGCACAGCTCCCAGTGCCAACACATTAAAGGAGGGCCCTGTTTCTTTATATTCTTCTGCAAGCAATTCAGTGAGTGTAATCACAGCGCCTTTACTTGAGCTATAGGCCGAAAGTCCTGGGAATTTTACAGAGCCTTGTACGCCACCCATGGAGCTTATGGTGACCACATGGCCTTTTGCAGGCATGAACGGAATTAAGCGTCGAGTGAGCTCGGCTACCCCAAAAACATTGGTGCTATAAACGTGTTGAAAGTCTTCAAAAGTAGTATCGGAGAAAGGCTTATTTAAAAGTGTTCCTGCATTGTTAATCAAAATATCAACATGGGCCCATTCTTTTTTTACAAAGGCTTCTACACGATCATAATCTTCGGATTTACTCAAATCAAAAGATAAGGCTGTGATGTTTTCAAAGTTTAAGTTAGAAACAGGTTTTGCATTTCTGGACAGTGCCAAAACATGATAGCCTGCATTGGCAAAAAGATGGACGAGTTCAAATCCAATACCACGGCTTGTTCCTGTAATTATAACTGTTTTAGTTGGTTGCATACATTTGTATTTCTTTGGAATCGGTATTGCAAATTTGCACGAATCCAGGAATTAATTTATTAATTGTTGTCGCCATAAAAACGAAATCTAATTGGTCAATTTCATCATCTACATGATGATAAAAATCAAAATTAGTCAAATCGCAAGAAGAAATGGTATGACTAGGCACTTTAAATTCTTTATAAAACGAATAATTATCAGAACGCTTAAAAAGGTTGTACTTTTTAGCAACATCTGAAATACCAACTATGGTAGAATTGGTATAGGTGTTTAATTTATCCCCTAAATTAGATAATTCATATCCTGTTAGAAAAATTTCATAATCACGATCTATAAACGGAACGCCAATCATTTCAAAATTGAGCATGGTATAAAGATTAAGGTTTTGTGTTTTTAATTTTTTGGACAACGCTTTAGAGCCTAATAATCCTTTTTCTTCGCCTGAAAATAAGGCTACTATAATGGAGCGTTTGTTGGTTCCTAATCGTGCTAAACAATCGGCAATAGCTAATACACTGGCAGTGCCAGAAGCATTATCATTAGCACCATTGGCTATGGAATCATTTTGAACTTTGCCCGCAATTCCTATATGATCATAATGTGCGCCTAGCAACACGACTTCATTTTTTAATTCAGGATCTATACCTTCAATAAACCCAACGATATTAATTCCCTTAAACCGCGTAGATTCGAAGGTGTCAAAATAGGTGTCAAAATAGGGTTTAATACCAGCTTCAATAAATTTTGATCGAATAAATTGCGCCGCCACAAGTTCGCCTTGAGTTGCGGTTTCACGGCCTTTAAGAACGTCAGAACTTAAAAAATCAACACTGGATCGGAGGTCTTGTGGCTTTACTTTTTCAAAGTCTTGTGCGAACGCTATTTGAATAAAGAGGCCCACTAAAAGTAGGGTTTTGAGTTTCATAGGATGAGGTATATATTAGTTTTAGTAGCTAAGATAGTAAAGTCCGTTCATAACACTATTTAGTAGTTTCTTTTTGTGTTAAATTTTAATGTAGAAAGCCCATAAAAAATAGACATTAAAATAATGATAAATACTTCGAACCACAACAAATAATAGGGCCAATTTCCGATGATTAAAGGATTATTAGCTTGTGGCGGGGCTGCTAAATACATATAATTTGAGCCTAAATAAAAGTTTAAAGGCATGATGATGATTAACAATATATTCAGAATACCAAAAGATCTAAGAACTGAATATTTAGAAGGTCTGATATTTAAATTTTGAAGCATGTATAAGGGCATCAAAAAGATGAGTACATGTCTTACATAGTATTCTAGGTACGAAAAATCACTGCCATCAAATCCATTCATTTGTGGGGTGAGTACGGACATGATTCCTCCGATAATTCCCGTGTAAAACACAAAATCAAACAGCCCTTGTTTACGTTTCAAAAAAGGTAGAAAAGAACAAATCAGACCGGATATTCCACATAAATGAAACGGCAAATCTGTGACTATATTCCAGTGCCCATTTAGGGCCGTACGCAAGGGTGTGACCACAGAAGTAAAAAACAAAATTACACCCATAAAATAAGTGACTCTAACATTTTGTTGTCGCGACAAAAAACGACCCAGTATTAACACAAAAATAATGACCACTAAAACAGCACAATTATTAACGATCCATTCATCGGACATAAACTTAATTATGTAATTGGGAAATGTTTGGTTGGTTAAAAACATCAAGATTCTAAATTTTGGTTAATTATAAATAAAAAATAAAGATACATAATAAAAAGATATTAGTATTTTTACAGTCTATCAAAGGGTCATTAACTCAGTTGGTTCAGAGTGTTACCTTGACAGGGTAGAAGTCACTGGTTCGAATCCAGTATGACCCACAAAAAAAACCACTCGATATGAGTGGTTTTTTTTGTCGAAATATCTATTTATAACAAACTAGAATATGAACTTAATTTATCAGTACTTAGTCATATACATAAGAAATTTCTAAATAATTCCCATCACTATTTTTACTATACACAATGCAATTATCATCAATTTCAGTGGTCGAAATAACTAACGTATTAGTCCCTCCATTAGCCACCCAATCTGTTGGATTTACAGGGATGTCAATATTTATATTTATTGTTTTGCATTCAGAAGATTCACTAGGATATAGTTGAACAGCTTCATTTTCGTTTAAACTTATATTAAATGAAGTATCAACCCATACAAATGTCATTTTAAGATTAATAGCTGCTGGAATATTACTTATGTTATTTGAAGGGAAATTAATGACTGCATCAGTTGCACAACTGTAAAACTCTTCAACGGATTCTGGACAACCTGGACCAATCATAAACGAAAAGCCATTTACAAAAACACTAGGATCCATTGTGGAAACAAAAAAGTTCAAAGCCGTTTCTAAAAAAATAATCCTTGAGGTTAAATCAGCAATCTTTGAGTTTAAATCAGCAATTAATATGTCAATATAATTTTTGGTTGCCGCATCTTGTGTTTCTGTAGGTTCTGCTACATTTTTGATTTGGTTGTTTTCAGCACTTACTGTACCATTGAGTAGAATACTCGCAGATTCTTCAGATTTGGGAGTGGAAGGGCTTAGATTTATAGTAGTATTTTGATTAATAATCGAAATTTCGTCATTTTGAGTTATAGAAAAATAATTGATTGCCATTAAAACTCTGTATGCTCCCTCAGAGCTATAAATATTTAAGCCATTTGTATATTGACCACCACTTCTCCAAAATTGTGTTGGAGATGTGCCATCCCAAATAAATCCAATTGGCACTTGCGTACCCCCATTCCATTGACCTGTGGCATAAGATCCTTCAGTTGGAATATCGGTATTAGTTTTATCTAACGTAAAATCAGAAATGGTGTATGACGCTGCTGGTGCAGTACCGTCTAGGTTTAGTGATCCATCTGTTATAAATGTACCTGCTTCTTCTCATGTAGCATCCGACCATGCCCAGTGTATTTGGGCCAATGAAAACATTGGAGTTAATAATAAAATAGCTATTAATTTTTTCATTTGTTTTTTGATTTTAAAAGTTGAAAATTGGTTGATTTATTCAAATATACAATTACCTTTCAACTTGAAAGTAAGCTTATTACTTTTTTTTTAAAACTGAAAATAATTTTCTTCCTAGTTGTCCTAAAGCTTTTTCTAAAAAAAACACAATAGTCAAGCCCGACTAAAAGCAACAAAAAGAGGATATCTGAATAACAAAAAATCAGTTGTTATTAATCTATTTCACAATCTTAATGGACTGGAAATTAAATCAACTCCAACACCCGCTCCAAAGCCATCCCTCGAGATCCTTTTATTAAGATGCTGGTATTTGAAATGGTTGATTGTTCTAAGTGCAGTTGAAGATCATCAAAAGTTTTAAAAAACTGAAGCTTTGGATGGTCTGTTTTGTGTTCAAAAAAATGAGAGCCAACAAAGTAAAATATGCACCCTTTGGTTAACATTGCTTGATTTACGACCTCCAAATGTTCTTTAACGCTAGTGGTCCCCAACTCAAACATATCCCCTAGAACAGCAAGTTTATGCGAGTTTTGAATGCTTTTAAAATTATCCAAAGCAACTTCCATGCTGCTCGGATTGGCATTGTAGGCGTCTAGTAATATTTCATTGGTGTTTTGCTTAATTATTTGCGAGCGGTTATTTGCTGGAACGTAGGCTTCAATTCCTTCTTTGAGCTGTAAGGGGGTAAGCTTATAATGAGTTCCAATTGCTAAAGCCGCTGCACAATTATAAACGTTATAGTTACCAACAAGGTTGGTGTTAATCGTAATATTTTGGAGTGCTAAACTTAAAAAAGGTTGCGTTGCCGTTAGCTTCACATTTACGGCTGTTTCTAGAGCTTCAGAAAATGTATATATACGATCATAAGCCCCCACTTGTGCGACTTGTTTAGGGTCATCAGAATTTAAAATAATTATACCTGAGTTGGCTTTAAGATAGTCATACAACTCACTTTTAGCTTTCACAACGCCTTCTTCTGAACCAAAGCCTTCTAAATGGGCTTTTCCAAAATTAGTGATATAACCAATGTTTGGTTGGGCAATTTCGCAAAGCATGGCAATTTCTTTTGCATGATTTGCCCCCATTTCTACGATACCAATTTCGGTAGCTACTGTCATACTGAGAAGCGTTAGAGGCACGCCAATATGATTATTCAAATTGCCGACGGTTGCTACGGTTTTGAAATGTGGTTTTAGTACGGCATGGATCAACTCTTTAGTGGTTGTTTTTCCGTTACTGCCTGTCAAAGCAATTATGGGTAAGCCAAGATGTTTTCTATGAAAATTAGCTAACGCTTGTAAGGTTTCTAAGACGTTATCAACCAAAATAAAGCGTTCATTTGCGGGGCTCACAACCTCATCAATGACAACATATTTTGCACCGCTTTTAAGAGCTTGATGTGCAAATGTGTTCCCATTAAAGTTAACACCTTTTAGAGCAAAAAATAAGGCGTTTTGCTTGATGTTTCGCGTGTCGGTAGATACTCCTGAGGATTCTAAAAACAGTTGATGTAATTGCTCTAATTTCATATCCTAAAAATAACAAAAAAGTCCTAGCAATTAAAATTGTTAGGACTTAATAGTATGTAATCTAAAAATTAATTAATTTTTTCGTTTCTTTTTTGAAAGAGATTTAGACCCTACTCTAGACATTGCACATCTAAACCCAATATAGTCTGTTGCCATATCCTCTGGGTAATAACGTCTTTGTGCTGGATCCAACCAATACTCTCTATCTTTCCAAGAGCCCCCTTTATAAACTCTTACTTCATCATTAATTAGAGATGTTTTAGTATTTGATTTATCATAACTTTTAGAGTCTGCTGAAGCTTTGTGAAGCGGAGAGTTATACATCTTACGAGTTACATCTTCATTTTCAGAATCTCCATCCTCAAAATCATCAAAGAATCGAGAAGATCTTTCATCACCATCTCGGAAGTTAATATTGTTAGATTCACTAAAGTTAGTACGTAAATAGGTTTCGTTTTCGTCTACGGGCACTTGACTAATTTGACCAGGAAGCCCTTTTGCAATGACTTTTCCATTTGAAAGTGTCTCAAATTCAATATCATCAACGCCAATAACTTTAACTGACCCATCATCTCCAATTGCGTTTTTGGTGTATACATTTCCTCTGTAGTACCCAAAATCACTAAATTCATCATCAACTACAGGTCTGTAGACATCTGCAACCCATTCAGCAACATTTCCTGCCATATCGTAGATACCAAAATTATTTGGCTCATAAGACATCACTTCGTTTGTGATGTCTGCGCCATCATCAGACCATCCTGAAATTCCGCCATAGTCCCCTTTACCTTGTTTAAAGTTCGCTAATTGATCTCCTCTAACTTTACGGTCCCCAGATCGAGAATATTGACCATCCCAAGGGTATTTTTTTCGTCCTCTATAAACGTTATAGCTTCTTAGCTCCGTTAATCCTAATGCTGCATACTCCCATTCAGCTTCTGTTGGTAAACGGTATTTTAAGGCTATTGCTCCTGTTTCTCGCGTAGCGTATATGTGAGTTGAATCTTTCTCAATTTTGGACCTTCTTTTGTTAGGAATCGTGATAGAATCATTGCCTGCAAATACCTTTGTTGGTGCATTTACGTAAGTATCAATATTAAAATTACTGTCTTCAATAGTGTGTGTAATATGGGAATCTTTTTCAAGATAGCCTTCATTTTGTAAACCCATTTCTGCAACACGATCCGATCTCCAGTTTGCAAATTCAACAGCTTGCATCCAACTGACACCTACCACTGGATAGTCTTTAAAAGCAGGGTGGCGAAGGTAATTTTCAACCATCATTTCACTTAACCCTAAGCGGTTTCTCCATACAAGTGTGTCGGGAACTGCGCCGTTATAAATAGCTTTAAAACCAGGTTTTTCTGGTGGATAAACGCGTTTGATCCAGTCTAAATATTCCAGATACATAATATTGGTAACTTCTGTTTCATCCATATAAAAGGATTGAACATGCTGTTGGTTTGGAGAGTTGTTCCAGTCGTGCATGACATCGTCTTGCACTTTTCCCATGGTGAAAGTCCCTCCCTCAACAAAGACTAAACCTGGCGCTGTTTCTTGTTCTTTGAAGTTTGTATTATACTGGAAACCGCCATCTTTGTTGTTGATTTGCCACCCTGTAGCTCTTGAAGAGTTTCCAGAATTTGATGATTTGTTACACCCTACTAAAGATGTAAACAATGCCACTAGCAATAGCGACCTTAGTATTATGATATTTTTCATATTCAACATATAATTGATAAAATGCAATTGAATTCAGTCTCGCAATATAGTAATTATAGATTATAATGCAATGAAAAATCAACGCGATTTAACGTATTTTTTTTGATCGATTTTATTTGATTACTTTGTATAAAAACGTTAAAATTTGTGATTTATTATTGTAATTTTGAAATTAGATTTATTTATCAATAATAATGATCAAAACATTGCGTTTCTCTAGTATGAAAAGTTGGTTACCATGGATTTTATTGGCTTGTTTTTATATTGGTAAATCTCAAACAAAACGTTTTGACATTAATTGGGCAGACTCCATACGTATGAGCACCACCAGTGGTGCGATTGAACTCCCTTCTTTCAACCCCGAAAATTACAGCTTTTCGGACACTAAGGGTCTTACTTTTTCAGCAGAATGGATTGTAAACGGTCTTATTGATGAAACGTCTGCTGAACTGAAATCTATTGAAAGTATTGAGGTTTCAAATGCAGATCTAAAACAACTCCCGACAGGAACAATCCCAAACACACCACGTCTAAACGTTTCGAATGCCGTTTACAGAAACCGTTCCAAAGGCTATGTAGAAATTAGCCCAATCTTTTATGATAACGGAGTTCTAAAAAAGATTACACGCTTTTCGATTTCATTCCGTCTAAAAGCGCAAAACAGACGTGTTTTTGAGACTGCTTCTCTATCCAGTTCTAAATTAAAATCAGGCGATTGGTATCGATTTGCTGTCGACACAACAGGTGTCCACATTCTAAATAAAAGTTTCTTAAACAGTTTGGGGATTAATACTGGAAATTTAAACCCCAGAGCTATTAAAATTTATGGCCATGGTGGCGCTTCGCTTCCGCTAAGAAATTCGAATACGATTTCTAATGACCTAATTGAAAATACTATTCAAGTGATTGGCGAAGAAGATGGCGTTTTTAATGATAATGACTACATTTTAATGTATGCGATTGGACCTAAAAAATTTAATTCCGAAAACAACTCTCACATCAACCCTTATAGCGATCAAAGTTATTATTACGTAAATATTAGCACTGGTAATGGCGCTAGAATGTCATCTGCTTCAGAACCTTCTGGAGATGCAAATGTTACATTTGATAGCTTTCACAACTATAAATTTATAGAATCTGACACTTACAATATAGCCAAAATGGGACGGCGCTGGTTTGGCCATCGCTTTTATGTCGAAAATGTAAAAATGTTTAGTTTCGATTTCCCTAATTTAATAAGCAGTAGCCCGGTAGCCTTAAAGGTATACACAGCTGCAATATCTGAATCAAATACAAGTATGCAACTGAAAATAAACAATACACTTGTTAATGATTTTTCGTTTTCAGCTATTGGCTCTAATGTTTTAGCTACAAACGGGGTTTTTAACGAATTTGTCTCTGTTTCCTCGCAGACGCTAAACGTGGAACTCACTTATAACAATAATGGAAACCCGTCGGCGATGGCGTATTTAGATTATATATCTATCGAAGCTGAATGTGCCTTGACTAGTTTAGGAACTCAGTTTGAATTTAAGCATCGTGAAATGGCAACACAGACTGGTATTGGTCAATTTGTAATTTCGAACGCAGCCTCAATAACGCAAGTATGGGATATCAGCAATCCTTATCAAATTCAGGTTTACAACAATGAAAATGCCGATGCACAATTTAGTTTCAAAACTAACTTAGGCAGCTTAAAGACCTACCAAGCTGTCGAGCCCGACTTTTATATTCCAAGAAAAACAGCGACAACACTTATACCAAATCAAGACATTAAAGGCTCCGTTTTTTTAGATGACCAAGGAAACTTTAAAGATCTTGACTACTTAATTATAACCCCTGATTTTTTACGCGCCCAAGCAGAGCGGCTTGCTCAAATTAATCGCACACAAAACAATTTGAACGTCAAAGTCTATAGTTTAGAGGCGCTTTACCAAGAATTTAGTTCTGGAATGCAAGACATTTCAGGCATTCGAAATTTTGTGAAATATGTGTATGATAATGCCAGCACACCTTCAAAAAGACTAAAATATTTGTGCCTATTTGGAGATGGATCTTTTGACTATAAAGACCGTGTACGAAACAACACCAATATTGTGCCGCCATGGTATACTGTAAACAGTTTTAGCTTAGTGAGTTCGTTTGTGTCCGATGACTTTTTCGGCATGATGGACGCCAATGAAGGCACCATGGCCAATTCTGATAAATTAGATATTGCGGTGGGACGAATTTTGGTGGAAAACACCCAACGCGCCAAAGAAATGGTGGACAAAGTAGAGTCCTACTACCAGCCCGAATCCTATGGAAGTTGGCGAAATAATTTCATGTTCGTTTCGGATGACATCGATAAATTAAGTGACCGTATTATTCAAGAAACAACGGAAGAAATTGCTGAAGATGTAAAAGCAGAAAAACCTTTTTTGAATGTTTCAAAAATCCATTCAGATTCATTTGTTCAAGAAACCACATCAGGTGGAAATCGCTATAGCTTAGTAAATAAAGCTATTTTTGACGCCCTTGAAGTCGGCGCCATTGTAGTCAATTACTTTGGACATGGAGGCGAAAACGGAATCGCATCAGAACGTATTTTTGACATCATTAATGCACAAGAGCTAAACAACCCTACAAAACTAAACTGTTTTGTGACCGTAACTTGTGAGTACACAAAATTTGACAATCCACTACGTGAAACAGCTGGTGAATTTTTGTTTTGGAATAAAAGAGGAGGCGCTATTAGTTTAATTACAACCACACGACGAATTTATGTCAATGTTGGTATTAATTTTAATAAAACCTTAAGCAAATATTTATTATCCTATGGAAGTGATGAATCCATTAGCATAGCCGAAGCACTTAGGCGCACCAAAAATGACCCCATGATTTCCAATGAGCCGCAGCGGCGATTGGTTTTTAATATTGGAGATCCCGCACTTAAACTCCCCATAGCAGATCCTGATATCAGAGTTACAAAAATTAATAACGAAGCTATTACAGCAAATACACAAGTCCTTAAAGCCCTAAGTCCTGCTAAAATTGAAGGTCATGTAGCAAATGCTCAAGGCGCAATTTTAGATACTTACAATGGCATCCTAACGGCTACCATTTATGACAAAGACATCCAACGGTCTACACTAGGAAATGATGGCACCAAAGATTCAGATGACGAATTAATTCTGATGGATTTTGATGTATTAGGAGAAGTAATTTTCAGAGGGCAAGCGAGTGTGACCAATGGCGAATTTGCATTTGAATTTATTGTCCCTAGAGACATAACCGTTGCTGAAGGCAATGGGAAAATAAGTTTATACTCTAAAGCCAATACTACCCTATCGGACAATAGAGGGTATAATTATGATATTAAAATTGGAGGCGTCAACCTCAATGCTCCAGAAGACAATAGTGGGCCTGGTATTAATTTATTTATGAACGATGAAAACTTTGTTTCTGGCGGCATTACGAACGAAAATCCGACACTTCTAGCAAACCTATATGACGAAAACGGCATTAATACGGCTAGTGGAATTGGCCATGATATTACTGCTATTTTAGACGGCGACGAAACAAATGTTTTCAAACTAAACGACTACTACTCGGCGGCAGTGGATGACTACCAACGGGGTTCTTTAAGCTATCCTTTTAGAGATCTAAGCCCAGGACTACACACCTTAACTCTGAAAGCATGGGATGTTTACAACAATTCGTCTACTCAAGACATTCATTTTATAGTATTTGATAAAGACGACAGTCTAAAACTCACAAATGTGCTTAATTACCCCAATCCGTTTATAAATTACACAGAATTTTGGTTCAGCCACAATAGTTCGGATGTATTAGACGTTTCTATTCAAATATTTACCATTTCTGGCAAATTGATAAAAACAATTAATGGACAAACCAATACAAATTCTAATACAACGAGTTCGATTTCTCGAGATTTAACTTGGGATGGTACTGATGATTTTGGCAGTAAAATTGGTAAAGGCGTTTATGTCTATAACTTAAAAGTACGTTCAAACAGCACAGGAATGCAAGCAGAAAAAATCGAAAAACTTGTTATCCTATAATATTAATCTATATTTGTTAATTCATAACACCAAGATCAAAATGAATCCATTTAAAAAAATTAACTCACAATTTTCTATAAGCGTTGTATGTATTGCAGCTTTATTTTTAACCAAAGTAGCTGCTCAAACGACTACTGTTATTCCAAAATCTGGCGACACACGAGTAATCACCACTGGAGCACCATTTTTATTAATTGCTACTGATGCACGTGCAGCTGGAATGGGCGATATTGGTGTTGCTACATCTGTTGATACCTATTCACAACAATGGAACCCCTCTAAGTATGCCTTTTCTGAATCAAAATCAGGCTTTGGAATTAGCTACACTCCTTATTTAAGTAAATTAGTGAATGATATTTTTTTAGGAAATGTCACCTATTTTAATAGGCTTAACGAACGAAGTGCGTTTGCAGCTAGCCTTAAATATTTCTCATTAGGAGAAATTGAATTACGTGAAGATGAATTTGCAGAACCTGTTATTGTCAAACCAAACGAATTGACTTTAGATGCCTCTTACTCATTACGACTCTCAGATCAGTTTTCGATGGCGGTGGCTTTACGATATATTAGATCTGATTTAAAAATTCAAAGCTTTGACCCTGATGCGAAAGCAGCAAGTTCCTTTGGTGTGGACATTGCCGGGTATTATCAAAGTGAAGAAGAAGCCTACAATGACTTTAATGGGCGCTGGAGAGGCGGTTTTGCCATTCAAAATTTAGGGCCAAAAATTAAATATGACGATGGTGGAAGAGAAAATTTCTTACCAACAAACCTAAGATTAGGTGGTGGATTTGATTTTATTTTTGATCAATATAACAGAATTAATGTCACCGCTGAAGTCACTAAATTATTAGTGCCAACACCTCCAATTCTTGGAGATGAGTATAATTACACAGACACCAATGACAATGGCGTTTATGACGAGGACGTTGACACTCTTGGTGCACTTGTAGCTAGCAATGTAATCATCGAGGGAAAAGATTCAAATGTTGGGTTTTTACCAGGCGTTTTTCAATCCTTTGGCGATTCGCCAGGTGGGTTTAGCGAAGAACTCGATGAATTTACATGGGCCTTGGGCGCAGAATACTTATACCAAGATTCATTTGCACTAAGACTCGGCTATTTTAATGAAAATGAATTCAAAGGTGCGCGGAAATTTTTCGCTATGGGAGCAGGTTTTAAATACAGCACAGTCAACATTGATTTATCTTATTTATTTTCAGCGTCCAAAGTACAGAGCCCTTTAGAAAACACACTTCGTTTCTCTTTATCATTCAATTTGGGTGATGGTGAATACAGCGAATACTAAGCGATAACTGCAATTAAAAAAATAAAAACTATTGCACAAAGCAATAGTTTTTTTGGCTATACCAATTATGAAAAAAATAAAAATTGAAACGAGTTTTGAGTTGTATGACAGTGTTGATGAATTAGCAACACCTATTCAAAATTTGATACAAAAAGCGGCAGAGGCACGAAAAAAAGCCTATGCTCCGTATTCTGAATTTTTAGTTGGTGCGGCCTTGGAATTAGAAAACGGACAAGTAATCGCTGGAAACAACCAAGAAAACGCCTCCTATCCATCAGGATTATGCGCAGAACGTACTGCTATATATTACGCAGGAGCAGAATTTCCAAATCAAAAAATAATTCGCATGGCAATCGTTGCGGGATCTACACTCAATCCAACAACCAAGCCCATTCCGCCATGTGGCGCCTGTAGACAAGCATTATCAGAGTATGAAGTGAAACAAAACATCTCAATGGAATTGTATTTCATGGGGACTTCTGGTCAAATTGCATACTCGAACTCGGTTGCAAACATCCTGCCTTGGATCTTTGACAAAACCGTACTATAATGTTTTTTTAAAAAATTAACTCTTACTCTTTTTAGGTTATCATTCAAAGTATTACTTTTGTCTTTACATTAAAAACAATTACTGTAAACGCATGCAGAAAATAACTAAAGAAGTCTACCTCGATTGGTACGAAAATATGATGCTCTGGCGAAAGTTTGAAGACAAACTTGCAGCTGTGTATATCCAACAAAAAGTAAGAGGATTTCTCCACTTATATAATGGTCAAGAAGCTGTCCTTGCAGGCGCTTTACATGCCATGGATTTATCCAAGGATAAAATGATTACAGCCTATCGAAATCACGTACAACCCATTGGAATGGGCGTTGACCCACGTAGAGTAATGGCGGAGCTTTTTGGAAAAGCAACAGGAACATCTCAAGGTTTGGGAGGTTCAATGCATATTTTCTCTAAAGAAAAAGGCTTTTATGGCGGTCATGGAATCGTTGGAGGTCAAATTCCTTTAGGAGCTGGAATGGCGTTTGGAGACAAATACAATGAAACTGGAGCAGTAACGCTTTGTTGTTTTGGCGATGGTGCTGCCCGCCAAGGGTCGTTACACGAAACCTTTAACATGGCGATGAACTGGAAACTTCCAGTTGTTTTTGTTTGTGAAAACAATGGCTACGCGATGGGAACTTCTGTAGACAGAACCGCTAACCATTCTGATATCTGGAAATTAGGTTTAGGCTATGAAATGCCTTGTGGCCCTGTGGACGGGATGAATCCGATCAAAGTTGCTGAAGCGTTTGACGAAGCCATCCAACGTGCTCGACGCGGAGATGGTCCAACATTTTTAGAAATGAAAACCTATCGATACAGAGGTCATTCTATGAGTGATGCACAACACTACAGAACCAAAGACGAAGTCAAAGAATACAAGAAAATTGATCCAATTACTCAAGTTTTGGATGTTATTCTTCGAGAAGAATATGCTACAGAAGATGATATTAAAGTCATCGACAAGCGTGTGAAAGACCTTGTTGCTGAATGTGAGAAATTCGCTGATGAATCGCCATATCCAGAAAAAAGTGTCATGTACGATGTCGTATACGAACAAGAAGATTATCCATTTTTACAACATAAATTATAAGTTATGGCAATCATAGTTAATATGCCCAGACTAAGCGACACCATGGAAGAAGGAACTGTGGCAAGCTGGTTGAAAAACGTAGGAGACAAAGTTGAAGAAGGTGATATCCTTGCCGAAATCGAAACCGACAAAGCAACCATGGAATTTGAATCCTTTAATGAAGGAACCTTACTCCATATTGGCGTTCAAGAAGGTGAAACTACAATGGTAGATGCACTTCTTGCTATTATTGGAGATGAAGGTGAAGACATTTCTGAGCTTTTGGCCAATCCAACTGCAGCCGAAGAACCCACTGCAGTCGAGGACACAACTGAAGTGGCTGTGGAAGCCGAAGCCGCAACAGAAACTAGTTCAATTGATATTCCTGAAGGCGTTGTCGTTGTAACCATGCCACGCTTAAGCGATACCATGGAAGAGGGAACAGTCGCGAGCTGGTTAAAAAAAGTAGGAGATGCAGTCGAAGAAGGCGACATTTTAGCTGAAATCGAAACGGATAAAGCAACTATGGAATTTGAATCCTTTAATGAAGGTACCTTATTATATATTGGACTACAAGAAGGTGAATCTGCAAATGTAGATGATCTTTTAGCCATTATTGGCCCTGCAGGAACAGATGTTTCAGCGGTTGCTGCTAACTTTTCGGCTGGAGCACCAGCCGCTGCAGAACCAGCACAAGAAGCAACAAAACCTACCAATCCAGTAGTTAAAGAAACACCAAAAGCAGACGCTGCCCCTGTAGCGACACCGGTCGCTGTAGCGCCAGTATCTAATACAACAGGACGTTTACATATTTCGCCATTGGCACGTAAAATGGCTGATGACAAAGGCATTCCTTTAAACCAATTGGTTGGAAGTGGCGAAAACGGACGTATCATCAAACGCGATGTTGAAAACTTCACGCCTGCAGCAGTAAGTTCTGCCGCAAGTACAGCTAAGTTTGTACCCACTGGCCAAGAAGATTTTGAGGAAATCAAGAATTCGCAAATGCGTAAAACCATTGCAAAACGATTAGGCGAATCTAAATTTACTGCACCTCATTATTATTTGAATGTGGAATT
>Ga0115565_10001222_pt1 | contig 21499 bp, 14 predicted proteins | sample COGITO_mtgs_1105_FD_87199 | JGI IMG/M metagenome (GOLD analysis project Ga0115565, IMG submission 87199) | Pelagic marine microbial communities from North Sea - COGITO_mtgs_110530 | ecosystem: Environmental > Aquatic > Marine > Epipelagic | place: Germany:Helgoland, sampling site Kabeltonne... | reverse complement strand
CATAAAAAGCTGGCACATAACCAGCTGTTTCTCTTGGCAAATAAGGTCTAATATTCCAATAATTTGTAAAACCTCCTGAACGTTTTATGGCTTTTGAAACGTTTCCTGGACCAGAATTATACGCAGCTAAAGCCAAATCCCAATCACCAAAAATTGTAAATAATTGGCTTAAATATTTACAAGCTGCAATCGTTGCTTTTACAGGATCATGTCTTTCATCTACATAAGAACTCACTTTTAAATCGAACTGTTTTCCTGTACCATACATAAATTGCCACAAACCAGCTGCACCAACCCAAGATTTTGCTCTTGGTTTTAAAGCTGATTCTACAATAGCTAAATATTTCATTTCCAAAGGAATATCATACTGATCTAAATACTGCTCAAACATCGGAAAATAATATTTTGCTTTCGCCATTAAAGCAGGATAATATTTTGAACGATACAATAAATAACTGTTAATTACTTTCTCTAAAGCTGGATTGTATGCTAAATCGAAAGGTGTTTTTTCATTTAAGGCTGCCAACCTTATTTTCAATAAATCAGAAGTTACAGCTTGTTTAAAATTGCCAGTAATATCTTTATCGTTAATTACATATTCTAAAGTATCTAATAAAGCTGAATTGAATTTTTCATTCACCAATAAACTATCAATCACTTTTAAATCATTATCTGAAAAATATAATTTTCTAGAAGGTTTAATAGAATCTTTAGTAATCACTAAAGTGTTTTTTTTAACTATGAGTACACTATCTTTTTGAGCTTGCGTAAAAAATGAAATACTGAATACTAAAATATATAAAACTTGCTTCATAAAATACTAAAAATCTAATTCTAAAGCTATTGGACAATGATCTGAATGTTTGGCTTCTGATAAAATATAAGCTCTCGAAATTTTTTCTTTTAAGGGCGATGAAACCATGGCATAATCTAAACGCCAACCTTTGTTATTAGCTCTTGCATTTGCTCTGTAACTCCACCAAGAAAACTGCTGTAAATCTTGATTTAAATATCGAAAACTGTCTATAAATCCGTTATTGATAAAATCGCCAATCCAAGTTCTTTCTTCTGGTAAAAACCCAGAAACTCCTTTCATTTTTGGATTGTGAATATCAATTTCTTCGTGACAAATATTATAATCGCCACAAATAACCAAATTCGGAATTTCTTGTTTTAAAGTATTGATGTATTCCTGGAATTCATCCATATAATTGAATTTATAACCCAACCTTGCATCATTTGTGCCTGAAGGAAGATATAAACTCATCACAGAAACTTCATCAAAATCTACTCGTAAATTTCTACCTTCAAAATCCATAGATTCAATTCCAGTTCCATATTCCACGTGGTTTGGCTTTTCTCTACAAAAAATAGCCACAGAAGAATAGCCTTTTTTTTGAGCAGAAAACCAATAATGATATCGATAACCAGCGTTTTCAAAGTCGGACAAATCTAATTGTTCTTTGTGCGCCTTGGTTTCTTGAATACAAATTACATCTGGATTTGCAGCTTGCAACCAATCTAAAAAACCTTTTTTTAAGGCAGCTCTAATTCCGTTTACGTTGTATGATATTATTTTCATTATCCCATCTTTACTTCTTCCCAAAGGGAAGAAACACTTTTGTGTTTTAGTTACTCTATTGTAATTGGTTCTTTTAAAAAAAGCCAAGTAATTTGTGTTTTAGCTCCTGTTTGTGTTTTAATTTTCTTTTTTCTTGGTGCTAATAGTACAGCTATAAAAGAAGAAATACTTGTTCTTATTAATATATTCTCAACATCTAAAACAACATCGAAAAATATAACAAAAACTACTGTGAATATAAAAACAACCAAAAAAGGTTTTTTAGCTACATACTTCATCCTTAAAATTTATATTTTCTTATTAATTACTTTTTTGAAAAATAACCATTTTATTTGCTCTTCTTCTCCATGTTGTTTGTCAACCATTTTAACTTTTGGTGATAAAAGAAAAGCTAAAACTACCGCTAAAGAAGTGATGATTATAGTATTTTCAATTTTGAATCCTTTTTCGAATATCAATAAAAATATTACAACTAACAAAGGAGTAATTAACCAATATGTTTTTTTAAATAATTTCATTTATAAGTTTCTTTATTCATTCGAGAAAGCAAAGTCCTTTCCTTTGGAAAGGATTTATATTTTCATTTCTGGAATTTCTCCATCAACAACCAAAGTTCCTTCTGTAGCATTTTGAATTTCTTCCACAGAAACTCCTGGCGCTCTTTCTAACAAATGAAACGCATTATTTTTTACTTCTAAAACTGCTAAATTTGTGACCACTTTTGTAACACAGCCAACACCTGTTAAAGGCAAAGAGCATTGTTTTAAAATTTTAGATTCACCAGCTTTATTAGTGTGCATCATTGCAACAATTATATTTTCTGCAGATGCTACTAAATCCATAGCTCCACCCATTCCTTTTACCATTTTTCCTGGAATTTTCCAGTTAGCAATATCACCATTTTGAGAAACTTCCATCGCTCCTAAAATAGTTAAGTGAACGTGTTTGCCACGAATCATTGCAAAACTCATAGAAGAATCAAAGAAACTTGCTCCAGGCATTGTTGTTATGGTTTGTTTCCCTGCGTTTATAATATCTGCATCTTCTTCACCTTCAAAAGGAAAAGGTCCCATTCCTAAAACTCCATTTTCGGATTGAAACTCAACTTCAATATCATCTCTTACATAATTTGCCACCAAAGTTGGAATACCAATTCCAAGATTTACGTAAAATCCGTTTTGAACTTCTTGTGCAATTCTTTTTGCGATTCCGTTTTTGTCTAACATATCTAAAGCCCCCTAACCCCCAAAGGGGGAACTTACAGGCGTTCTGTTCTATTATTTTTTCGTTATTCTTAGTTTTTTATTTTTCTAACTATTTTACTCCTTCCCTTTGGGAGGGTTGGGGTGGGCTCTTACTGTTCTTTGTTCTATTCTCTTTTCGTAATCTTTTCCTTGAAAAATTCTTTGTACAAAAATTCCTGGAATATGAATATTGTTAGGGTCTAACTCGCCAACTTCTACTAATTCTTCTACTTCAGCTACTGTAATTTTTGCAGCTCCACACATGTTTGGATTAAAGTTTCTTGATGTTCCTTTAAAAATTAAATTCCCTGCAGTATCGCCTTTCCAAGCTTTTACAAAAGCAAAATCAGCTTTAAAAGCGGGTTCTAAAACATACATTTTACCATCAAATTCTCTGGTTTCTTTGCCTTCTGCAACTTCAGTTCCAAAACCTGCAGGTGTGTAAAAAGCAGGAAAACCAGCTTGTGCAGCTCTACATTTTTCTGCTAAAGTTCCTTGTGGTGTTAATTCTACCTCTAATTCTCCTGATAACATTTGTCTTTCAAACTCATCGTTTTCACCAACATAAGAGGAAATCATTTTTTTGATTTGCTTATTTTGTAGTAAAAGTCCCAAACCAAAATCGTCTACACCAGCATTATTAGAAATACAAGTAACCTCTCTAACATCTAATTTCACTAGTTCTGAAATAGCATTTTCAGGAATACCACACAAACCAAAACCACCTAACATTAAAGTCATTCCATTTTGAACTCCTTTTAAAGCCTCTTGAACGTTGTTTACTTTTTTGTTTATCATAGTAATAAAATGGTTTTTTATAATTATTTGATATTAAAGGTTTTCTAATGACAAAATACGAAAATAGTTGAGAATCCTAAAAAACTGGAATCATTTTAGCGTAAACAAACTCAACATCAATTAAAAATCTGTTTCTTGTTCTAACATATTGTTTCTTTTTTCTCTTCCTTCCTCATCAGATTTTTCAATACAGTTTACGTTTATTGATAAATTTTCTGGCTTTTCAAAATCTTCTTTACTAATGTTTAAGGTTTTATCATCATAACATTTTTGCATAAATAACGCCCAAGTTGGTAATGCCATAGTTGCTCCTTGCCCTTTCGTAATTCCAGCAAAATGAGTTGATCTGTCTTCTCCACCAGTCCAAACTCCAGTTGCTAAGTTTGGTACAATTCCCATAAACCATCCATCAGATTGATTTTGTGTTGTCCCTGTTTTACCAGCAATTGCATTTTCGAATTTATAAGGAAAACCTGTTACAGAGCCTCCACCTGAAGTCCAATTTGAACGTAATCTAATTCCTGAACCAGATTTTGTAACGCCTTCTAATAAATTTAAAATTACATACGCAGATTCTTCACTTAAAACTTCTTGTGTTTTTGGCACAAAGTCTTTTAAAACAGTTCCGTTTTTATCTTCAATTCTTGTTATTATCATTGGTTTTACGCGCAAACCTTTGTTTGCAAACGTACTGTAAGCACTTACCATTTCGTATAAAGATAAATCTACTGCACCCAATGCTATTGATGGGTTTGCTTGAATTTCAGTTTCTATTCCTGCAGCTTTTGCCAAACGAACCACGTTTTCTGGACCAACTTCGTCTATTAATCTTGCAGACATTGTGTTTACAGAACCTGCTAAACCATCTTTTAATGTTAACATTCCACCATATTCATTGTTTGAATTTTCTGGAGTCCAAGGTTCTGGAATGCCATATTTACCAGCTGGAATTGTGTAAGGTGTATTTGGCAACATATCACAAGGAGAACGTCTTAATTGATTAATTGCAGTCGCATATACAAAGGGTTTAAAAGTAGAACCTACTTGTCTTTTTTGTTGAGCAACAGCATCATACTTAAAATGTTTGTTGTTAATACCCCCAACCCAAGCTTTTATATGGCCTGTTTGTGGTTCTATTGATAATAATCCCGAACGTAAAAAATACTTATAATATTTAATGGAATCGTTTGGAGACATAATTGTATCTCTATCTCCTTTCCAAGAAAAAACTTTCATTTTAGTTTTTGTATTGAAAATCTTATCAATTTCTTTGGTTGATTTCCCTGCAATTTTTAAACGTTTATAACGTTCTGAATTCTTTTTTGCTCTGTCTAATATCCCCTCAATTACGTCTTTTTCTATATCGTAAAAAGGCGCAGTTTTATTATTTTCTTGTTCTTTAAAAAAGTAAGATTGTAAATTTGCCATGTGTTCTGAAACAGCTTCCTCTGCATACTTTTGCATTCTAGAGTCTATTGTTACAAAAATCTTTAAACCATCACTAAAAATATCATATTCCTCGCCATTTGGTTTTGGATTATTTTGCACCCATTTACGCATCACTTTTTGCAAATGCGTTCTAAAATAAGTTGCATACCCTTCATCATGACTTTCTGGAGTGTAATTAAGATTTAAAGGTAATTGTTGCAAGTTAACTTTTTCACTTTCAGTAATAAAGTTGTTTTTTGTCATTTGTAATAAAACAACATTTCTTCTTTGTTTAACTTTTGCTTCTCTTCTTAAAGGATTAAAATAAGAGGAGTTTTTTAACATCCCAATTAACATGGCAGATTCTTGAATTTCTAATTCTTTTGGTTCTTTACCAAAGTAAATCCTTGCTGCAGAACGAATTCCTACTGCTTGGTTTAAAAAATCGTATTTATTTAAATACATCGCAATAATTTCTTGCTTTGTATATTGCTTTTCTAATTTAGTAGCAACTACCCATTCTTTTACTTTTTGAAGTACTCTTTCCAATTTATTGGTAGATCGTTCTCCTGTAAACAGCATTTTAGCTAATTGTTGCGTAATTGTACTTGCACCACCACTTCCTGGCTTTACAATAGCCCTTGCAGTTCCTCTATAATCGATTCCTGAATGCTCATAAAAACGTTCATCTTCAGTGGCTACCAAAGCATTTACTAAGTTTTCTGGCAATTCATTAAATTTAATTGGTGTTCTGTTTTCAGTTGCGTATTTACCAATGGTAACTCCATCTGCAGAAATAACTTCTGTAGCCAAATTGGTTTGCGGATTTTCTAATTCTTCAAAAGTTGGTAAAGCTCCTAAACCACCAACTGAACCTGCAAAAAATAATCCTACAAAAAACAACAATCCTCCTAAAACGATTGCCCAAAACCAGATGATATATTTCTTAAAACTTGTTGTTGCTTTTTTTTCCATAATAAAACTTCTTCTCAAAAGTATTGAGATTTTTTAATTTGATTTCCTTTATGTATGCTGATTTCGATTCAGTAAAGGAAAATTACTCTATTTTTTCGATGCTAAAACCTACGTCTTGCACACCTTCTAAAATGGGCATTGCTTTTACCTCGCCATTTTTACGCATTGCATGCTGAATGTTAAAAACATATTTTCCTGATTTTGGAAAAACCTTTTCTTCTTTATAAAATAATTTATTCTCTTTAATATCTGTAAACCCTTTTCCTAAATAGTTACCAGCATTATCTGCCATTTCATATTGTAAAGTATCAATAACTTTATCGCCATTAGGAAAATTTAACTCAGTAATTACGAATAAATTGCTATATGAATACTCTTTATTGTTTCTAATATTGATAAACAAATTTTTGGGCGAAATAGTATCTACAATATCAAACTCAAAAGAAATGTTTTTATGAGCCTCCCAATTTCCATTTGGTAATGATTTGTATTTTGTAAAAGCGATGTTATCATTACAAGAAAAAAAGAACAGCAAAACAATTAAAAAAAATAAACTGCTATTTCTCTTGAGGACTTTCTCCATTTTTAGGCTTGTTATTATTTCTGTTTTTATTATTTCTTCTAGGTTTATTTGGTTTTGAGCCTTCAGCTTTTGGTTGATTTGGCTCATTTGATTTTTTTGGTGTATTTGGTTTCCTATCAGCTTTTGGTCTAGGTGTTCTTTTTGGTTTGTTATTCGCTTTTGGTTGATTTACGTTTCCTTCACCTTTTGGTTTCTGATTAGGATTGCCAGCAGCTTTTGGTTTTTGATTTGGATTTCTTTTCGGTCTTCTTTTTTGTGGCTGATTTTGCGTGTTTTCTTTTGATGAATTAGCACTAGCAGCAATCGGTTTTTTATTTCTTTTATTCCTGTTATTTCTTCTTTTATTATTTTTTGGTGTGTCAAAACGTGTTAAACTGTCTTGCCCAACTGCATCTTCAAAATCTACTTTTTTAGTAATTTCTATTTCAGATTCATATTCTTCTAATGGAATCGATTTCTCATTATTTTTATTTAAAGCAATTATTTCTTGAACTTGATCTAATGTTAATTGAAACCACTTAAAACGCTCTTCTTTATAAGTATACCAGAGATGTTTTTTAAAAATATCCATTTTTACAAAAACGGCATCTCCTTTTTCAGTTTGTAAAATAACATCTTGTTTTGGGAACGATTTTAAAGCATCTAAATACGTATCTAACTCATAATTTAAACAGCATTTTAATTTACCACATTGTCCTGCTAATTTTAACGGATTTAAAGACAATTGCTGATAACGTGCAGCAGATGTACTGACTTTTCTGAAATCTGTTAACCAAGTAGAGCAGCACAATTCTCTTCCACAAGAACCAATACCACCTAATCTTGCAGCTTCTTGCCTAGCACCCACTTGTTTCATTTCTACTCGAATTGAAAAAGCACCTGCTAAATCTCTAATTAACTGCCTAAAATCTACTCTTGCATCAGCAGTATAATAAAAAGTAGCTTTGTTTCCATCTCCTTGATACTCAACATCAGAGAGTTTCATTTGCAAACCTAATCTTCCTAATATTTCTCTTCCTTTTCTTTGTGTTTCTTCTTCTTTAGCTCTTGATGCTTGCCAAATATCAATATCTCTTTGGTTTGCTTTTCTGTAAATTTTCTTTACATCTTCATGATCTTCAGTAATTTTGCGTTTTTTCATTTGCACTTTTACCAATTCTCCTGCTAAAGAAATTGTACCAATGTCATGCCCTGGAGAACCTTCTACTGCAATAATATCACCCATAATTAATGGTAAATTATCTACATTTTTAAAGAAATGTTTTCTTCCATTTTTAAAACGGACTTCAAAAATATTAAAACGTTCCTGTCCAGTTGGTAAACTCATGTTAGAAAGCCAATCGAAAACCGCTAATTTTTCGCTTCCACTTCCACAGGTTCCTGATCCACAATTACCATTACTTTTACAACCTTTTGGTACGCCATTTTCTGTTGTACCACAACTTCCACATGCCATTTAAGTATATATTTTAATCCGTTTTTATTAATTAGTAATTTATAATCATTGTAAATGCTACAAGAAAAATTGCTAAAAAATTTAAAAACGTATGATTTATAATTTGATTATCAAGTTGATACAAAAACACAACCTAATTTCCACTAATTCGTAAATATACGTATTCTTTAAGAATGAAAAAATAGGTAAAAGAAAGTTATCTCAAACTACTTTTTCATTTTCTGATATATCAAATCTACTTTAAAAGTTTATGAGATATCCGTTAAATTTAGAATTTGATAGGATTGTATTAGAATTCGTAGAGAATTTAAGTTTTTAGTATAAAAAAAGACCTCAAAATCGAGGTCTTTTTAAAATTATATTTTTAAAAGCTTAGTTGAATTCTAAAAATATTTCTCTTTATAAAAACCAAAAAAGCAGGCTAAAAGCCTGCTTTTTTATTATGATTTAAATTTTCTTTTTTTTTACTTTTTATAACTCAGCATTAATCCAAGTCCAAGAAGAAATATCTACTTGAGATCCAGAATTGTAAGTCCCAGTTAATGTTGCAGCAACACCATCGATTATAACATTAGCTAAAGGTCCATCATTTGCCATATCAATGTTAGTATCGTAACCACTTAAATAAAGGTTTGTGATTGTTGCACCAGATTGCTTTTTAAATTGTAAAGCTATTCCACCAGTTGTAGAGATTGCTGTTACATTTACAAACTTAGGATTGTTGTTTTCTTTATCAGCTTCAAAAGCAGTAGAAAAATTGTCTATTGTATGAGAAATGTAAGTATTTGTTACTGTACCATTCCATCCTTCTGTCCAGTCTACAGCATCATCTTCATTATTTTCTAAATAGATGTTTGTTACTGATACAGTACCACCAAAAAACTCAATCCCATCATCAGCACCCTTAATTACGGCAACGTTTTCAATAGTAGTACCTGAACCTACAGCATATAAAGAAATACCATTGTATTCAGAATCAGCGTTAATTGCTGCACCTGTACCTCTTATTACTAGGTTTTTGATTGAACCAGAGCTATCACCATCAGTAGTGCCTCCATAAATGAAACCTCCAACTTCTGCAGTTGAATTAGCTCCAGATGTTGTAGTTGCTTTACCACAAATAGTTAAACCTCCCCAATCTCCAGGAGCACCACCAGTAGAAGACATTAATACAGGATTAGCAGGAGTTCCTTGAATATCTATTTCACCATCAACTAATACAGCTAAATATACATCTACTCCACCAGCTCTAGCACTAATTTTTGTGCCTGCAGGAATAATTAATTTACCACCAGCTTCTATAATATAAGATGAACTTAATCTGTATTTTTTAGAGCTGTCTAAAGTTAATGTTGTATTTAAAGTTCCGCTTAAATCTACAACTTCTACAAGTTCTGCACTAGCCCAAGAGAAAATTGAAACATCTACTGTAGCAGGTGCATTATAACTTAATGATGGATCAGCAGTAGCTCCATCAATAATAACATTTGTTAAAGGACCATCATTAGCCATATCAATAGTATTATCATAACCTAATAAAGATAATCCTGTAATTGTAGCTCCTGATTGTTTTTTAAATTGTAGAGCAGTACCACCAACAGTAGAAACCGCCGTTAAATTTATTAATTTTGGGTTTCCATTTTCTTTATCAGCCTCAACCACTGTAGAAAAATCTGGTTTTGTATTAACTATATATGAATTTGTTACGGTTCCATTCCAACCTTCTGTCCAGTCTATTGAATCATCTTCGTTATTTTCTAAATAAAGATTTGTTACAGATACTGTACCACCGAAAAACTCAACACCATCATCTGCACCATCGATAACTGCTAAATTTTCTACCACTGTTCCTGAACCTACAGCATAAAAAGATACACCATTGTATTCTGAATCTGCATTAATAGCAGCTCCTGTACCTCTAATAATTAAGTTTCTAATAATACCTGAACTGTCGTTGTCTGTTGAACCTCCATATATAAAACCACCAACTTCAGCAGTTGCATTTGCTCCAGCAGTTGTTGTTGCTTTACCACATAATGTTAAACCACCCCAATCTCCAGGAGCACTATTTGTTGAAGACATAATAACTGGGTTACCAGTAGTACCATTTACATTAATTTTACCACCTTGTAAAGCAGCAATGTAAATATCTACACCACCAGCTACAGCATTAATTTGAGTTCCTGCAGGCACATTAAGCGTTACATTATCTTGAATTAAAAAAGAACCAGATAAAGTATAAGTAACAGAAGCATCTAAGGTATAGTCTTCATCTAATGACCCATTCATAATTCCATTTTTAAGATTATCTATTACTAGAGAATCTACAGTAATAATTGGATCTGGATCGCTGCTACAACTTGTAAATGTCAATCCTAAGATTGTTGCGAAAAGAAATAAAAATTTTAAATTTTTCATTGTTTAATTTTATTAATTGTTTGTTTTAATTTTTTTACAAAAATGATACTAATTGTTTGCTTGTACTTTAAGTAAATATTAAGTGATTGTTAATGTTAAAAAGAAAAAATTGTTTTTTGTTAACTTATTGTTATGCCAACAAAAAATCGATTTTTAACCATTTGGTAGAAAATCGATTTTTATTAATTTAGTAAAGATATGGTTCTTATCTATTAAAAAGTATATTTTAAATTCAATGATAACTGACTACCCTTTTTATATTGTAAAACAGTTTCGGTAGTCGTTATGCCTGTATTTAAATTTCTAATATCTTGGTCTTGCTTAATTGAAGGGTTTAACAAGTTTCCTCCAATAACTCTTGCTGTTAATTTTTCTGTAATTTCTTTACTTAGCACCAAGTCTAAAGTCACAAACCCTTTTTCTATAATTTCATTATTAAATAGGGTATCACTACTTGTAAAACTTTCTGGGTTTCCTAAAGCAAATATTTTATCAGAAGAATAATTTCCAGATAACGTTGCTATAAACTCTCTTTCTTTTTTATTGCTATAAGATAATGTAGTATTTATGATAAAGTCCGACGCTCCTTGTAGTGATGTTTCTGTTTTATTATTATATTGAAAGTTGGTTAACAAGTCTTGAGTCAACCACATTTGAGTTATATTCCCTGTTAAGTTTAGTAAATTCACATCATCTTCATTTTCTAAAAAACCTACTCTACCTTCTAATTCAATTCCAAAAATACTTGCCTCTTTACCTGTATTATAAAATTGAAAAATACCTGCAGAGCCTCTTGCTTGCGCTAAGTTAATAGGGTCTTCGATTTTCTTATAAAAAGCTGTTGCAGAAATTAACTCTTCACTACTTGGGTAAAACTCCCATTTTAAATCTACATTATAAACGTTAGATCTTTCTATATCTGGGTTTCCTTTTGTTACCCTTCCTGTTGGAGATACATACTCAAAAGGTGCAAATTCTTTAAATTCTGGTAGAGTTTGAGAAATACTTGTTGCAAAACGAACAAAATTTCTATCATTTAATTCATATTTTAAGTTGATGCTAGGATTTAAGTTGTTGTAATCTCTATTTAAAGATCCTGTTCTTCCTTGAAAATTGGCAACATCCCATTCTACATAAATTTCATCTCTTTCATATCTAACCCCTACATTTCCTGTTAATTTATCAAACTGAAAATCAAAATCTACAAAACCGGCAACAGCATCAAAAGTACCATTATATCTATCTAATGGTCTTTCCACTAATCGCAAACCATTATTAAATGCTGTAGGTGTAAATGTTAAAGAAAACTCATCTACACTTGGTACTTGAAAACCATCTGCATCCACACCAATAAAAAGAGATCTAAAGTTTCTTTCTTTATGTCTATAATTTACTCCAAAATTTAATTTATAAGGCAAATTGTCATCTTCATCTGCTTTTCCAAAAGACCAATTGTCTTTTACATAAGCATTGATTTCATTATCCTCGATTTTTTGGCTAGACTTTCTTTGTTGAAAAGCGCTATTATTTGAATATTGAACTGTAGTCGGATTTAAAATATTCGCCTCATTTCTGATTCTATTTGGTTCTTCTGCTAAGATGAAGTTAAAACCTACAGCCCATTTTAAAGTATTATTTTCTGATAAATTATGCTCTCCTAAAACTTGGTTTACGAGCATAATAGTTTGTTTAAAGTTTTGGTCTCTTATAAAAGCACCCTCTTCTTGCGGCTCTTGCTCAAAGACAAAACCTTGTCCATTTCTTCCAGCTTCAAATAAATTATCTACACTTTTAACAACAAATAAAGAATTGAATTTAATTTTGTGGTCATTATTCAATTTTAATCCAAGATTGGCATATCCTGTAGTATTTACAGTCGAACTGAATGTTTCTACATCAGAAAAAATAATATCAATGTTATTTGCTCTAGCCAATTGAAATAGACCTTTTTGATAGTCGAAAGATTTTGAATGTGATGCTGATGCAAAAAGCGATATTTCTTTACCAAATACATCAAACTTTGTACCTCCAGAAAGTGAAACACTAAAGTTTATAGGTGCACTTTGACTTTTAGTATCCCAACCTTGTGCTGTAATTAAATCTTGAACAGCAAATTGTTTTTGATGGAAGCCCATTGTTACATCATCTGTAATAATTGTTCTTCTAAAATCGCCAAATTGCCCCATTACATTTGTATTAGAACCACCAGAAACTCCTATAGAAAACTCTTTTCTTTTGTATCCTTTTGTCTCAACATTTACATTTCCAGATGCTTGATCTAAATAATTTGAAGTAGCATACGTTTTGCTTATACCAACGTTTTCAATAATACTTGTTGGAAATAAACTTAGGTTAATGTTTTTATTATCAACGTTATCAGAAGGAATTGGTAAACCATTCATTGTAGTTGATAAATATCTATCTCCTAAACCTCTTACATAAATATCTCCTGTACCCTCACTTTTGGTAACTCCAGAAATTTTGGTTGTTGCATTAGACGCATTAGATACTCCTGTTTGAGATAATCTTTCTGCTCCAATACTTTCTACAATTACTGTTGCCTTTTTTTGCTTTAACAATAAAGCAGATTCTTTTTCTTTACTTGTAGTTGTTGTGATTACTATATCATCTAAAGCAACACCTTCTTCAGCAGACATTAATTGGTTAATAGTTACAGTTTGTCCTGCCTTTATAGTGAATGATTTCTCTATAGATTTATACCCTAAAAAACTAAAAACAACAATATGATTTCCTGCAGGAACTTTTAATAAGTAATTACCATCAAAATCTGACGTTGTTCCAATTTTTGTTCCTTTAATAATAATATTTGCAAAAGGCAAAGGTTCATTATTAGTTTCTTTATCTGTTAACAGTCCTTTTAAAGTCCCCTTATCTTGCGCTACTAGAAACTGACTTAAAATTAATAAAGTAATAAATAGAATTTTCTTCATTTTAAAAACATAATTTTTTACGGCACAAATGTAATTCTACCTCTGTAAAGTGAACGTTACTCATAAATTATTTTTGAGTTAAAAACTTGTTAACTGAATGTTATTTAAATTAATTCAACGTAAAAGTCAATTATACCTGTAAGTTGGTGGTTTTTATGAATTAAAATGATAAATTTATCGCTAATTTTGGCTATAAATTTCATAACGTTAAGATAACACTACCAATTTGCTGTGTATTTAACTTTGCCATTAGAAAAATAATTATTAAAAATGGGAGATCCTTATGTTTTAATGCTAGTTGCTTTGGCTGCATTAGCTATTGTAGATTTAGTTGTTGGCGTTAGTAATGATGCTGTTAACTTTTTAAATTCGGCTATTGGCTCTAAAGCTATTTCAGTTAGAAATATTATGATTATTGCCAGTATTGGTGTTTTCTTTGGCGCTGTTACTTCTAGTGGGATGATGGAAGTTGCACGAAAAGGTATTTTTAATCCTAGCATGTTTGTTTTTCAAGATGTTATGTTCATCTTTATGGCTGTTATGATTACAGATATTTTATTATTAGATGTCTTTAATTCGCTTGGAATGCCAACCTCTACAACTGTGTCAATTGTTTTTGAATTGTTGGGTTCTGCTGTTGTGATTGCTCTAATAAAAATTACGAATAATGATGCAGAAAGTTTTTCTGCAATTTGGAATTATATCAACTACGAAACTGCTACAGAAATAATTTTAGGAATTCTGCTCTCGGTTGTAGTTGCTTTTACAGTTGGTGCAATTGTTCAATATTTTTCAAGGCTAATTTATTCTTTTAATTTTAATAAAAGACCTTTATATATAAGTGCTCTTTTTGGTGGCTTTGCAATAACATCTATCACTTATTTTATCATTATAAAAGGGATAAAAGGAACTGAATTCTACGATAGTATAGCTCATATCATGGAAGGAAATACACTACAAATTATTAGTGTTAGTTTTGTTGTTTGGAGCGTTGTTTCATACATTTTAACAAAAGTGTTTAATATAAATATTTTAGTTTTAATTATCGGTATTGGTACGTTTTCATTAGCAATGGCTTTTTCTGGTAATGATTTGGTAAACTTTATTGGAGTGCCAATTGCTGCCTTAAATTCTTATGAAGCTTGGAGTGTTTCTGGAGTTGATGCAGATGTATTTGAAATGGGAAGTTTAGCAGCCAAAGTAAAGTCTAATATATGGTTATTACTTTTAGCTGGTGGAGTTATGGTAATTACGTTATGGACCTCATCTAAAGCAAAATCGGTTATAGAAACTGGTATTAATTTATCGAGACAAGGAGAAGGCCATGAAAAGTTTCAACCTAATAACTTATCTAGAGTAGTTGTGCGTTTTGCTATGGTAGTAAATACTGGTGTTAATTATTTAATTCCTGCAAAAACACAAGAATTTATTAACTCTAAATTCGAAAAACCTATTGTAAAATTACCAAAAGATAAAACTTTTGAAATGCCTGCTTTCGATTTAGTAAGAGCATCTGTAAACCTAATTATGGCAAGTGTTTTAATTTCTATTGCAACTTCTATGAAACTACCTTTATCTACAACTTATGTTACTTTTATGGTTGCAATGGGTACCTCTTTAGCTGATAGAGCTTGGGGACGTGAAAGTGCTGTTTATAGAGTTGCTGGAGTTTTAAACGTAATTGGTGGATGGTTTTTAACGGCTTTTGTAGCTTTTGTAGCAGCTGGTATTGTTGCTTACTTAATTAATTTACATATTGCTTTTATTCCTCTTTTATTAATTCTTGTAGCCTTTTTAATTACTAAAAACTCAATAACTCACAGAAAAAAAACTCAAGAAACAAAAAGAAAAACGCTTATTGAAAGAACGGAATTAATGACGATTAATGGTGTTATTGAAGAAAGCGCAGATCATATTTCTGGAGTTGCTTCTAGAATTAACAAATTGTATACAAATGTTGTAAACGATTTAGCGAATCACGATTTAAATAAACTGCGCAAAACAGATAAACATGTTGGTAAGTTAAATGATGAAATTGATGAATTAAAAGACAATGTTTTCTATTTTATTAAATCTTTAGATGACACTTCTGTGCAAGCAAGTAGGTTTTATATAATGGTTTTAGGACAATTACAAGATGCAGCCCAATCTATCAGTTATATTTCTAGAGCTAGTTTTAAGCATGTAAATAACAATCACAAAAACTTAAAAAAGGGTCAATTAAAAGATTTAAAAGAAATTAATAATCAGTTAAATGATATTTTGAATAATGTGAGCACTATTTTTAAAACAAGAGATTTTGATGATTTAAATCCGCTTTTAATTGAAAAAAATGAGCTACTTAAAAATGTTTCTGAATCTATAGAAAAACAAGTTGCAAGAATTAGAAATGATGAAACTAGCCCTAAAAACACAACTTTATACTTTAGTATTTTATTGGAAACAAAAGATTTAATCTCTGCTCTTATAAACTTATTGCAGACCTATGAAGAGTTTCATTTAAGTACAAAAAAATAATAACAAGAAAAAATAAAGCTATTAGTATCAAAGATTTAAAGCCAATGAATTAATTTTCGTTGGCTTTTATAATTAAAACCAAAAGCCCAAGTTAAATAACCAAAAACCTTCTTTAGTCTCTGGTGACCATGTGTATTTTATCTCCAAAGGCCCTATTAAACTATCATAACTATAACCAACTGCATACCCAGATTTAATATCATTAAACGATTCTAAGTTTCTAAAAACATTATTATCTAAACGTGCATAATTTGCTATAAAACTAGCATAATGCCTATCGTAAAAACGATATCTTAAATTAAATTCTGATTTTAAAAAAGAGTTGTCAGAAAGTTCCGAAAAATTATACCCATACATAGAGACAAAAGTGTTGATAAAGTTTTGATTATAGCTTCCTAAATAAAAATCAAAAACATTCGATGCAGGATCATTTAAAGTAAAACCAGCTTCATTTGTATTTTGAAAAGTTAATCTTTCAAAAAAAGTAGTAGCAAAACCAAGCGTACCTTTTGCTTGCGCAAAGCTTTTAAAATTATTGTTAAAATCTGAAGAATTTAAATACCATTTTATATTTAAATCTGCAAAAAAACCACTGGTTGCAAAATATTTTTTATCATACGTATCCAGCTTTAAATAGCCAAAAACGCTATAATAATTACTATTATCTATTATTGTTTCATTCCCATTAGTGGTAAGCGTTTCTGTTTTCGCTTTTAAATATTTATGTTCTAAACCTAATCCCAAAGCAAACTTTCTATTAAAAGTAGTTTGAAAAAACAATTGGTTTGTAATATCCGTATAATTTAAGTTAATGGTACTTAAAGTGGGAGTATTGGTGCTTGCTAAATTAAACTTAGCATTGTCTCTAAAATGGTTATATCTAGATTTAAAACCATAACTCACATAAAAACCATTATCTACAAAGTAGTTTAAATTATACCGAATATTATCTCCCAAAACTACATCCAAAGAAAGTAAATCGTTGTTTGTTAATATATTTTTTTGGCTATAATTTGCTAAAACTCCAGATTTATATAAAAGATCATAATGTGCACCTAATTTTAATGTTGCGTTTTCTTTGGATTCTTTTAATAAAAAATCTACCATAAAACTACCATCTGCTTTTTCTATAAAGTTGTACTCTATTCTATCATAATTTCTAGTAGCAGAAGGTAAACCTATTTTTTTTGTAATATCTTTTCTAGATAAACTATCTCCTGTTCTAATATTTAATTTCCCTAAAACATAAGCTCGGGTATAATTCTCTGAACCATAGATTTCAATATTAGAAACTAATAATTTTTTTTTGTTATATTCTATAGTCTTTCTTTTCCTTTTTACAGTTTGTTTGTTGGCTATTTCTTTAAAAACCTCCTCAAATTTTGAAGCTTCAATAGTACCTTTTTCTAAAATCTCAATCTTTTTATCAAAATCTACAACAGAATATTTATATATTTCTGGGTGTATATACACATCCAACTTTCTTATTTCTTCTTCTGATTTGCTGTACATTTGATAACTCATAATCTGATTTAAAAGCGCTACTGCTGAGTTAATTTTATCCTTTTCAAACAATTCTCCTTCCACATCTACTCCAATTACAATATCAATTCCTTTATCTTTCATTACACTTACAGGAAAATTATTAGCAATACCACCATCTACTAGTAGCTTACCATCAATTTCAACAGGATTTAAAAGCGAAGGAAAAGAGCCACTAGCTCTTAATGCTAGTGGTAAAGAACCTTTTTCTAAAATTACTGATGTGCCATTTTCTACATCTGTAGCAATACAGAAGAAAGGAAGAGATAGCTTTGAAAAATCTAAATCGCCATCTGCACCATCAAGTAATTCTGACAGTAAGTTTAGTACATTTTGCCCTCTAGAAATTGCTCTTGGTAAACCTATTTTACCTCCATCTGCAGGTAGTGTAATTATTGTGTTTTCGCCAAATTCTTTCTCAAAGAAAGTTTCTGAACTTCTTGGTAATTTATCTCTAAGAAGCGTTTGAAAATCTGTATCTAATATAATTTTCTCTATTTGTTCTGCAGAGTAACCAGCTGCATACATACCACCAATTATAGCACCCATACTTGTGCCTCCAATATAATCTAACTGAATACCAGCTTTGTCTATTTCTTTTAGAACAGCAATATGTGCAAAGCCTTTTGCACCTCCACCACTTAAAACCAAACCAACTTTTGGCTGTTTTTGTTGTGCAAACAAAAACATAGGAATTAGATAAATTAATAGAAATAGTTTATTGTTCATTTTCTTTCTTTGGATGATAAAATTCATACACTTTCATAGCTCTTGCATTTCCAATTACTTCCTTTATTTCATCAAAAGAAGCTTCTTTAACACGTTTTGCCGATTTAAATTTACGTAATAAAGTTGTAATAGTCTGTGTACCAACGTTAGGAATTTCTTCCAACTCGCTTTGAATGGCGCTTTTGCTACGTTTATTCCTGTGAAACGTTATTCCAAATCTGTGTGCTTCGTTTCTTAAAAACTGCGTAATTTTTAAGGTTTCCGACTTTTTATCCAAATATAAAGGAATAGGATCATCTGGATAATATATTTCTTCCAAACGTTTTGCAATTCCAATAATAGCAATTTTACCTCGCAAACCTAAATCTTCTAAAGCTTTTACTCCAGATGATAACTGTCCTTTTCCTCCATCCACAATAATTAATTGTGGCAAAGATTCGCCTTCTGCTAATAAACGTTTGTATCTTCTAAACACCACTTCTTCCATAGATGCAAAATCGTCTGGACCCACAACCGTTTTTATATTGTAATGTCTGTATTCTTTTTTGCTCGGTTTTCCATCTCTAAAAACCACACAAGCAGCAACAGGATTTGTACCTTGAATATTCGAGTTATCAAAACATTCTATATGTCTTGGTTCTTCTTTTAAACGCAAATCTTTTTTCATTTGCGCCATAATTCTTTTTACATGCCTATCTGGATCTACAATTTTCATTTGCTTAAATTGCTCCATTCTAGAGTATTTTGCATTTCTTTCAGACAATTCTACAATGCGTCTTTTATCGCCCAAAACAGGAATTGTTACTTTAACATTCTCGCCAATATTTACTTTAAACGGAACATAAATTTCTGGAGATTGAGAATTGAAACGTTGTCGGATTTCCACAATAAAAAGTTCTAAAAGTTCTTTATCAGATTCGTCTAACTTTTTCTTAATTTCTGTAGTGTGAGATTGTATAATTGAGCCATTTGATATTTTGAGAAAATTTGCATAACCATGAGTATCATCAGAAATAATAGAAAAAACATCTACATTATTGATAGACGGATTTACAATGGTACTTTTTGCCTGATAACTGCCTAATCTATCTAACTTTTCCTTAATTTTTTGAGCTTCTTCAAACTCCATATTTTCAGCAAAAGCCATCATCATTTGTTTAAATTTATCAAGACTTTCTTTAAAATTACCTTTAATGATATTTCTAATTTCTTTGATAGATTCGTTATAATGTGCCTCTGTTTCTAAACCTTCACAAGGTCCTTTGCAATTTTTTAAATGATACTCTAAACACACTTTGTATTTGCCTTCATTTACATTTTGATGACTTAAATCGTACTTGCAAGTTCGTAAAGAATAGAGTTCCTTAATTAAATCTAACAACACACGAACCGTTCTTACAGAGGTATATGGACCAAAATATTCTGAACCGTCTTTGATGACTCTTCTCGTTAAAAAAACTCTCGGAAAACGTTCTTTTTTGATGCACAACCAAGGATAACTTTTATCATCTTTTAAAAGTACATTGTATTTTGGTTTGTACTTTTTTATCAGGTTATTTTCTAATAAAAGCGCATCAGTTTCTGTATTTACAACAATGTGTTTTATACGTACAATATTCTTAACCAACACTCTAGTTTTTCCATTGTCGTGTTTTTTGGTAAAATAAGAAGTTACTCTTTTCTTTAAATTTTTAGCTTTACCAACATAGATTATTTTATCATCTTTATCAAAATATTGATAAACTCCTGGTTCTTTGGGTAAGGTTTGTAATTGAAGTTCTAAGGATGCAGACATACTCAAAAGTAGGTATTTTTAAGTGATAAATTAATCTAATTCGTTCTCTAATTTTGATAAAAAGTTTGAGTTTGTATGATCTACAACTTCCCAACCATAAATGGCTGATAATTGATAAATCTTTGAAATTTCTTCAAAAAAACGAGTTTTTGCTTCTCTTTTTAGATTTGTTAATTCAACAGTTTGTTTAATTTTTTCGATGCTTTTTTCGTTTATTTTGTTCAAATCATTTTTAGAAAAAGTATTAAACTGACTTTGTTGTAAATCGAAATATTTTACATCTGGTGCAATTGTAATTGCTGCTTCTGGGAGTTTTTTAATGTAAATTTTTCTAGCTAAAGAATCTACTTGGATTTCTAATTTAGATAAATCGTACCCAACCTCCACTTTTGCATTTACTGTAACAATGGCTTTTTTATCAAAAGAAACATAGTCGTAAAAATATTTTTTTGAGTCTGTAAAATTATAAACTTCAGAGAAATTGCCACTAGAAACCACCAATTTACTCATGTTTTTTATGGAATTAAGAACCACCTTAATTTCTTCTTTTTGTTGATGATTGCTGTCTTTTTGATACCAAAATTTGGCAATTAAAAAACCCACCAGAAAAACCAAAATATATCTTGAAATGCGCATTTTTTTATTTTTTTATTTTTTTTATTTTTGATGATGTTTAAAAAGCAAAACTCAATTTTTTGAATTACAATTTAGTTCATTTATACTGATAAAAATCGGCTTTATAATTTTAGAAACAAAAAAATCCGTTGGAAAATTATTTTCTAACGGATTTTAAGATTTAATTAGATACTGAAACAAGTTCAGCATGACTTCGTCACATTCTCTGCAACCAAGTTTTTACAGAAACTTCCGCTTTTATAATTTCTCTTAAATCTGCAATAGCAACACGTTTTTGTTCCATAGAATCTCTGTGTCTCATGGTTACACATTTATCAGTTAAAGAATCGTGATCTACAGTAATACAAAAAGGTGTTCCTGCAGCATCTTGTCTTCTATAACGTTTACCAACTGCATCTTTTTCATCATAAAAAACATTAAAATCCCATTTTAAGTCTTCCATAATTTCTTTAGCAACTTCTGGCAAACCATCTTTTTTAACCAAAGGAAAAATAGCGGCTTTAAAAGGTGCTAACACTGCTGGTAATTTTAAAACGGTTCTTGTGGTTCCATTTTCTAGTTCTTCATCAACCAAAGAATTAGAGAAAACTGCCAAAAACATCCTATCCAAACCAATAGAAGTTTCCACAACATAAGGCGTATAACTTTTGTTTTCTTCGTGGTCAAAATACTGTAATTTTTTACCTGAATGTTCTTCGTGTGCTTTTAAATCGAAATCGGTTCTTGAGTGAATTCCTTCTAATTCTTTGAAACCAAAAGGGAAATTAAACTCAATATCTGCTGCTGCATCTGCATAATGTGCTAGTTTATCATGGTCGTGAAAACGATAATTTTCTGCGCCCATT
>Ga0115565_10001218_pt1 | contig 21533 bp, 19 predicted proteins | sample COGITO_mtgs_1105_FD_87199 | JGI IMG/M metagenome (GOLD analysis project Ga0115565, IMG submission 87199) | Pelagic marine microbial communities from North Sea - COGITO_mtgs_110530 | ecosystem: Environmental > Aquatic > Marine > Epipelagic | place: Germany:Helgoland, sampling site Kabeltonne... | reverse complement strand
CTGTTCAATAATGGTTTGCCATTGGGCTTGAGTTCGTCTGGTCATAATAGATTTCCCGTGTTGAAAGCTCTATTATTAGGCAAATGATCATGCGGGCATACGTGTGGTTGTATTTACGTTTACTTTTGTTCTTAAGAAGTACAATGCCTAACAAGCAAATCTACAAGGACTAAAAACAGCGGGCTGTTCGCTTCGCTCCAGTTTAGCCCACTATTTTTAGCCTATTATTTGTGTGTTATACGTCAGAAAAAACTGAAGGAATAGAATGGCACGACTAGCAACAAAAACTGATATTTTGAGAGCACTCTTTGCTAGATCTGGGAATCAATGTGCCTTTCCCGGTTGTACTCAGTCATTGATAAATGACAAGAACAAATTCATAGCACAAGTCTGTCATATTGAAGCTGCATCGGAAGGCGGCGAGCGATTTAACCCTGAGGGAAATGACGAGTATAGAAGAAGCTACGAAAACCTGCTGATTTTGTGCTACCCACATCATATTGAAACTGATGATGTTGAAGAATATCCAGCGGATAGGCTCTTACTGATTAAGAGAGATCATGAGCAATTGTTCGTCAAGTCTGACTTCGAAATTGACGAGTCGGAACTTGCAAAACTTTCTTATGAAATGAAGAAATATTGGTCTGACATAGATCGCCTCAACAAGCTTGACCACATATTCGCCGATAGCGGATTAGCGATGGATGTGAATGGCGAGAATAGCTTCTTTGAAGTCATCGCAAGTGCGTATGACGCAGTTAATGGTATTGAGTCTCTCCTAGAGTCGTTTCATAAGAGTGATGAAGAACTAAAAGCCGATTTTGAAGCATTGCTTATTAAAAAAGGTGTATCATCTGAGTTGTTCTGTGACATACCATATTATGCCAACCCTTTTGAAAACAGGAACTGGGAGTCGCATAACCTCGGAACACCAAACTGGCTTCAACGACTCAGAATAGACCTTGTCCATATTGAGGTTAAGTTTCTAGAAGAATATTTAAAAACACATAGCGACGACCATCATGCTAAAGCCAAATTCGAAAAGGCGAAGGAGGAGCTAAAAGAGTATGCAGAGACTGCAATGCATGTTGACTAAAACGTATAACAAGGCCATCAGTCTATGTCTGCTTTTGGATGACACTTGCCAGTCAAATAATTTTGTCTAAACATCATTTTCTCAAAAGTATCATGCTTTCTGGCAACGTCGGCAATCTTGGGCAAAGGAGCCTTAGACAAAGTCGCTCGGTGTTAACAAACTTAATTGTACTAGCTCAGTACCTGATCTGACACTTTCTATGTATTCACATCAATCCCCTTTAATACCTCATTATCAGAATGAAAAAATTTGTCTGCATTTAGAATCAAACTAGCTTCTGAATTTTATCATGTTTTCTGCAATATCAGCCTTTTCCTTCATAGAAAGCTTAAACTAGCCTTTAATAGCGTAATTTAGCCACAGAGACTGGACGAATAAGACCGAAGGCTGAAATAGTTGTTCATTTTTGATTGATGACTAAACAGCAAATAATTACCATCGATTGATTTTTGCTTATCCAATCCGCTTTCATTTACTTTCATGGGATTTTAAAATGATAATGAGGGCGAATTATTGACATAACTATCAATTCTGTCTTGTTGGGGAGAATGTAGGGATATGTTTGACGTAATACCCGCAAAGCATTAGATTGAAACAGTGGTTTTTGGCTGTTTACAGGCTTTCATTATGATAATCACTTCAAATATTTTAAAGGCCAGCGGTCGCATTAATAAAAGGCGTCTTAAACGCTTATGAAAGCACATAGTCTTTACTACTTCTAAGACTTGCTATGGCTTGGTAGGGCTTGGTAGGGCTTGGTAGGGCTTGGTAGGGCTTGGTAGGGCATGTTTAAGCCTTATATGCAGCTACAAGCAAGCTCTATCGACATGCTTCCAACAAATGGTTCGTTGTCATTCAGCATCAACGCTAACTAACAACAATTGCTAGGCAATTAATGGGCATTTTAAGACTTGAATTGTTTTCGAGTGGCAATTTTCAGCGCCGTAGCGGCTTTAGTTTGAGCTTAATAAAAAGGGTTAGCAAAGATTCAAACTTAGTCATTTTTATCTCTACAGGTAATATAGCAGCGACATTTATGATAATTGCTAGTGTTAATGTGCCAGCTTGCAAGTAACGTGCTAGCTGGCTGTACAGTAGAAACTGTTTCTATATTGTTTCGTGCCATTTTAGGTTCTTATCCAGCACTTCCTTCAAAGTCGCAAGCGGGATCTTGTCTACATCCGAATAAACACTTAACGTAATGTCATCATCAATAGAGTGACCAACAATGCGCTTAATAAGATAGTGCTGCTCTGCGTTATTTACGCACGTTGAGATTAGCGTTCTTCTCATAGAGTGAAAACTTATCAAGTACCGCTTCGCTTTCTCTGACTCACTATCAATGCCCAAATTCTTGAGTAATGTCCTGTTAAACCACCGAGAAATTGGGTCGCCCCAACCCGAACTACCGGGCTCTTCTACATACCTACGTATTTGCGGAAACAAGAAATACTCACCTTTAGACTTTTGCTTATCAATGTAATCCAAAATGCCTAAATCGAGAAGATATTGCGCTATAGGTACAGTTCTCTCACTGGCCTCATTTTTAACATCAAGTCCATGTAAGTCAAAATACCATACACCTTCGCTCTGCTTAATGTGGCTAAGCGGCAAGGCTGATATTTCGTTAAGACGCATACCTGAGTAAAGAGCTACTTTAGGGTACCAGTGGGCATCGGTTCGAAATTCTCTCGCTTCACTACCATGCCCAAACTCGTAGTTCAAAATCTGACGCACTTCGTTTTCAATAAAAGATCTGCGTTTTGGCGCACTTTTCTCTTTAGGGTATGACACATTACTAAACGGGTTGTTTATATCAATGTCGGTTTCTTTAATTACCCATGAAAAGAAAGTCCGGTAATTTGAAAGGAAGCCATTTTTTGTCTTGTTACTGAGCCTCTCACCTTCTTTACCCACATTTTGATGCTTATCGATGCTATTCAACATATCCTTTACTATCTTTGTTTTTACCTTAGTAAAGTCGCGCAAGTCTATTCCCGCGGGAAAGACTTTACGCAACAAGCCAAACGAGTGCTCATACTTTTCGATAGTATCGAACGCCACTTCTCCTTTCTTTTCTTCAAGAAAGGCTTCGGCATGGTAGTCAAAAGTGAAGTAAACGTCTCTTTTAAGCTTTTCAGCTCTTTGGTGTTTGTCAAAGTTACTGCGCATATTGCCAAACAACCGAACAGCTGTATTGACGTCTCGCTGAGACTCAGCAGTTGTTTCATTCTCAATGTCATCGTTTAAAACGAAATCGTCTTGTTCCACCTTAAATTCGCTCAGTTTAGCCACCAATGTATTCAACATACTTACACACGCCGCAAACTGATGGCCGGTGTTATTATCATTTTGAAATGATGGAACCAAGCCTTCTACAAGCGCCACTTGCAGTGCATGCGGGGTAACCGACTCACAGTGATGCTTGAACGTTTGGCTTTCTTCCTTTAAAACTGGAGATGGTAGCACCACATCACTCGCTAGATCATATCCAATCATTGCCTTACCTGCTTGAAGAAGTTCCTCAAACCGCGTTTTAAGCCCCCTCCTAAAGAGTAGCATAGCACGAAGCCTTTGCTGCTCTTGCTTCAAGCTCTTTTCTTTATCGTCATCATTAAGCACTAATGATGCTGCATTATCATTTTGAAATACTGTACTGCTTAGATTTTCCATAATCGACTTCTCCGTCAAGTTCCGTTTAATAAAAGAAGCTAGCCACCGTGCATCATCGTAATTTTTAGTCTGTAATGACGCAACGAAATAGCGAGCTGACTTAACATAGTCCGTTCGATCAAAAACACCCGTGCGTATTCGAAAAAAATAATTAGACGAGTTTTTGTACTTGTAGAGATAGGTAGAAGTAGATTTTTGCATGTTGCTCTGTCAGCCTTTTTGCTATTTGTGACAGAGTTCTGTGACAGATGTGATAAAATACATCTAGTATAGATACAAGAAAGCCCCTAAATACGGGGCTTTCAAGATTATCTGGCGGAGAGAGAGGGATTCGAACCCTCGTTAGGTTTAACCCTAAACACACTTTCCAGGCGTGCGCCTTCAGCCACTCAGCCACCTCTCCTACTCTTTTTACAGAATTGCTAACATAAACCTACACAAAACTTGGCTATTGTGTGCTGACGCATATGCTGTTTGGCAATTCAGGGCGCGTATAGTAGGTAAAACTACAAACGCTTGCAAGTGCTTTTAAGCGTTTCCTTTGACTTTCATATTCAATGTTTTGGCAAAATCAAGCATTCTGTCTAACGGCACTAATGCTTTTTGTCGTAATGCTTCGTCGACAAAAATTTCTCTGCCAGTATGGTCTAGCAGGGCATCTCGCATGGCGACCAAGCCGTTCATTGCCATCCATGGACAGTGAGCACAGCTTTTGCAGGTTGCGCCATTGCCTGAAGTGGGTGCCTCTATAAACGTTTTGTTAGGCTCTTGCTGCTGCATTTTATAAAAAATGCCTTTGTCCGTGGCAACAATAAATTTGTTGTTAGGTAACGCCGACGCGGCTTTGATCAGTTGCGATGTGGAACCTACTGCATCAGCCATAGCCACAACGCTAGCAGGTGACTCTGGATGAACCAAGACGGCCGCATCCGGATGTAGACGTTTGGCTGTTTCGAGCGCTTGCGCTGAAAACTCGTCATGCACAATACACTCACCATCCCACATCAGCATCTGTGCGCCGGTTTGTGATTCTATGTAAGCACCCAAGTGACGATCAGGTGCCCAGATAATTTTTTTACCTTGGCTGTCTAAGTGCTCTACGATTTCCAGCGCGATACTCGAAGTCACTACCCAGTCTGCTCGAGCTTTGACTGCTGCGGACGTATTTGCGTATACCACAACTGTATGGTCGGGGTGTGCATCACAAAACGCACTAAAGGGCTCTATAGGACAGCCTAAGTCCAAAGAACAAGTCGCTTCAAGTGTTGGCATGACCACTGTCTTTTCGGGGCTTAAAATCTTTGCAGTTTCGCCCATAAATTTTACACCTGCGACCAACAAGGTTTGCTGCTGCGCATCTCTGCCAAATCTGGCCATTTCTAAGGAGTCAGAAATGCAACCGCCTGTTTCTTCAGCGAGAGCTTGAATAACCGGATCGGTATAATAATGAGCCACTAGTACTGCATTTTTTTCCACTAACAGTGATTTTATTTCTGCTTTTAACTGCGCGGCGTCTTCAGACTTTATTAGCGCAGGCTTAGCGGGAAATGGATATGCGATTCGTGGTGCTTTTGCGGCTTGATTCATGTGCGTCGTATGGCTTTTTAAATGTTGTGTATAGTATAGCTCAGTGCAATAAAAAGTTCACAATTTGAGTCTATCTTAGAAGAAGTGGTGGGTCGTGCTGGATTCGAACCAGCGACCAATTGATTAAAAGTCAACTGCTCTACCAGCTGAGCTAACGACCCACTTCAAAAGAGTTGTTGAGATGTTCAGGTAATTGGTGGGTCGTGCTGGATTCGAACCAGCGACCAATTGATTAAAAGTCAACTGCTCTACCAGCTGAGCTAACGACCCCATCAATTTACCTGCAAGTTGTAAGGTATGTCCTTACTCACTCAACGGGCGCATATAATACTTAAAACGAGACTTGGTGCAACCATTAAATGCCAAATAAAGGATTTAAAGGTGCGTTTGTTTGTAAAGTATACAATTGACGTATTAATGATAACCTTTTATTTACAAAGCATTCATTTATACAGTAAATCAAGTCAAACACACCTTGCTTATAAGCGGTCACCTCTACCCAAAAATACTTGAACAAACCAACGCTATGTTGGCTTGTGAACAAGCACTTTTTAAAGACTACTCAACTGCTGAGTCGCCAAGCGTGCAGAGGTTGTTTGAGAATATTCAGCAACCACTTGCTCAAAATACGTTTTTGCCTGTGGTTTGTTACCCTGTGACTTTTCTAACATGCCTAGCTTGTATAACGAGTCAGCGCGCTTAGTCGAGTTCGTAAAGTTATTTACGACCTGCTGAAACTGCGTTCTCGCCCCCGCCCAATCTTGCTTATTAAATAATAACTGTCCTAACCAATAATGTGCATTATCAGTAAAACTAGACGATGGATAGCTCGCTAAAAACGTTTCGAAGGCAGGAATCGCTTTGTCGTAATCACGCTCCTTTAGAATCAGATTAACGGCCGCTTGATATGCTTGCTCTTCTGACAAACCACTCGTTGCTGATCCAGCAGAAGGTGCTGGACTGGCGCTTAGCACTGGTGTCGCTGCAGTACCCGCCGCATTACCTAAATTGCTTTGCACCGTGTCAGTCTGCTGCTGCAAAGCAGAAAAACGATTATCTAATTCTAAATAAAGCTCACGCTGACGCTGCAGAATCTTTTCTAACTGGTGATTGTGCAGCTCGATAGACCCTCTTATCTGGTCTACTTCGTTTTGCAGGACATCAAGTTGCCCTTGCATCCGCTGTTGCGCTTCGATACGTGACATATCTTTGCGTTCTAAGGTGGCTAACCGCATCTCTACAGTACCTAGTGCTTCTGCGGGCTCTGGCGTTACGGTAGTCGTTTTGACTTGGTTGCTTGCCTGACTGTTTAGATCAACAACGGGCGCTTGTGCTGATGCAGGAGCGCCCGTGGTGACTAACAGCATGGCTGCCGCTGTTAGGAATATACGCATAATAGTTTACTGGTATACGATTACACCGCGGCGATTTTGCGCGAATGCATATTCAGATGAGCCCATTACCGCTGGTTTTTCTTCGCCATAAGATACAACCGATATCTGTGACGAACTTACACCTGCATTTAACAGATATGTTTCGACTGATTGTGCACGCGTTTCGCCTAACGCAATATTGTATTCTGGCGTACCGCGGCTATCACAATGTCCTTCGATCACTACTTTTTGGTTAGGATTTTTTGACAAATAGGCAGCGTGTTGGTCTAGTATCGCGTGAAAATCTGATTTAACAGACGCGCGGTCAAAGTCAAAGTACACGACTTGCTTGCTTTCAAGCGCTTCGCGTTCTTTTTTCATCATATCTTTGGCAGCTTGCATTTGATTAGCAGATTCTGCTTTAACGCGTGCTTGCTCTGCTGCTCTTGACTCTTCAGCTTGCTGAGACGCTTCTTGCGCTGCACGGTTACGTTCAGCCTCTAGCTCTGCATCACTTGGTCCAGATGAACAAGCCATCAATGTGACGACTGGTAATGCAATGATTAGTGATTTAATAGCTTTAGTTTGTAACATGTAGAGTCCTTAATTATTATAATAGGCATTTCAATTTAAAGTAAAAACGGCGACCAACTTGGCGACTTCACTTGTCCGTCAGCAACTGGTAGTCGGGCCTTAAACCTTCCATCCAATGACACCAATGATAAAACTTGTTTGCCCTCGTGCAGCGTACTATAAATGATCATGCTGCCATTCGGTGCAATACTTGGCGACTCATCTAGATAAGTTCTTGTAAGAACCATCATATCACCGCTAGTTAAATCTTGTGTGGCTATATGATAGTTGCCATCGGTGCGATTTACGACAACTATTTTTGAATTATCAGGCGCTATAGTAGCACCTAAATTCATTTCACCATCAAAAGTAATACGTTTTGTACCACCCGATGCTAAATTTACTCGATAAATCTGTGGTTTACCACCCCGATCTGATGTAAATATAAGGCTTTTGCCATCTGGTGTCCATGATGGCTCTGTATCAATCGCTCGATTCCGCGTAATTCTTCGCAACTGACGAGATTGAATATCCATCACGTAAAGTTCTGGATTGCCGTCTTTTGACAATACCATCGCTAAACTTTTGCCATCAGGCGAAAACGCTGGCGCCCCATTTATGCCCGGAAAATCGGTCATTCGTGTGCGTCGTGTTGTATAGATATCCTGAATATATATTTGTGAGCGCTTATTTTCAAAACTTACATAAGCTAACTTATTGCCATCTGGCGACCAATTTGGCGACATCAACGGCTCGGGTGAAGACAATAAACGTGTTTCGTTAGCGCCATCATAGTCCGCAATGACTAACTGGAAAGGGAGAGGGTCATTCTCTCTGTCTCGCACAATCACGTAAGCAATGCGTGTTAAAAACGCGCCCTTTTCGCCAGTCAGTTGCTCATAAACGATATCACTTATGATATGCCCGTATTGCCTAAAATCTTCAGTTCGAATTATTTTTTCACGCGACTCAACAATATGATCGGGAGACATCACCAACTGTCCGTTTTGCAGGGCCTTTGATTGCCCCCCTGTCACTTGCGCGCGCAACACATCGACCAACTCAAAACTAACTTGAAACTGACCACCGGTCATATCAACAATGCTGCCTACTAATACAGTATCGATGCCTTTGGTTTGCCACGCTTTGTAGTCAATCTCGCTATCCACGCTTGGAAACTGTGGCATTTGATTAAATGCGATCGGATTAAACTTTCCGCTTCGGCGCAAGTCATTAGCCACTATTTCCGTCAGGTTTTCGGGCAAACTACTTTGACCCTCATATTTAAAAGGCACGATAGCAATCGGTTTAGCGCTGTTAACACCCTCTGTAATCACAATTTCTAACTTTGCATGACTTGCTGCACTGATCACAATACTGACCGCTGCCACACTCAATAACGTTGTTAATCTGCACCAACGGGCTAACTTCATCATAACTCCACTGTTAAATTAAAATCTCTTAACTTTTCAAACACACCAGGGTCGTTCGACACCGGCAGACTATCTGGTCGCAATACTGCTGCTTGCGCAGCTCTGCACAAAGCAGGGTCGCCCTTGAGTATTTGTACGTCAAACACCAAACCATTAGATGACATTCGTATATTCAACCGACACTCTTTTTTTTGCGCGGTTTTTTCAAATATAAGATTGCGCTGTATTACTTGCTTTATTAAGCCAATATATTTGTCCGTCTCCGACAAAACAAATTGTTGCTGAGCAGCAGCTCTTGCTTGCTCTTCTTTTTGTAGCTGTGCTTGTAACTCGCGGTCACGCTCTAATTGTTGTTGTTTTGCAAGGTCATCTTCTGCTTTCTTTTTGGCCGCAAGCGCGGCTTGCTCTTCTTGTTGGCGTTGCTCTGCAGCTTGTTTTTGCTGCTGTTCCTTTTGCCTTTGTTCTTCTAGCGCAATTTGCTTTTTACGTTTATCACGTTCTTGCTCTTCACGCTTGCGCTGCTCTTTTTGCTTTCTATCTTGCTCTTGCTTTGCCTTTGCTTGCGCTTCTTGTTGCTGCTTTTCGCGCTTTTGCTCTTGAATCACATTACTATCAATAAACACGGCATCTATAATATTTGGCTGCGCCTGCGCGCTTACAAACATTTGCTCATGCTTAGTCGAAAAATCAAAACTAAATAACAGCATCACCACAAGCGCGGCGTGCAGTAAAACCGATTTTATAATAGATGACCGTTGTTGCCGTTCGTTCTCGCTCATGTAGACAGCTATGCCTCATTTGGATCAGTCATCAAGCCCACTGACGGTGCGCCTGAGTTCTGCAATAACACCATCAAATCAATAATTTTTTGGTAATTAACCGTACCATCACCATTTACTACGACAGGTGTTTGAGGCGCGTTTTGCAATGTAGTCGCAACCAAGTCTGAAACTTCTTGCGCCGTCAATTCAGCCTCTGGGTTATCGCCTACGTTTATAAAATATTGCCCCTGCGCATTGATTGAGACAATTAACAAAGACTCATCCTCAGTTTCGATTGTTTTTGCTTCCGCTTTCGGCAAGTCAACTTTTACGCCTTGCGTAATCAAAGGTGCTGTCGCCATAAATATCACCAATAACACCAGCATGACGTCAATATACGGCACAACATTTATTTCCGACACCGGTTTGCGGCGTTTTCTGATAAACATAACTATTTGGCCATTGCCATAGTCTGGCGGTTGAGAATAGCCGAGAACTCTTCCATAAAGTTACCATACGCATTTTCTAGCTTTTCTACTTTGGTGCTAAATCTGTTATAAGCAACGACCGCAGGGATTGCAGCAAACAAACCGATAGCGGTTGCGATCAAGGCTTCTGCTATCCCTGGCGCAACCATTGCAAGCGTTGCCTGCTTGACTTGACCTAGCGCGATAAACGAATTCATAATCCCCCAAACTGTTCCTAGCAGCCCAACGTACGGCGAAATAGATCCCACAGTGGCAAGAAACGGTAAGCGAGCTTCTAATCCATCCACTTCCCTAGACATTGCAACGCGCATCGCGCGATAGGTTCCATCCATTATCGACTCAGACACCGCCGAGCTTGTTTTGCGCAATCGCACGTATTCTTTGAAACCGGTACAAAAGATTAACGGAAGCCCCGTTAGATGTTGTCTTGCTGACAACTCTTGATAGAGCGTGTTGAGGTCAGCACCTGACCAAAACTTGTCTTCAAAATCATGTAGTTCTTTATTTGCCAGTGATAAAGCGCTGTTGCGCTGAAATATATATGCCCAAGACACAACCGACACGGTGAGTAACAACAACATAATAAATTGTACGACGATACTGGCTTGTAAAAACAAACCGATAATTGACATTTCAGACTGCACTTTGCATTTCCCTAAAAATATTTGGTGGAATCGCAATCGGCTTTAATTTTTGCAAATTAACGCAGGCGACTCGTATTGTTGCACTCACCAAAACTTGGTGTTCATTATTATAAATATGCTGCTTAAATATCACGCTAGCACGTTTTAATTCTACTATCTGACAGCTTACACTCAAGGTTTGATTGAACCTAGCCGGCAGATGATTATCCATTTCAACTCGTTTGACGACAAAACCCACTGATTGTTCAATTAACACATCTTGTTCTATGTCAAACGTTCGTAACCACTCAGTACGACAACGCTCAAAAAACTTAAGATAGTTGGCATAATAGACAATACCGCCTGCATCAGTATCTTCGTAATACACCCTAACGGGAAAGTAAAAAATATTCTTATCCATCATTTTATGTCCCATAGCGCCCAACGTCACCTATAATTTTTTTACCTCAACGACAAAATTGATATATTAACGTAAAACTAACAAACGCTGTTTAAAATAGATACACAGGGCACAAAATAAATCACGTCCATCAGCAATGCATTAGTTTTACTAATGCCATTCACGAAATTATTTCGTTTGAATCAATCAGCTCAGTAAGTACAACACGCAACATAATTTAGTCACAGCGTTTTGTTTGTTTCTGTTTTATGTTTCCTTCTAACGGTAATCCCGTTAACTTGTTGTTTTACCCGCACTATGTGCGGGTTTTTTTTGTCTTTTTTTAAGCTTTATAGACCAAAATATTATTTTTCATGAGGTTTAAAGCCAAAGTGGCTGTAAGCATGCTGAGTAGCAATGCGCCCCCTGGGCGTTCTTTGCAAAAACCCTTGTTGAATCAAAAACGGTTCAATTACGTCTTCAATCGTTTCTTTTTCTTCACCGATTGCTGCAGCAATATTATCGAGACCTACGGGGCCCCCCATAAACTTCTCAATAATGGCTAACAATAACTTTCTATCCATGTAATCAAAACCTTGCTTATCAACATCTAGCATATTAAGCGCCGCGGCGGCTGTTTCGTTATTGATGACGCCATCTGCCTTTATTTCAGCATAATCCCTGACTCGGCGTAACAAGCGATTTGCAATTCTTGGCGTGCCTCTAGCACGACGGGCAATTTCCAAGGCGCCTTCTTCTTGCATGTCTAAATTCAAGTATTTTGAGCTACGCTTAATAATAGTGGTCAAATCTTCGGTGTTGTAAAACTCCAAACGCTGAACAATACCAAAGCGATCTCTCAAGGGGGATGTTAAAGAACCGGCACGAGTGGTCGCCCCTATCAGAGTAAACGGAGGGAGTTCAAGTTTGATCGAACGTGCCGCAGGTCCTTCGCCAATCATGATATCGAGTTGATAGTCTTCCATCGCAGGATACAAAACTTCTTCTACAACGGGCGATAGACGATGAATCTCATCTATAAACAACACATCGTTTTCTTCAAGATTGGTCAACAAAGCCGCTAGGTCACCCGCTTTTTCTAACACCGGGCCAGACGTGGTTTTTATATTAACCCCCATTTCATTTGCGACGATATTAGCAAGCGTCGTTTTTCCGAGGCCTGGTGGCCCAAAAATCAACAAATGATCAAGGGCATCTTTGCGCTTTCGAGCAGCCTCTATGAAAATCTCCATCTGCTCACAAACATGCTTCTGCCCTGTGTAATCATCGAGCATTTTGGGGCGAATAGCACGATCAACAATTTCGTCTTCTTTGCCTTCGATGGGGCTGACCATTCTATCTGCTTCAATCATATTAACTCGCCTTTACTAAACCATCGATTTGAGTGCTTCGCGAATAACTTCTTCACTAGACATACCCGCTGAATGCGCTGCTTTCACTGATTTTTCTGCTTGCGCGTGTTTATAACCCAATGCAATTAATGCACTGTAAGCTTCTTCTCTTGGATTGGCTGATGCCGATAGATACTCAGGCATGTCGATGGTAGCACCGGAAGCTTGCATTGCTGACTCGGGTGTCGTATTGCTTAACTTTTGCATCCGGTCTTTTAATTCAACGACCAAGCGTTCCGCTGTTTTTTTGCCGACCCCCGGCAATCTAACGAGTGATGTAATATCTTCATGAATAACGCACTGCATAAACTGTTTGGCCGATACACCGGACAAAATTGTGCAGGCTAATTTAGGGCCCACACCATTAGCTTTGATTAATTCGCGAAATAAGGTACGTTCAAAACGGTCAACAAAACCAAACAACAATTGAGCGTCTTCGCGGACCACAAAATGGGTAAATAATGAAGTTAACTGGCCCGTTTCTGGCAGTTGATAAAAGCTAGTCATTGGCAGTTGTATTTCATAACCAACGCCGCCGACATCAATCACAACGTCGGGTGGGATCTTCTCGATTAAGGTGCCACTAATTCTTCCAATCATGTTCTGTAAGTGTCTCTTATTATTATTCTAAATGAGGGCTTAGGGCTTAACGCAGTCTACCCCTTACTGTTTTTGACGCTTTCCCAGCCATGTGAATCAAGCTCTGTTGAGTATGAATATGACAAAGCGCAACAGCAAGTGCATCTGCTGCATCAGCTTGCGGCATAGTGGGTAGTTTAAGCAAGTATTTTACCATATGCTGAACTTGAGCTTTGTCAGCGGCACCCGTGCCTACCACAGACTGCTTTATTTGCCTTGCGGAATATTCATCAACTGGCAAATCAAACTGGGTCGCTGCGACAATAGCTGCGCCTCTCGCCTGCCCTAACTTAAGCGCAGAGTCGGGATTTTTTGCCATAAAAACTTGCTCTATAGCGAACGAATTTGGTGAAAACTGCGTGATAATCTCGCTTACTCCCTCAAAAATTCGCTTTAACCTAATTGAAAGTTGGTCGTGCGCGACCTTTATGCAGCCGCTGCCCAAATAAACCGGTTGGTTTTTTTCCAACTTAATGACGCCGTACCCTGTTATCCGTGATCCTGGATCGATGCCGAGAATGATGTTCAAAATATTTAGCCTGGTACTTGTTGTAAAATTGCGATTTTGTTGGTCTCCGACCAAACCTTTGCAGCTGCGACTTGCTTTTCTTCCCAACCGTAAGAAACATGCTCAGTCAGTAAAATTGGTAAATCACTCGGCACTCTAACTGCAAAAACGTGTTCTTGGTTGTACAGGGTGCCTGGCGGATATCGATACAACCATGATTTTCTTATCAAATAACGATTAGTGAGATGACAGTCAACAAGCTTGCAGCCCAATGCGAGCAGGTCTATACCAGTTTCTTCCTTAACCTCTCGATATGCAGTATCAATTGCTCGCTCTTTTTCCTCAATCGTACCAGTCACTGACTGCCAAAAATTAAGATCATCATCACGCTGCATAACCAAAACCCTATTAGTGCTATCGTAGATAACCACTAATACGGATTCTGGCCTTTTGTATCTCATTGGCTTATTCAGCGCTAGGCTCTGAGTCAGCAGCGCTTGGCTTGATCACTGTCGCGATTGACAGCTCTGCTAATTGTGCGGCACTTGCATAGCCCGGTGCGTTGGTTAGCGGGCAAGCAGCTGTAGTGGTTTTAGGAAAAGCCATTACATCTCTAATCGACTCAGCGCCGGTCATTAACATTACCATGCGGTCTAAACCGAACGCTAGACCTGCATGTGGCGGGGTCCCATACTTTAGCGCTTCTAGCAAGAAACCGAATTTCTCATCCGCTTCTGTTTTGCTGATACCCAGTAAATCAAACACCGTAGCCTGCATATCCATTTTATGGATACGCACCGACCCCCCGCCCAATTCAACACCATTGAGTACCATGTCATATGCGTTTGATAGGGTTGCGGCAGGATTAGCTTTTAATGCGTCGATGCTGCTATCTCTCGGTGCAGTAAAAGGATGATGAAGCGCGTGAAGTTGACCATCAATTTCTTCAAACATTGGAAAGTCAACGACCCATAACGGCTTCCAATCACCTTGTAAGAGGTCAAAATCCTTACCTAATTTTAATCGCAATGCGCCTAGCGCTTCAGTAACAATGGTCGCTGAGTCTGCGCCAAATAATAAGATATCACCGTCACTGGGTGCTGTTTTAGCTAATAATGCATCGACACTGGCCTGGTCGAAGAATTTGAGAATCGGTGACTGCAAGCCTTCTATGCCTTTAGATAAATCGTTAATTTTTATCCACGCTAAACCCTTTGCACCATAAATACTGGCAAACTTAGCATAGTCATCCAACTGCTTGCGTGACAAAGCAGCGCCACCAGGCACTTTTATCACAGCAACTCTACCCTTTTCATCATTGGCAGGACCGCTAAACACTTTAAAATCGATGTCTTTGACTATTTCTTCAACGTCGACGAGCTCCAACGGATTTCTCAAATCGGGCTTGTCACTGCCGTACTTTTGCATTGCAGTTGCGTAGCTCATTTGCGGAAACTCACCTAAGTCGACGCCAAGCAAATCACTAAACAACCCTTTCATCATTTTTTCAGTGATAGCCATAACGCCTTGTGCATCAAGAAACGTTGTTTCAATATCAATTTGGGTAAATTCTGGTTGACGGTCTGCGCGTAAGTCTTCATCTCGAAAACACTTAACAATTTGATAATATTTATCCATACCTGACATCATCAACAATTGCTTAAACAGCTGCGGTGATTGGGGCAGTGCAAAAAACTGTCCTTTGTGAGTTCGGCTTGGGACCAAATAATCACGCGCTCCTTCGGGCGTTGCTTTGGTCAGAATGGGCGTTTCGATATCTAAAAAATGATTGTCTTCTAAAAAGCGTCGCACGGCGGCGGTTACTTTTGAGCGAAACACAAGTCGTTTAGCCATCAATGGACGACGCAAATCCAAATACCTGTACTTAAGTCTTTGCTCTTCGGAGTTCTCTTGATTCCAGTCCAGCGGTAATGCTGGCGCTGCATTAAATATCTCTAAACTCTTGCCTAACACCTCGATCGTGCCGGTACGCATTTCTGCATTTATCTGTGAATCTGGGCGTGCGCGAACCAAGCCTTTTATCGCCACACAAAACTCATTACGTAAGGTAGATGCAAGCTCAAAGGTTTCTTTTGTATCGGGGTCGATGACCACTTGAACGATCCCTTCACGGTCGCGTAAATCAACGAATATTACGCCACCAAGATCCCTACGTTTATTAACCCAGCCATAAAGAGTAACTTCTTGTCCCAAAAAACGGTCGTCTATATTTCCACAATATTCGGTGCGCATATGCTGCCTTGATCTATTTGATGAACACACGCTAAAAAGCAGTGTTTTATAATTTGATAATCTGCGCGCAAGTATAAACCAATCACAGGATAGACTAAACGCTTAACTTAATATTATGTTATTTGAAATGGACAGGTGATTATGTCGGTTGGTCTTGCAGGTTAAATTTTTCAGCCCACGTCAAAGACGCCATCTGTAAGTCGGCAAGTGGCATTGGCTTGCCGTAAAAGAAACCTTGAAATTCGTTACATCCATAGTTGAGCAAATAGTTTTGTTGAAATTGGTTTTCGACGCCCTCGGCACACGTCTCCAGATCAAGGCGTTTTGCCAAATCGATAATCGTGCGCGTGACTAATCGGCTGCGCTCGGATGTATCAAGATGCAATATAAATTGCTTGTCTATTTTCAACTTATCGACACGAATTTGAGTAAGATAACTGAGTGAAGAATAACCCGTGCCAAAATCATCAAGCGCAATACTGCAGCCCAATAATGAGACTTTTTTAAAGAACTTATCACTCACCTCAAAACTCTCTAAAAGAGCTGATTCAGTTACCTCAAATTCTATATTCTTTGGCTTGACTTTATATTCTTTAAACAACTGTACGATATACGGATACAAATCTTGATTGTGGAGATCATGCGCTGACAAATTAATCGATACTTTAATATCTTCTCGAGTCATCGCCAAAAGTGCGGCAACATCGCTAAATACCTGACGAAATATCCAAGCAGTTAGTGCATGTATTTTGCCGCCTTGCTCTGCGATAGGAATAAACTCATCCGGCGAAATAGCACCTAGTTCAGGATGATGCCAACGTAATAATGCTTCAAACCCCGTTACGTTGCCAAAAGCATTCAATTTTGATTGGTATACAGCGGCGAAATCACCCGACTCTATTGCGTTAAGCATACAGTTAGACAGCGCAAGTTTGCGCTTATTGTCTCCACTCATTTCTGGTCTAAAGACGGTGTAAGTCCCCCTACCATTCGCCTTTGACCGATACATTGCGATGTCAGCATTGCCAATTAATTCACTTAAATCAAAGTCAACTTCGTCTGCATTCGCGATACCGATACTCAAGCCGACTTGCAAATCAATCGTATCAACTGCAAACGGTTTATCGAATGCTGCCAGTAAACGTTTGGCTAAATCGATTGAATCGACATCATTTAGGTTTGTGGATTTGTCCGGCACAATCAAAAACTCATCTCCGCCTAGGCGCGCAACTAAGTCGCCCTCTCGCAGCACATCTTGTACTCGTTGAGCAACCGCAATAAGCAGTTTGTCCCCCGTTTCGTGGCCTAAAGAATCATTGATATTTTTGAAACCGTCCAAATCAAAAAACAGTAGGGCAATATTTTGCTCACTGCGCTTGGCGCGAGTCAGTTCTAATTTTAAATTGTCCATGACGAATTGCCGATTAGGGAGGCCCGTCAAACTGTCATAATTAGCCAACTTGGTCATGGTTTCTTGCTGAACCATCAGCGCTTTAGTATTTTTCTGATTCTTGCTCAGCTCAGCACTTATGGTGCTCATTAGTTGATTTATATTATGTTGTAAAACCAGCAATTCCTCAGAACCCTGTTGCTCTACACGCAAGCTATAATTACCAGTTTGTTCAACTTGCTTTGTAAATTCGCATAATGTTAACAAAGGCCTTATGAGTCTGTTTACCAGCAATATTGTCAGGATTAAAAAAAACAGGGTTATCACTGCGATATAGGGCATCAAATGAAAAAGGAGGTTGATACGGGTTTCACGCATAGCCCGTCTAATATCGCTAACAACCACAATCCATGCAGAAACATCTTCAATGTTAGCATCTTGAGTCACGTTCGAAACGGTGATCAAAAAATCATCTGTATAGTACGAGCCCGCCTGAGGATTTTGAATAAACGGCACTATCGACTCTTTTGCCTTGGCAATCGTTGTTTTCTCAAAACGACTGACATATTGCAACGACACAGCAATCGCTTTGCTTTCAGCCTGATTGGACGTAAGGTACCCTGCATAAATGATATTAGGATATAAAGAGAAGTTGTTGATGAGTGTCTGTTGTCGCGAAGCTGAAATCGGTTGTTCTTGCAACTGCTCCCCTAGCGCACGAGTGATACCCGTCACTCCCTTCTCTGAGGACATCGCAAAGGCTGATTCGTGCTCATTTATCGCGACACTGACGATGACGACAGTCGCGATACAAACAACCGATACGACGATGGCGATGAGTGATGACTGAATGCTCTTAAAAATCATGCAACCACCCAATCCCAATTGGTAATACTGTTATTGCCATTCACTATTCCATATGATGGTTGAGATGTTTATCAACTTCAAACTTACTAATCAAACCTGAGTATACAATAATAACACATCGTTTGGCTGTGAATGATTTGTCAACGCTAAGATTCTATTTGCAACGCTTGCCTTGTTTAGACTGCAAAACATATAACATGCTGAAGTTCTAGCCTGATGCCAAATGACTCTCCGTTAGCATGGTTATGATGACTTGGTGCCAAACAAAATACTTTTTCTTGCTCATTACCCACCGTCAACTGATACATTATTTGCGCCCCTCTGAAGGTGCGTGAAAATACCCTTGCTTTTACATCACTAAGGTCATCATGCAAAATATCATCTGGCCGCACGAGTAAATCAACATCAAACGTTTGCTTATCGGGACCATCATCTTGGCTTTGATACGACGTCGTGTTGACGAATTTATTTATTTGCTCAACATTTAAAAGTGCAAACATACCTAAAGAAGACCGCACCCACCATCCTCCGAGACTATCTTGCTGGGCTGTGCCTTTAATAAAACTGCCTTCGCCAATAAATCCTGCGATGTGTCGTGTTTTTGGCTGATGATAAAGCTCAAACGCACTGCCCCATTGCGCACACTTGCCATCATCTAAGACACCAATCTTATCCGACATTGCAAACGCTTCGTTTTGATCGTGCGTTATTAACAAAGCCGTTGTGCCATTAGTCTTAATTATTTGACGCACTTCTTCTGCTAAGGTTGCACGCAAATCGGGATCAAGGCTAGAAAACGGTTCATCCAGTAACAATAAGTCAGGTTTAGGCGCTAAAGCTCTAGCGATTGCAACACGCTGCTGCTGGCCACCCGATAATTCATGCGGTAGCTTGTTTTCAAACCCCTGTAAACCAACCAGGTTGATAAAATGCTGAGCAAGCTTTTCTTTGTCTTCGCGTGACCCATGGTTAATCCCGTAGGCAACATTTTTCATCACATCAAAGTGCGGAAACAAGGCAAAGTCTTGAAATATTACGCCCACATTTCTGTTCGCAACGGGGGTTTGCTGACTGGCGGTCGCGACGGTATTATTTGCAATAGCGATTTGACCATCAGCAACCGACTTAAAACCTGCAATCGCACGCATCAAAGTGGTTTTCCCGCAACCCGACGCCCCCAAGATACAGCCAATTTCACCCTTTTGTAGGCTCAGTGACACGCCATCAAGCACTCGCGTCTGTTCATAATCGATTGCAACATTGTTAAGCGTTAACATAAGTGGTTTATGATCTCTCTAAGGTTTTCGTAAGCAGTATGACAGGCAATAGGCCGACCAGAACAATACTTACCGATGGCAGTGCTGCCTCTATCAAACGCTCATCTGAGGCTAACTCGAATGCTTTGACCGCAAGCGTATTAAAATCAAACGGCCGCAATACTAACGTCGCAGGGAGCTCTTTTAATATATCAACAAATACTAACAAAAAAGCACTGATAACACTGGCACTCATAAGCGGCAGATGAACATTGAAAAAGCTCTGTCTCGGTGTTTTTTTCAAGCTCAATGATACCTCGTCCAAACTATTGGGGATGCGCTGCAGTCCACTGTCCGTATACTGTAATGCAATACTGACGAAGCGCACCAAGTAAGCAAATAGCAGAACAATCACAGAACCAGAAAAAATAAGACCAACAGTGCTATCATTAAAGTATAGTGTTAAGCCATTGATTTGCTTGTCTAACCATCCCATCGGCGCAAGAATACCAATGGCCACAACGGTGCCTGGCATTGCATATCCCAGTGACACGAAACGACTTGCAAACTGCAACACAGCACCGTTATTCCTGCGTTTGGCATAACTAATGACGAGTGCGACAGAGACTATAATGCTTGCACCGACAACCGCGAGCCAGGCTGTGTTAATAACAAGTTGTGCAAACTCGGCCAAAGACCCAGATTGAGTATATTGAATACTCCAACTACTCAACAAGCCAAAAGGAATGACGAATCCAAACAGTACTGGCAAAGAACATATCACTAATACCAATATCCCTCGTGGCCATGGCAATGAAATACCGAGGTTTTTTTGCTGATACTTAGTTTGGTATGCTTGCGAGGCCGCTCTTGAACTAAATTCTAAAAACAATAAAACGAATACAAAAGTGCACAGCAATGCAGACAATTGTGAGGCTGTATTTATATCGCCCATACCAAACCACGTGCGATAGATACCAGTAGTTAAGGTTGAAATACCAAAATACTCAACCGTCCCAAAATCTGCTAAAGCTTCCATCATTGCCAAGATAGCGCCTATTAAAATAGCAGGGCGTGCCAGGGGGAGCGAGACACGCAAAATGTGCTGTAACGAGGACTTGTTGGCTAGTTTGCTAACTTCTTCGAGATGACTTGATTGTAATTTAAATGCAGTGCGCGCTAGCAAGTATACATATGGATACAGCACAAGAGACATCAGCACGATAGCCCCCGTTAGACTGCGTACTTCAGGAAACCAGTACTGATTAAATCCGAGTTCAAAACGTGCTCTTATCCAGCTCTGAACTGGACCTGAAAAATCTAACAAACCAGTATAGGCATAGGCAACAATGTAGGCCGGCATGGCTAATGGCAACAACACTAGCCATTGCAGAGTAGATCGCCCTACGAAGCGATAACGCACAATACACCAGGCTAGCGACGTGCCAAGAAGCGTCGTACCTAAACCAACCCCGAGCATTAATATCAAGCTATTAACCACATAGGCAGTCAGAACAGTATCAATTAAGTGCCGCCAGTTGCTTACCTCGAAGGATAAAAAACTAGCATAAATTGAAAGTAAAGGAACGCTCGTGCAGGCAGCTAATATAAAGGCTAGCAAATACAGCTTGCCTTTATATCTAAGCACTAGATTTGCCACGTAAGCTTATTTCCAGCCTGCTTTGTCCATTAACCGCAGTGCGCGATCGTTGTATGTCCCTACTTTATTTAAGCTTACATCTTGTGCTTTGAAGGTGCCCATTGCTTGCAAGGTTTGGCTTAATGCAATGCCGTTTTTCACGGGGTATTCGTGGTTAATTTCGGCATACCAGGCTTGTGATTCATCGGTCAGCATATAGTCTATGAGTTGATTAGCTTGCTCTACGTTTTTTGCATATTTTGCCACCGCAATGCCTGAAATGTTGATATGTGTACCCGCTGCTGCTTGATCTGGCCAAAAAACAGTGACTTTTTTTGCCGCTGCCACTTCTTCTGCGTCGGACGAATTAAGCATGCCCGCCAGGTAATATGTGTTAGCAATTGCAAGATCACATTGACCTGCCGCAACGGCTTTTATTTGGTCTCTGTCACCTCCTTTTGGAGTACGTGCAAAATTCTCAACCATTCCTTTTGCCCACGCTAGAGTCTGCTCCTCACCATCGATCGCGATCATCGCTGATACCATCGACTGATTATAAACG
>Ga0115565_10001215_pt1 | contig 21556 bp, 19 predicted proteins | sample COGITO_mtgs_1105_FD_87199 | JGI IMG/M metagenome (GOLD analysis project Ga0115565, IMG submission 87199) | Pelagic marine microbial communities from North Sea - COGITO_mtgs_110530 | ecosystem: Environmental > Aquatic > Marine > Epipelagic | place: Germany:Helgoland, sampling site Kabeltonne... | reverse complement strand
CGGTTTAGAGCCCGCCGCAAAGAAAAAATTCCTCAGATTCAGCACTGCACACACCGGAGATAAATATTGCTATCTTTGCCATAGCCATTGAACGAGAATAACAACCCAGTCAAATAGAACTCAATAATGCAATCTGCCCTTCAATCAAGGCCAACGTTCCTGCAAAACGCTGGCGACCTGCTGCGCCTGGCCGGGCCCTTGATGCTCGGCCAGCTCGCTGTATTCGGTATGACGGTGACCGATATTTATATGGCCGGGCAGGTCAGCACAGAGACATTGGCCGCGCTGCAACTGGGCGGCAGTATCTGGGCTATGATCAATCTGCTGGTGATTGGCATTATGATCGCCAACAGTCCAATTATCGGCAATTTCTGGGGTGCCGGCGAAGAGCACCGGGTGCGCTTTCAATTTCAGCAGGCAATCTGGCTGGCTCTGCCCCTAGGCGCAGTTGTCTGCGGCGCTATTTTATTGGGCATTCTAATGCTGGGATATCTGGATATCAGTGCAGAGGTCTATGGTATAGCCCGTGGCTATCTGCTGCCCTACCTGATTACCGGTTTTATGTTTCCGGCTTTTTTTGCCTTTCGCAGCACCTTTGAAGGCATGGGTGATATTCGGCCTGTGATGATATTCAACTGTCTGGCCTTTTTGCTGAATGCTGTGCTGGATTATATTTTTGTCTTCGGCAAGCTGGGTATGCCAGCCCTGGGCGGTGTAGGCGCCGCCTGGGCAACCACTCTGGTTATGACCTTTCTCCTGTTGGCCATGGCGGCCTATGGCTACTATGCCCAGAATATGCGTCGACTGCAGCTGTATCAGCAGTTTGCTGGGCCCAGTGTGGCCGCTATCGGGGAAATACTGCGCCTGGGCATTCCTATAGCGCTCATGATTGCTGCTGAGATTGGTTTCTTTGCCATTATTCCCATGCTGATTGCTCACCTGGGAGCCAATGTGCTGGGCGCCCATGCCATCACCAACAATCTGGATGCTCTGGCCTTTATGATTCCGCTGGGTATAGCTCAGGCGCTCACTATCAAGGTATCTCACGCCCAGGGGCGTAACGACCCCCTGGCGGCGCGACAGATCTGCCTCACCGGGTTCAAGCTGGTACTGATGCTGGCAGTAATTCTGGGGTTACTAAAAATTACCCTGCGCTATGAGTTTGCGTCGCTGTTTAGTGCAGATGCAGATGTACAGCTAATTGCCGCCAATCTATTTTTCTTCTCTGCGGCACTGGGCTGTTTTGACTCCATGCAAATGGCCAGTTCTGGTGCGCTGCGCGGATTTAAAGATGCCCGGGTACCACTGCTTATTCAGATATTGGCCTTTTGGGTTATCGCCTTCCCTATTGCCTACAGTCTGGCGCTGACAGATTTTTGGGGCGAGCCCATGGGTGTCTATGGTTTTTGGGTAGGGTTGGTTATTGCCGCTCTGCTGGCCAGCACTATGATGCTGGTGCGCTGGAATCTGGTATCAAAGCGAGAGATTGCCAACTGGTCTGCGACGACTAATCAAGCGGACAACTAATCCGCCAAGCGGCCCAGGGTTATGCGGTCGAGTTGATTGTAATCCTGGCGGGTCTCTACCAACACATAGCCGGCTTCATTAAACAGGTCCCTCACTGCCAGACCCTGTGCATGACCATGCTCCACTAACAGCCAGCCAGCTGGAGCCAAAAACCCGGAACTCTGCCCGATCACCAGCTGTAGATCGTCCAGCCCCTGGGTGCCAGACACCAGGGCTGAAGCGGGCTCAAAACGCACATCACCCTCAAACAGATGAGCATCATCAATTTCAATATAGGGCGGGTTGCTGACAATAAGATTAAATAAGGTCTGGGGCTGACGATTGGCTACAGCTGCAAACCAGTCGCTCTGATAAATAGTTACATTTTTAAGCCGGCAAGCAAGACGATTTTGTTCCGCCAGCTCCACTGCCGATGCCTGCACATCCACTGCGGTCATCTGCCACTGAGGATATTCTGAGGCCAGCGCCAGCGCTATAGCGCCGGTTCCAGTGCCCAGATCCAGTACCTGGCTGTTATTGGGCAGTTCCAGTTGCATTGCTGTCTCAACCAGCAACTCGGTCTCAGGGCGCGGTATTAATGTATGGGGCGAGACCTTGAGGTCCAGAGTCCAAAAACCCTGGCTGCCAATAATAAAAGCCACTGGCTCGCCCTCTAATCTGCGCCGAAACAGCTGCTCAAAACGCTGCATATCAGGCGCGGATAGGATTTTATCTGGCCAGGTTTTTAGCCAGGCGCGATCCACCGACAGGCTGTGACAAAGCAGCAACTCGGTGTCCAATAACGCCGTATCACTGGCAGGAGAAAGCTCGTTGTGACGCTGCAGTAAATCGGCGACAGTTGCCATGTTTACTCTGCTAGAGAGGCCAGCTGCTCGGCCTGAAATTCATTGACCAGAGGCTGCACTACTTCATGCAGTGAACCCTCCATCACCTCAGCCAACTTGTAGAGAGTTAGATTGATACGGTGATCCGTAACTCGGCCCTGGGGAAAGTTGTAGGTGCGAATGCGCTCAGAGCGATCACCACTGCCCACCAAGCTCTTGCGCTGCTCGGACTGCTCTTTGGCCGCGGCATCATCCTGCGCAGAGTTTAACCGCGCCTGCAGTACCGCCATAGCCTTGGCCCGGTTCTTGTGCTGCGAGCGCTCATCCTGACACTCCACCACCATGCCAGTGGGCAGGTGGGTCAGGCGAATCGCCGAGTCGGTTTTGTTGACATGCTGGCCACCAGAGCCTGAGGCGCGGAAAGTATCCACACGCAAGTCGCCTTTATTAATTTCAATCTCATCCTGCTCATCGGCCTCGGGCATAATGGCCACAGTGCAGGCGGAGGTGTGGATTCTGCCCTGAGACTCGGTATCTGGCACCCGCTGCACCCGGTGGGCACCTGACTCAAACTTAAGTTTGGAATACACCCCTTTGCCGACTATGCGGGCGATAATTTCTTTATAACCGCCATGGTCGCCGCTATTTTCGCTCACCACTTCCACCTGCCAGCGCTGCGTTTCGGCAAACTTGCTGTACATACGAAATAGGTCACCAGAAAAAATCGCTGCTTCATCACCACCGGTACCGGCGCGAATTTCCAGAAAAACATTTTTGTGGTCATTGGGGTCTTTGGGCAGCAACAGTCGCTGTAATTCAAGCTCGGCGACCTCCAGCTGCTGCTCGCCGTCTTTCATCTCTTCCTGGGCCATTTCTCGCATATCTGGATCTGCATCCTTGAGTAGAGATTTGGCCTCTGCCACGGAATCAACCACCTGCTGAAAACCTAGATAGGTTTTCACCACTGGCTCCAGCTCTGCATATTCCTTGGACAGGTCGCGGTATTTATTTTGATCGGCAATGGTCTCCGGATCACTGAGCAGAGCTCCTACCTCCTCGTAGCGTTCACTGAGAGTATCCAGCTTGGACAGTATCGAATCTTTCATGCGGCTCTAATTTCCATGTAATACAGCGCTTATTTTTTCTTTAGGCCAAAAAGTTCGTGGGTAGCGTCAATGGTGGCGTCGCTGCCCTCTTCGCTGGCCTTCTTAAGCCTGGTGGTAGGCTTGTGTAGCAGTTTGTTGGTCAGGTTACGGGCCAGTGCATTGATGACTTCAGCGGAGTCCTGACCTCGCTCTAGAGCTGCCAGTGCTCTCTCGACTTCACCGTCGCGAATAACCTCTACGCTGTCTCGGAAGGCTTTAATGGTATCCACAACGGCCAGTGCACGCTGCTTGGTCGACCAGCCATTAACCTCCTGATCAACAATATCCTGAGCCATATCTGCAGCGCTCTGACGGGCGCGCAAATTATCCTGAATCACTTCCTCAAGATCATCTACAGTGTACAGATAGATATCATCCAGCTCCTCCACCTCAGGCTCAATATCTCTGGGCACAGCTATATCAACCATAAAGATAGGCTTGTGCTTGCGCTTCTTGAGTGCCGACTCCACCGCACCTTTGCCCAAAATAGGCAGCTGGCTGGCGGTCGAGGAAATTACAATATCCGCTCTGTGGAGATAGTCTGGAATATCCGACAGTAAAATAGCTTCGGCGGCAAAGTTTTCCGCCAGCTCCTGGGCCCGATTGAGAGTGCGGTTGGCCACAGTAATCTGACCAATTTTTTTCTCCTGCAGATGGCGCGCCACTAACTCAATGGTTTCACCTGCTCCCACCAGCAGCGCATGGGCGTTATTAAGATTGGCAAAAATTTGCTCCGCTAGGCTGACCGAGGCATAGGCCACTGAAACAGGATTCTGGCCTATAGCGGTTTCAGAGCGAACCCTTTTAGCTGCAGCAAATGCCTGCTGGAAGGCCTGATTGAGTTCTGCAGCCACAGTTTGTGCCTCTCGACCCACTGCATAGGCTGACTTTATCTGGCCAAAAATCTGTGGTTCGCCAAGTACCAGAGAGTCTAGACCGCTGGCTACGCAAATCATATGGCGGATAGCATGCTGATCGCGATGGCAGTAGTAACAACTCTGCAGGTCCGCAATATTTAGCCTCTTGGTATCCGCCAGCCAGCTCAATACCTGATTGTCGCTGACCTCGCCCGAGAGATAGATCTCGGTGCGATTACAGGTGGATAGCAGCGCCATTTCCGTCGCACCTATGGCGCCAACCGCTGACTGCAGCGACTCAACCACTATCTCGGGGGCAAAGGCTATCTGCCCGCGGAGATCTACCGAGGCTGATTTGTGGTTGATGCCGAATACCAAAATACCCATTGAGTTAGCTTGTGCTCTAGGTCTTAAACCGCGAATTTTACACCAGACTCGATCGCAAAAGGAGGCTGGGGAGTAAATGAATTTAACAGCAGAGATAAACTCTGAGCTATGCTTATAAAACTTTCGCCTCAGGAATTGTCTTAATCATCGGTATCCTTGAAAATAACTGAATGAGAAATAATATTAATACTCCGTTGCGCACCCCAATTACAGCCTGTCTATTAGCTCTTTTAATCACTGTGGGCGGCTGCACCTCGGCCCCTCAAAACATTAATGCAGCAGACAACACTGATTATCGGGATTCGGAAAATACTGCTCAAGAGCAGCTAGCCGAGCTTCCAGTCAAACCCTTTGCCATAGATAGCCTCTACGATCTGTTGGTTGCCGATGTGGCCCTGTCCCGAGAGCAATTTGATATAGCACTGCCCAAGTACCTGGAGCAGGCGCGGCAGACTGGAGACTCCGGGGTGATAGAAATGGCCGGGCGAGTAGCCAATTACATGCGCGACTATCAGGCCACTCTGGAAATGGCCCTGCTATGGCTGGACAATGAGCCCGAGAGTCCCATCGCCCGCGAAGCCGCTATGCAGGCCTACGCCAAACTCAATGATGGCATCGGCGCCCTTGAACAGGCCAGCTGGCTTTATCAACACAGGGACGACTCGGAGGCATTTTTAGCAGTCACCTCTATTCCCACCGAGCAAGCTGATATGCTGGAGTTGCTGCAAGCCTATTCCGAGCTGGAGCTCAGTGCGGACAAACAGCCCAGTATCTTGCTGGCAACCGGAATACTGCTGAGGGAAACTGGCCAGCTCGACAAATCAGAGCGGGCGGCCAAGGATTTTCTGGCCGCCAAACCCAGTGATGAGCGCGGCCTGTTGCTGCTGGCTCAGGTGCTGCATCAGCGAGACCGGATTGAAGAGGCAGTGGCACTGATTGCCAAAGCGCTAAAAAAACAACCGGACAACCGCAGGCTGCGACTGCAGTACGCTCGTTTTCTAACTATTACTGACCGCAGCCTGGCCATTGAGCAATTTGATATTCTGCGCATTGAGCAACCCAATGATCAAGAGGTTAACTTCCTTCTGGCCCTGCTGCTGTTAAATGAAGGCAGTGAAGGCAATGGAGAGCGCGCCAGTTTGCTGTTTACCCAGGCGTCCTCAAACCCAAGTCTCAGGGCAGATGCTCAGTTCCATCTGGGCAGCATTGCCGACCAGAGCGGTCAACCCGCAGTCGCCATTAAACATTATTCCCAGGTTCGCTACGGCCGTAACTATTTAGCTGCTGCCTCCAGGCTATCGGTGTTGCTGGCCCAACACAATAATATAGACTCAGCCCGGCGCTATTTGCAGCGCCTGAGGTCGGAGCAGCCACAGCAGGCGGTAGCCCTGTTTCAAATCGAGTCCAACTTGCTGATCAGTGCCCAGCAACCAGATCAGGCGCTCTCTATTCTGACCCATGGTCTGGACGCTTTTCCCAACGATAGCCAGTTACTCTACGCCCGTTCCATGCTGGCCGAGCAGCAGGATAACTTTGCTCTTGCAGAGCAGGATCTCAGAGCCCTGCTGGCTCAGGACCAGGATAATGCGGTAGCGCTAAATGCTCTGGGTTACACCATGATTCTGCACACAGACCGCCGCGATGAAGCCTACAAACTGATCAAGCGCGCCTATCTTCTCAATCCTGGTGATCCGGCCACCATAGACAGCATGGGCTGGGTATTATTTCAGATGGATCAGCCAGATAAGGCTCTGGAGTATCTTCAGAAAGCCTACGATATCTTGCCCGACCCAGAAATCGCCTCTCATTTGGGCGAGGTGCACTGGACCTTGGGCAACCGAGAGCAGGCGCTGAAAGTATGGCGGCAGGGTTTGCAACAGGTACCGGACCACCCCTCTATTATTGAAACCATGGAGCGTCTGGGCACAGTGGCTGACAGAGCTGCAGAATCAATTTCCTCAGGCAGCGAAGAATGAAAAATACCATTGGCACTGTTTTATTGGCACTGGTGCTCAGTGGTTGCGCCAATCAGGCCGCCATAGGACCAGCCGGTGATCTCGACTGGCAGCAACATCAGATCCAGGTGGCTCAGCTGCAGAACTGGGAGCTTCAGGGCAAGCTAGGTTTTAAAAATGCCTTACAGGGAGGTAGCGCCAATCTAAGCTGGCTCCAGGATCAGAAGCAGTACTCTTTGTCCCTCAGCGGCCCCTTTGGTGCCGGCAGTGCGATCATTGAGGGCGACCAGTATCTGGCCAGAATGCAACAGGGTGATCAGATCTATAGCAACTCACCAGAGCTGCTGGCGCAACAGCTTACCGGCCTGGCTATTCCTGTAGATGCTTTGAGCTGGTGGGCGCGAGGCCTGCCCTCTCCAACAGAGGCCCCAATCAATAATCTAGTGTCCGGACCCAGCGGCGAGGCAAGCAGCTTTGAACAGGCCGGCTGGCAGCTATCATTCTCGAAGTACAGCCGTAAAAATAATCGCAACCTACCGGGAAAAATCACCGGGCAACTTGGGGAACAGAGCTTTAAACTGATAGTATCTGCCTGGTCGTTTCCACAACCATAGCCAGCGGTCTAAAAATCATGCCATCTGTTGTGTTGCCCTCGCCGGCTAAAGTAAATCTTTTTCTGCATATCACAGGCCGCCGCCCAGACGGCTACCACAGTTTGCAGACAATCTTTCAGTTGCTGGACTACGGCGACTATTTAACTTTCGACACTAACAACAGCGGAGATATCTGCCTGAGCCCCGCGATCGACGATGTTGCAGCAGAGGATAATCTAATTGTCAGGGCAGCAAGACTGTTGCAGGCAACGACTGAATGTACCCTGGGTTCTGATATTGCCATCGACAAGCAGATTCCTATGGGCGCAGGACTCGGCGGAGGCAGCAGCAATGCAGCCACCACATTGGTAGGTCTCAATAGACTCTGGCAGACTGGCCTGAACACTGATCAGCTGGCTGACTTAGGTGCTGAGCTAGGCGCCGATGTACCAGTTTTTGTGCGCGGTCATACGGCCTTTGCAGAGGGCATTGGCGAGTTGCTGACAGAGGTTGAACTGCCGGAACTATGGTATTTAGTGATCACACCCAATGTACAGGTATCTACAGCCGAAATATTTTCCAATCCTCAATTGACAAGGGACACTTCACCCATCAAAATACGCGCCCTCTCAGAGGTGCAGTACAGGAATGACTGTCAGGCTGTAGTCACAGAGCTCTACCCAGCGGTTAAACAGGCCCTGGATTGGGCAGCAGACTACGGCAACTCACTGATGACAGGGACTGGTGCTAGCGTATTTTGCAGCTTTGACAACCAGACAGAGGCTCAGAGAGCCCTCGACTTGGTACCAGAGTACTGGAGTGCGTTTATAGCGCGGGGCACTAATAGCTCCTCTCTGCATCGGGAATTGGGAAAGATTTTTACTGGGGCGTCGCCAAGTGGTTAAGGCACCGGGTTTTGATCCCGGCATCGGAGGTTCGAATCCTCCCGCCCCAGCCATTTCTATACTATGAATACCAGGAAAAATGACGTGGCAAGATTGATGGTCTTCTCTGGGAACGCAAACCCAGAACTGGCAAATGAAATCGCTCGCACTCTGGGGATCCCCCTGGGAGACGCGCTAGTATCATTATTTTCAGACGGTGAGATAAATATTGAAATTCGCGAAAATGTTCGCGGACATGATGTATTTGTGGTGCAACCTACCTGCGCACCCACCAACCGCCACCTAATGGAACTGGTACTGATGATTGATGCGCTGCGACGTGCATCAGCTGCACGTATTACTGCAGTGGTACCCTACTTTGGCTATGCCCGCCAGGACCGTCGCGTGCGCTCGGTGCGTGTGCCCATCAGCGCCAAAGTAGTGGCAGATATGCTCTCCAATGCTGGTGTTGACCGTGTATTAACCGTCGACCTCCACGCAGAACAGATTCAAGGCTTTTTCAACTGCACAGTTGATAATGTCTATGGCGCACCAGTACTACTGGGCGATATTGAGCGTCAAAACTACAAAAATTTGCAAGTTGTATCGCCAGATGTCGGCGGTGTAGTGCGGGCGAGAGCTGTAGCTAAGCAACTGGGCTGTGATTTGGCGATTATCGACAAGCGCCGCCCCACATCTAATCAGAGTGAAGTAATGAATTTGATTGGTGAAGTTGAAGGGCGCACCTGTGTGCTGGTCGACGATATTGTAGACACAGCTGGCACATTGTGTAAGGCCGCCGAAGCACTGAAGAAAAATGGCGCAGCCAAGGTTGTAGCCTATGCCACCCATGCGGTTTTATCCGGCGGGGCCATACAGAATATTAATAACTCTCAGCTGGATGAATTGGTGGTTGCCAACAGTATCCCGCTAAGTGATGAAGCTAAGAAGTGCAAAAAGATTCGCACGCTGCAGCTAGCCAAGCTGCTGGGTGAATCTGTACGCCGTATTAGCAACGAAGAATCTATCAGCGCGATGTTTGGCTAACGCCAGGCCCCCGTTGATCTAAAGCCGCCTCATTCCGAGGCAAATTAAACCCAATTCAGGTCTGGTCGCGGTCTGTCTTGGCACAACATTGGAGACTACTATGTCTACTGATTTTACGTTACATGCGAAAGGTCGCGAGGATACAGGGAAAGGTGCGAGCCGCCGCCTGCGTCGTCTGGCCGGCGAAATACCAGCAATTGTCTACGGCGGAAAGAAAGATCCTGCCCGCATTGCTCTAATCCATAAAGACGTGATGAAAGCGCTGGAAAACGAAGCGTTCTACTCTCACATTATTGCTCTAGATATCGACGGCAAGTCTGAAGACGTTATTGTTAAAGATGTTCAGCGTCATCCTGCAAAATCCATTGTTCTGCATATGGATTTTCTGCGTGTTAGCAAGAACACCAAGCTACAGACTCGAGTGCCTCTGCACTTTATCAATGAAGAGAGCTGTGTTGGCGTTAAGCTGGGTGGCGGTCTGATCGCCCACAGCATGACCGAGCTGGAAATCATGTGTCTGCCAGCCGATCTGCCCGAGTATCTCGAAGTAGATATGGCAGAGGTTGAAATTGGCCAGACTCTGCATATCTCTGATATCAAACTGCCAAAAGGTGTTGAATCCGTTGCTCTGAGCCATGGTGATGACCACGATCTTCCAATTGCAGCTGTCAACAAGTCGAAAGCTAAAGACGAAGATGAAGAAGCCGCACCTGCAGCTGATGCAGGCGCTGGTGAAGCAGACAGCAGCGCTGAGGAAGCAAGCGAAGAGTAATCTTCGCCTCTGCCCTCTGAGTAGGCCCTGACATTGGACGCGCCCGTAGAGTTAATAGTAGGGCTGGGAAATCCCGGCCCCAATTATGAACGGACGCGACATAATGTTGGGGCCGACTTGGTTCTGGAGCTGGCAAAATCTCTGCATGCGGAACTCAAATACGAGAGTAAATTTTTTGGGGATACCGCGAGGGTCAGCATTGCCGGTCGAGATGTTCGCCTGCTAATACCCAGCACCTTTATGAATCTCAGCGGCAAGTCTGTCGCAGCCATGGCCAGGTTCTATCAGATTGCGCCAGAGAATATTCTGGTGGTGCACGATGAATTAGATATGGACCCTGGCACTGTTCGCTTTAAGAAAGGCGGCGGTCATGGTGGCCACAATGGCTTGCGTGACACCATTAAAAGTCTGGGCAACAACAAAGATTTTGCTCGCCTGCGCATTGGCATAGGCCATCCAGGGCAGGCCAATCTGGTGTCCGACTATGTACTTAAGAAAGCCGCTCTCAGCGATCAACAATTGATCGCTAACAGTATAGATGACGCTCTGCGTCACCTACCCACTGCGGTAGAGGGTCAATGGGAAAAGGCTATGACAGCCTTACACAGTCTTTAATTACTGGCTGATTACAGCTAGAGCAAAGGAAAAAAGAAATGGGTTTTAACTGCGGAATTGTTGGATTGCCCAATGTGGGCAAGTCCACTTTGTTTAATGCATTGACTAAAGCCGGCATAGGTGCGGAAAATTTTCCATTCTGCACCATTGAGCCCAATACAGGTGTGGTGCCTATTCCCGATCCCCGCCAGGATAAAATTGCCGGTATTGTTAACCCAGAGCGTCTGATTCCCACCAGCATGGAATTTGTCGATATTGCCGGACTGGTGGCAGGTGCTTCAAAGGGCGAAGGCCTGGGCAACCAGTTTCTCTCCAATATTCGCGAAACCGATGCTATTGCCCATGTAGTGCGCTGTTTCGATGATGAAAACGTGATTCATGTGGAAGGCCAAATAAACCCGCCCGATGATATTGATGTGATTAATACCGAGCTGGCTCTGGCTGATCTCGACAGTGTCGAAAAAGCTATACTGCGTGCCTCCAAGGCAGCCAAAGGCAAAGATGCCGACGCCATAGCACTGAAAGCAGTGGCAGAAAAAGTACTGCCCCATCTCAATGAAGCCAAGCCACTGCGCTCCTTTGAGTTGACCGATGACGAATTAAAACTGCTCAAGCCCCTCAGCTTGCTGACGCTCAAGCCGACAATGTACATTGCCAATGTGGATGAAGATGGTTTTGAAAACAATCCCTATTTAGACGCCGTTAGCGCTATTGCCGAGGCCGAAGGCTCCGTTGTAGTGCCTATCTGCAACAAATTGGAAGCAGAGATTTCTGAGCTCGAGGACGATGAGAAAATGGAGTTCCTGCAAGAAATGGGTATGCAGGAGCCTGGTTTAAACCGCGTGATTCGCGCCGGTTATAGCCTGCTGGGTCTGCAAACCTACTTTACTGCTGGACCCAAAGAAGTTCGCGCCTGGACTATTCCTGTGGGTGCAACCGCCCCCAATGCAGCGGGCAAGATTCACACAGATTTTGAGAAAGGCTTTATTCGTGCCGAAATTATCGGCTACGACGACTATATAGCCGGCAATGGCGAGCAGGGAGCAAAAGACGCGGGTAAATGGCGTCTTGAAGGCAAGGACTACATAGTTAAGGATGGCGACGTAATACATTTCCGCTTTAATGTGTAGCTCAACGTGACATCTCCTAGCGGCCGCTGGAAGCTGGGCCTATTGCTGGCCCTATCCACCGCCACCATGTGGGGAGTGCTTCCCATCGCTCTAAACGGCGTAATGGAAACACTGGATCCACTGACCACCACTTTTTTTCGCCTGTCTCTAGCAGCGATACTAATGACACCCTATCTTGTGGTGCGCAGACGGCTGCCTAATCGTGGCAAGTTGCGCTCGCCGCAGCTATTTTTTCAGCTGCTGGCGGCCGGGCTACTGCTCTGTGCCAACTATGGCTTATATGTATTTGGCTTGCAGCGAACCAGCCCTGAGGCGGCTCAGGTGATGATTCAAATTGCGCCTATGCTGCTATTGCTGGCAGGGGTTTTTCTGTTTAAAGAGCACTTCTCCAGCGCCCAGTGGTTTGGCTTTTTCGCCTTTGCCTCAGGTCTAGTATTATTTTTTAACCATCATCTGGGGGATGTTTTTGTAGATCTCAATGATTATGGTCTGGGGCTACTGATTATTTTATTGGCAGCAATCTGCTGGACTGGCTATGCCATCATGCAAAAAATTCTGCTGCAAGAATTCACCTCAGAAGAAACCATGCTGGCGATTTATTGGCTGGGCACTCTGTTATTTTTACCCTTCTGCAATTTTTCTAGCCTGGGCCAGCTGACAGGCATGCAATGGGCCCTGCTGGCATTTTGCGGCCTCAATACAATCATTGCCTATGGATCTTTTGCCGAAGCTCTAGTGCATATAGAGGCATCCAGAGTCAGCGCCACCATCGCCCTGACCCCTTTGCTCACCGTTGGCATAGTGCAGCTTATTCCTATACCGGGAATTACCGCAGAGCCCCTGGGCGTTCTTTCTATCATAGGTGCGATTCTGGTAGTCTGCGGTTCAATAACCACAGCAGTTGCAAAAAAAGCCGGCTAAACAGCGAAAAATAATAAACCTCTGACCGAGGCAAAGTTAACACTGCCCCCTGTTAGTAGCGCTGATACCTGATTTGAAAGACAGAGAACTTCAGGGTACCCCGGTTTCATTTTAAGTTCCAAATAGCAGCCCAGACAGCGCCAAATAAACCTCGGTCAGAGGCATAGAGTTATTATCGGGAACTACTGCGAAAATATGATGAACAAGCTAACAGTAATGTATAGCAGTGCCTATAGAATGCAGTTAATGTGATTTGACGCACATTAACTTGGGGGTTTTGTCGAGATTTTCAGTAAATCCCCTGCTGCTCCCAAAGTCTGTCTTACCACGGCAAGCAAAGCCTCTTGCAGCTCTTGACAAAGTGGGCCCTTCTGGCGAAAATGCGCGCCCCTGTCCCGCAGGGTCTGCAATAAATTGTGGCTACGTAGCTCAGCTGGTTAGAGCACAGCATTCATAATGCTGGGGTCGGTGGTTCAAGTCCACCCGTAGCTACCAAACTTCCTTATATATATCAGTAAGGTAGCTGTATAAGAGAATTCACAGCATCGACTTTCTGAGCATTTTTGAACCTTTCCACTTTCCAACCTCTATAAGCAATCCAGCAACCTGGGTAACTACCACCCCAATGACTGGAACACCAAATCTGGAGACAGAACCATGGATGATAAAGTCTATTTTTGTGAGCATGGACTGCTTTATAACGTCCTGTTTATCAGCGAATTTGGATAACCCAGATAAACTGGCACTACCTACTCCTGTATTCCACAGTCGCTTTTATATTTCCACCGTTATAAACTTTTAGTCTATTCCTAGATAAAGTTCACTTTGCTAACCCATGAATATTAACTCCCTCGCCAAAGAGTTTTGGCAGCAAGGCTATTTATGCATCTATAACTTCTTTGATATGGAGCTTATGGACAGCTATCAGGCACTTATTCTAGAACACTTTGGCAACAACCCTGAGTTTGTCCATAACGATGAATTCCTGAAAAAATCAAATACAGATGTTATTCCCTGGTTCCCACAACTAGATGGGGTCGATAACTTTGACAGTGCCGAAAAGGACCAGAACCTAATCAAGCTAACCCATGCCATTCTGGGCGCTGGCTGGTCCAGCCTCTATAGTATGGTAATGTTTAGCCATCGAGGCTCCAATGGGCAGAGCTGGCATCAAGACTGCCCGCCAGAAGACCAATCTCAGTTTAATCTCAATCGTCTGGTGTACAGCATGGATATAGACGCCAGCACCGGAGGAGAAGTTCTGGTGATGCCGGGCACCCACAGACAAGGGCCTATTAGTGTTGGTGATATTGACGAAGATTTTCCACAGCAAATCACCCTGAGCCCAAAAAAAGGCACACTTATCCTGATACATGGCCATCTCTGGCACCGTGTACTACCGGCAGTAGGCTCCCACAGAGCCTCAACCAACTACCGCTGCTGTCCCGCTGGCGCTGCGGCGGATATTACTGATATCTGTGTTTACCGGAATATGCGCTATCAGTTTTCCACCAGCACAGTGATCGAAGAGCGACTGCCATGAGCCACAGAGAACCCATAATCCGATGGGGCATTATTGGCGCAGGCCGAATCGCCAAAACCTTTGCCACTGATATTAATCATGCCCCCCATGCCAGCCTCAATGCAATTGCCGCCCGCCAACTGGCACCAGCGCAGGTATTTGCCGATGAGTTTTCTATCGCTCAGGCCTATGGCAGCTATGCCGAGTTATTTGCCGACCCCAATGTGGATGCCGTCTATATAGCCACGCCCCATAGCCACCACAAAGATCAAGCTATAGCAGCACTGCGCGCCGGTAAACATGTGCTCTGTGAAAAACCTGCAACTGTGACGCCTCAGGAGTTGGAAGAGGTTATTGCCGTAGCCATACAGGAGGAGCGTTATTTTATGGAGGGCATGTGGACCTACTTTATGCCCGTTATTCAAAAAGCCCAGCAATGGGTGGCCGAGGGACGAATTGGCAATCTGTGTCATGTAAAGGCCGAGTTTGGGTTTTCCCTGCCCTACAGTCCTGATCTGAGAGAATACGACAACCGCCTTGCCGGCGGCTGCTTGCTAGAGATGGGTATCTATCCCATCGCCATGGCCTGGCTGTTTCTGCGACAGGACCCAGATACCCAGACTGTTTGGCATCACAGCGCTGAGAATGGCGTTGAAGACGATGTGGTGATACTCAATAGCTATGGCAGAGATACAGCCACTGCCCAGCTAACTACCTCGTTTCGCTGCAAGTTAAATAACTATCTCACATTAATTGGCGACGAGGGCACCATTAGCATTGCCGATTACTGGGGGGGCCGTGAAGCCACACTGTACAGGTTCAACGACTCTGTGGACCGCTTTAACGAAAATCGGCCCCATCAAGGTTTTAATTACCAAATTGAGCACGTAAGCTTGGAGCTATTAGCGGGTAAGTTAGAGCCCGGTTGCGTCCGATGGGAAGATAGCCGCGCGTTTCAACGGCAGATGGCGGAGATTAAAACCCGCTTTTGATTGCGTCTTTACCCAAAGAGTGCAGGATAATAAAAATAAACCACTACTAATCTATTTTGGAACTCCAATGGAATATCGATCCTACTACGCGATCTATTGCGCAATTATTGTATCTCTGGGCGGTTTTGTTTTTGGCTTCGATGCCTCAGTTATCTCAGGTGTTGTTGGTCCGGTAACCGTTGAGTTTGGCCTAACCCCTATTCAAGCTGGGTTTGTAGTCGCCGCACCCACTCTCTCCAGTGCCATTGGAACATTGCTGATCGGCCCATTGAGCGATGCGCTTGGGCGGAAAAAAATCCTAATGTTTATTGCCTTTCTGTACCTGGTCTCTGCAGTGGGCTCGGCAATGTCTACCTCATATGTCATGTTGCTGGCGGCACGGGCACTGGGCGGATTTGCCTTTACCTCATTGATTATTGCTCCCATGTACATTGCCGAGATTGCACCGGCGCAGCGGCGCGGCAAACTGGTATCGGTCAATCAGCTAAATATTGTGGTCGGCCTGTCAGCTGCTTATTTCGCCAACTATTATATTCTAGGCCTAAGCTCGTCCGGTGCAGAGTGGGTCAGCGCCTGGGGGCTTGATCAGCAGGCCTGGCGCTGGATGCTAGGCTTTGAAATTGTCCCCGCATTGATATTTTTTATCGCTCTGTTTGCTATCCCCGACAGCCCTCGCTGGTTGATTCAACAAGGCAGAGAGCAGGAAGCTCGCGCAGTGATGGCCAAGTTGGTGCCCGCCGATCAGGTTGATAATGAAATATCCCTGATCACCCAGAGCTCAGCTACGGAAAATGAATCGCTATGGGCACGCATTGGCGGCATTTTTGGGCCCAGAATGCGACTGGCACTAGTAGTCGGCATTATTGTGGGCGTGGTGCAACAGATTACCGGTATTAATGCGATCTTCTTCTATGCGCCAACCATCTTCGAACAGAGCGGAATTGGCACAGATGCCGCCTTCGCTCAGGCTGTATTAGTAGGTTTGATCAATGTTGTCTTCACGCTAGTAGCCATAGCCCTGATTGATCGCTGGGGCCGCAGACCATTATTGCTGGTTGGCCTGTCTGGTATAGCTATCAGCATGGCCCTTTGCACCTATGGTTTCTCTCAGGCTACTTATGAATTGAAATCCGAGTCTGTGGCGCAAATCCAACAGATGGAAGCTGTTGGCAGCAACTTTGATGCCGGCCAACTCAATAGCCTGGTGGGTGTGGTTTATCAGAGCGATGTGGAATTTAAGACCGCCGTCGCCGACGCCATAGGGGCCGAGGCTGCGCGCAAGTATGAGAGTGAACTGATCAAGAGTGCCGCCCAGATGAATGCAGTATTGATACTGGTGGGCATACTGGGCTTTGTGGCCTCCTTTGCTATGTCGCTGGGGCCAGTAATGTGGGCTCTGTTTAGCGAAATATTCCCCAACCAGTTGCGCGGTGTGGCCATATCTTTTGTCGGCATGATCAACAGCATGGTCAGTTTTCTGGTCCAGCTATTGTTCCCACTCGAACTCAGTGTGCTGGGCGCGGCCCTGACCTTCTTCTCATACTTTGTATTTGCGGTAATCGGTCTGATTCTGGTTGCCTGGCTACTGCCAGAAACTAAAGGCAAGTCGCTTGAAGAGCTGGAGACTATGTTTGGCAAAAAAGCCGCGGCGGCAAGCGCTACTTAATGCTTTGTGGCTTAAACTTAGGAGCAGGCTTGGGCATAGACTTAAGTAGCATAAGCCAGAGACGGCATGCTGGTTTTAAAGCGGAAAAACATAAATGTGTAAATCAGCATAGCCAATAAAGCTGCCCCGGAACACATCAGGAATACCGAGCTGTAACCCAGCTGTAAACCCAGAATTGAGGCCGCTAGATTAGGTCCGATAATCTGACCCAGACCCTGAGCCGCAGGCATCAGCGCTGCATATTTACCGACCGGATCAATATTGGCAATAGTTGACATCTGATATACATCAATAAAAATCCACAGCAGATTGAATGAGAATACACTCACCAGCAAGGTCATATCGGTAATACCGTTGACCAGCAGGCCTACAATCAGTCCCATGGTCAATAGGGCCACCAGCAAAGGTCGCAGCAGACCAAAGCGATTACTGAGTACAGTGGCAAAGGCACAGCCGACTAGGCTGCAAAATGATGACCACACCAGCACCTGATTAATCCATGAGGGAGTAGCCTTATCATTTAGGGCCGCCAATTCAATATAGGTCCAGTAGGAGCCAATGTTGATATAAGTTATCACCATGGCAGCCAAGCATAACCAGGGTACATAGTTGGGCATGGCCGCCTGTCTAGGCTCCATAGTTGCTGCCTGGGGCGCCAATTCAGATTCGACAGCTACCTCTCTAGCACCGGCATAAGGCGGAATCCAACGGATAAATGGCAGGGTAATCAGAAAGCAACAGATAAACACCCAGTAAATACCGGCCATAGACAGTAAGGGTAAAAAGTGCAGCTCGAGAGCCTGAGAAAAGGCGAAGGCAAACAACATGGCATTGTAGGCTAAGGCTGGCTTGGAACTTGCGCCCAGGGAAGTCACGGCCACCGCCGTATAAATACCGCTGCCAAACCCCGCCAACAGCCGCAGCCACAGCACCTGGTTGTAATCCACCAGGGTTATACAGAGCCAATTAGCCAGCACCGCAATACCCAAACCACAGATAATCAGCCAGCGGCGATTTACCCTGGAGATCAGCAATGAAGTCAGTATGGCACCTAGTGACAGGCCGCCCAGATCAGCTCCTGCGACCCGGCCCACCTCTACCTCAGAAAAGCCTAGCAATGTAACCCAGGCGGTACTGATAACAGGAATACCCACCAACACGCCATAGCCAACCAAGGTCATATACAGACTGATAACAATGGTTCGCCAACTATCAAATGGTGATTTACTGATCGAAGATAGGTTACTCGCTGTGCTCATGCTAGCCCCCCCGCAGTTTTTATAGGCCCCTGGGGGCTGATTTTTTATTATTCAGATCATAGTGCCAGTTATCGAGGTAATATTAAACCTTCAGAATTATCCCGGCAGCAGGTTATCCAAGCCAATAACCAGCAAGCCAAGACCCAGGGCCCAAATCATACTCGCGGCTATATCGAATAAACTGAACTTCAACCGGCTAGTGCCACTGATCCCCACCAACATGGGCACCAAGCTTCTTACAGCGGTCATCAGGCGGCCTAAAATAATGGCGGCAGCGCCGTACTTCAAGATAAAAGCCTCAGCTTTTTGCAGCTGCTCAGCACGCTTGATCGCAAAAGGCTGCTGATGAAATTTGGGTCCTATCCAGCGGCCTAGGTAAAACCCTATATGGTCCGAAAGGCAGGCGCCGACGAACGCCAGCGGCACTATCTGTGATAGCGTTGCTATCTGTTCGGTATAGAGAACCGTGGAAACTGTTAAAAGAATAACTCCTGAGACCAGCAGACCTACGCCTGGGCAAGCCTCGAGAAATGCCAGCACCGGCACCGCCATCCAGGCATTCTGTTTGTTAGCGTTTAACCAGTTTAAAATAAAGTCGTCCATGGCAGCATTACTCGTAGCGCAGCGCATCAATAGGATCAAGATTGGCCGCTTTAGATGCTGGAATAATGCCAAATATCAATCCTATGCCCGCACTAAAGCCAAAGGACAGAACAACGGCCCACATAGGCACAGTGGCTGCGGGCAAATCTGTAACTGTACTGATTAGCGAGCCTGCGCCAAAACCTAGTAGCAAGCCGATTAGCCCGCCCAGCAAGCACAGGAACACAGCTTCAATCAGAAACTGCAGCAGGATATCAAAGCGAGTTGCTCCCAGAGCTTTCTGTATACCGATCTCTCTGGTGCGCTCGGTTACCGAGACCAACATAATATTCATAATACCTATGCCACCCACCAGCAGTGAGATACCCACAATGCCACCCAGCACCAGGGTGGTGCTGCCAATAATCTGATTAAAGGTATCGAGCATTTGATCAGCCGTGGCAATCTTAAAATCGTCGGCCGTCTCTTTATTGAGTTTGTGGTTACGGCGCAGCAGGTTCTTCAGATGCTGCTTTATCTGCCCCATATTCTGCATATCATCCACCTGTAAACTGATGGAGATATCTGGCTCATCGGCCCCACCCAGTAGGGCGCGAGTGGTGCTGTAGGGTAGAAGAATAAAGTCATCCTGATCAAAGCCCAGCAACTTGCCGCGTTTTTCCGCGATACCTATAATCTTGAACCATTCTCCAGACACGCTGAGATACTGGCCGATCGGGTCGCCTTTAATATCAACCTTATTAAGAATAGAGGGCCCTAGAACAGCCACTCGACGGCGACTTTTGTCATCACTGCTATTAAAGAAGCGGCCAAAATCTGGATAGACTGTATAGAGCTTTTGATAGGTAGATGCTGTACCTATCACCATGGTGTCCGCAGATTGACCTCTGTAGGAGATCACCGCATTGGGACCCCAGACACGCACTGTGGGCGTGACATTACTAATGCCCTTTACCCTATGCTTGATCTCGAGAAAGTCATCGTAGCTAAGTTTTGCATTAACTCCCTGAAGTCGCGCTTTGCGTGGCGTATAGGAATCAATATTGATCACATTGGTGCCCATGCCATCAAATTCCTGACTGATACTGGCACTAAAGCCCTGCACCACAGAGACCACGGCAATCACTGAAGCAACGCCGATAATAATACCCAATGTGGTTAAAAAGCTGCGAAACCCATGGGCAAAGATCGACTGACCAGCGGAGCGAGTGCCCTCAATAATTTTAAAAGCTAGGCTAGGCATTGGAACCTGCTCGCTTAGCTTTAGAAATTACAGTTTGGCTGTTGGTGGCATCAGAGATAAGTCGCCCATCCTTCAGGGTAATCACCCGCCTGCAGCGATCGGCAATTTCCTGCTCATGGGTGACTATAATCAATGTCTGCCCATCGTTATGTAGCTGGTCAAATAGAGCCATAATCTCAACCGTAGTCGAAGAATCCAGATTGCCCGTGGGCTCATCAGCCAACAAAATAGCCGGCTTGGTTACCAGAGCACGGGCAATAGCAACCCGCTGGCGCTGGCCACCAGATAACTGGTTAGGTACATGATCCATACGGTCCTGCAGTCCCACCATACTCAGTGCTTCCTGCGCTCGCTGCTTGCGCTCATCAATAGGAACACCGCGATAAATCAGAGGCTGCATTACATTTTGCAAGGCTGAGGCACGGGGCAAGAGATTAAAGTTTTGAAAAATAAAACCAATTTCACGATTGCGGATACCCGCCAGGCTGTTTTCGTCGAGGGTGGCAACATTGGTCCCCTTGAGACGATATTCTCCATCAGTAGGATAATCCAGACATCCCAGCAAATTCATCAGGGTCGACTTTCCCGACCCAGAGGATCCAACAATAGCAATATAGTCATTGAGATAAATATCCAGATCTATGCCATTTAGAGCATAAAAACCTTCACTGCCCATCATGTAATGCTTGGCAATCGATCTCAGTTCAATAATGATCTCGGCAGGGTTCACTGGTCTTTTTTCTCAATTTCTTGAACAGCACTACCCTGGTCCAGTTTGGCCAAAACTCTTGCAGGCCCGGTAATAACCTGATCACCCGCATCTAACCCGGCAATAATTTCCTGTAATTGATCATTGGAAATCCCCAGTTCCACATCGCGTTTAACCGCTTCACCATTGACCATAATAAAGACATAGGTGTTGGAGCTGGACGAATCTGCAGCTGAGATCGAGATGGAATTAGAATCCTGTTCTGTGGCAACCTCGGGCTCATCGTCACTCAGCTCTTTATAGATAATCGCTTCGATAGGCACAGCAACTTTGTTGCCTTTTACACTGGTATAGATTTCTGCGCGGCAACTCATGCCCGGACGAATATCAATATCCTCCGCGTCATCAAGCAAAATTTTGACTGTAAAGCTCAGACCCTGGCGACGATCGGTTCGCTTAGCCGAAGTGGCAATACTCTGCACCTCGCCCACCAGGGCTTTGTCCGGAAAAGCCACCGCAAAAATATCGGCCTTTTGATCAATGCGCACATTGGCAATATCCGCCTCATCGACTTCGACCTCAACCAGTATTGAAGATGGGTCGGCCACTGTTATCAGATTGGACCCCGCAATATTAGTGGTACCACTGATCGCAGTTTCACCCACTTTAATATCGACAGAGGTGGCCACACCGTTTATGGGTGAACGAAAAACTGTTTTCTCCAGACGCTCAAGTGCCTTATCCAGAGTCGCCTGAGCCTGGAGTAAAGCTTCTTCTCGAGAGCGTAAATCTATCTTGGCCAGCGCATACTGGTTCTCTACTAACTCAAACGCGTCCTGGCCAATCATCTTGCGCTCGTAGAGGTTCAGATTGCGCTGCCACTGCGAAGCGATATTCTCCAGCTG
>Ga0115565_10001214_pt1 | contig 21582 bp, 11 predicted proteins | sample COGITO_mtgs_1105_FD_87199 | JGI IMG/M metagenome (GOLD analysis project Ga0115565, IMG submission 87199) | Pelagic marine microbial communities from North Sea - COGITO_mtgs_110530 | ecosystem: Environmental > Aquatic > Marine > Epipelagic | place: Germany:Helgoland, sampling site Kabeltonne... | reverse complement strand
GAAGCAAAATCGTCTGAACTTGTAATCCATAAATCTTTAGAAAGTTTACCTTCCTTTTTTAGATTTTGCAAATGATTTACCCATTTTAAAATTACATTTGGACGCACAAAATAACTCTCTGCCCAACGAATCATAGCTTCATTACCAACTGCAATAACTTTTACAATATCTGGATATTTATTCGCCAAAGCAACTGCTCTTTCTATTTCTCCTTTATTTTGTGGAGATTCTATATCATGATTTGGTGCTTTGTCTGTCCAAGCATTTAAGCAATCTATCCAAGCACCTAACATTACATACATTTCAAAACTAGCATCTTCTTTTTTAAGTTGATGAATAGCTTCTAAAACATTTTTTGCATGTGGTAATTTTGGTTGTACATTATAAGTTCTTATAATTCTGATTCCCATGGCATGCATCAATTTTAAATCTTCTTTTAATTGTGCAATTGTGGGTTGTATTTCTCTTGACTTTTCTCTATAACCTCCATAAGAAATAGCTACATAATCCGGATTTCCAAGAATATCTTTTGCTGTTAATTCTTTCTTCATTACTTTCTTATCTGCTGTTTTATGTTCTTTTTTTGAATTACACCCTACAAAAACGATCATTAATAATATTGCTAAAATATTTTTTAAGATTGATGACATAGTTGAATGTTTTTAATAATTTTTATTTTTAATATGATAAACCAAATCCAAAAGGAAATAGTGGTTTTATTGCATCATCCCAAAAATTAGAACCATATTTACCTTTATAATCTTCAATTGATGTTGGCCAAGAATGTGGCAATTTTCCTTTAAAATTGTAATCTCCAAAAAGCACTTCTGCAACTCCATCTCCTTCTGAACCTAATAACCAAGCTGCCACAAAAGCATCTGATTTTTCAATTTGATCTGTTACTACTAAAGGTCTTCCTGAAACTAAAACTACAATTGTTTTTACTCCTTTTTCTTGATATGTTTTTATATATTTTTGGTGTTCTTTTGTTAATGTCAAAGCTAATTGATTCGATTCGTGACCAATATCACCAAAAAACTCTGCATACGGATTTTCGCCAACAACAATTATGGCTACATCTGAATCAAAATGTTTTTTAGTCGCATTTTTATCGTACACAACTTTACCTTTTATCTGTTTTTTAATTCCGTCTAAAATAGTGGTTGCTCCTTTGTAATTTTCTTTTGTTCCTTGCCAATGAATTGTCCAACCACCAGATTGTAAACCTGCTGAATTTGCATGTTCACCAACCACCACAATTTTATTTGTTTCTTTTGATAAAGGCAAAATTTGCTTTTCGTTTTTTAATAAAACTAAAGATTCTCTCACTGCTTGCTTTGCAATTTCTCTACTCTTATTTGAACCAATTTCAGCAACTAAACTTGCATCAGGAAAAGGATTATCAAATAAACCTAACCTAAATTTTTGACGTAAAATTCGTTTTACAGCATCATCGATTCTAGAGATTTTTACAGTTTTGTTTTCAACACCATCTTTTAAACCATTTTGAAAATCAACTAAATCGCCATCAACAGCCATAACCACATCAATTCCTGCATTTACAATATCATTTCCACCAAAACGTGAATATGCTTTCCAGTCAGAAACTACAATGCCATCGAACTTCATCCCAACTTTTAAAGTATCTGTAATTAATGCTTTGTGATTGTGCATTGAAATACCTGTAATTGAGTTGAATGAAGACATTACTGCTCCTATATTTTCTTTTACTGCAACTTTATAAGGAGTTAATAATCTTTCTTGTATTTCTTTGGTTGATAGAGAAGTTTCTCCACCTTCAACACCAAAATCTGTAGCACCATCGCCTATAAAATGTTTGGCAGTTGCCATCACTGTTTTTGGATCTGATAAATTTCCTTGATGTCCTTTTACAGAAGCTCTTGTTAATTTTTCAGTCAGTTCTGTACTTTCTGAAAATGCTTCATACACTCTGCCCCATTTTTCATTATAAGGAATGGCTATACAAGGCGAAAAAACCCAATTAAAACCTGTTGCTGCACTTTCTAACGCCGTAATTTTTGCAATTTCTTCTACTAATTCTTCGTTTTGGGTTGCTCCTAAACCAATATTATGTGGAAAAATTGTGGCACCTTCAAAAGTGTTTTGTCCATGAACAGCATCAACCGCGAATAATAAAGGAATGCCCAATCTTGTGGAAAGTGCTTTCTTTTGTAATTCCGTAAATCTTTTTTGCCAATCCAAAGCCGTGTTTCCTGGAGTTGGTCCTTCTGTATGAATTATAGAACCTATAAACTTCGAAGTAATATGAACATCAACATCTTCTTCAAAATGCCTGATTTGAGACATTTGTCCGATTTTCTCCTCTAAAGTCATTAACTTTAAAAGAGAATCTATTTTTTGTTCTATTTGAGCTTCTTTATCTATTTTCATTTCATTTTTACAGGAAAAAATCAACAATAAAAAACAACCAATTACAAATTTAAAAGCGTTGTTTTTCATCAATCTTATTTTATAATTGAAACTTTTATATGCTTAATTTTATTAGTTCTATCAAATAATAATGAACTTGTTTCTTGATCTAACTCCAAAGTATCAAAACTTTTAGTTGCGCCATCGTTAAAAACAACTTCTACATTTTCAGTTTCTGATAGCTTATAAATTAAAGGAACTTGACAATATGTAAAACATAATTGATTTTTATCAATTTTTAGTGCTTGTTTTTCACTTTGAACTGTAACATATTCAAAAACTTGTGGCTCTTCTAAAAACTCTGATTTTTTCAACAAACGAGGTTTAAAAATAACTTTACCTTCTTTTACAAAGACACCTAATTCACCAAATCTAGAAACCAAATCTTCTTTTACTTGACCTGTCATTCCTGGTTGTTGTGCACCTTTGCCTGCTGGTGTATGAGAATACGCATCTGTTGGAAAAGCACCATATAATTTTGGCGATTTATGAACCCCAACTCCTGCATTTATTTCATAATAATGGTCAAATAATCTACCAATAATTTCGTCACTTTCATTTGTATTTACTGCTAATAAACAGTTTTCCTGCACAGCAACTAACAGTTTAGAAACCATGTGCCAATAAATAGAACCCAAACCTTCATACCCAAAGAAAGTTCCTGAACGACCTGTAAAAGATTTATGATCAAAAATATCTTCGAAAATTGCTAATACTTTTTTACTTTCTTTTTCAACTAAAGTTTTGTAAGTATCTGAAAGATTTTCTAATGCGTTTTTAACGCTATCTGCATTGTTAAAATTTCCATTAAAATGATAATCTCCTAAAACATCTTTTTCAATTAACGTATGATCATCATCTTGTACTAATTTTAGTAATAATTCAGAGCTTTCAACTTGCTCAGAAGCAATATTATTTTTATCTGTAAATCTTGGTAAATTTTTATTTGGATATAAAATATAACTGTATTGATCAGGTCTAAATAATGCAGATGCTTTTAATCCATCCATTAAATCTAATGCTTGTTTTGGTGTTAAATAACCAGAACTTAACGCAGAAACTTGTCCTTCTAGCATTTCTGATAAATAAGAAATAGAAACTTCATCCTTATTGTCAATCGTCATTAAATTATAAGCATGATACATGTTATCTTCACGCTTATTAGCTCTGATACTATGCTCCAAATAATTTTTAGTGATGTCGAAAAAGTGTAATAATGTTGTTTTTGAAACTGCTGATTTTTTAGTTGAAAATCCGTTTTTGTAGATAAACTCTCTATACTCACTTGCAGGATTTCCTAAACCATCTAAAACTCTTTTACGTTCGTTATTGGTAACATTTCTCGATAAAATGGTTGCGTTCGCATCTAAAGTTTTTAAAATATCATTAAATAAAGAAGCGACTTCGTCAGAAATTTGGATATCATTTATTTCAGCATTTTCAACAATTCCTTCAAAGAAATTAATAAATCTTCTTAGATAATATAATGTTACCATAGAAACACCATTACCAACTAGAGCGTTGTTAGCATCATTCCATTCTGGTCTTTGTGTGTTTAACCAAATTCCACCTTCTGGAATAAAATTAGAAACTTTCGCTAAAACAGTTACTAATAATTTTTCAATTAAATTTACTTTATAAGGGTTGTTATTTTTATCTCTTAACAAAGAACCATCTGCACCTATTTCTGCTCTTCTTTCTTCAATTTTTGCTTGTAGTTGATGATCAAAATCAATCGTATCTTTTGAATTTTTTAGAATATCCGCGTAACTTTTTATTTTATAAGGCACATTTGCATACACAAAAATGTCGTCATTAAATAAATCTGCTAATTTAGAAGGATAATGTTTTTCAATAAATTCTAAAAACTTCAACAAATAGATAATTTGATGATCTCCCCAATAACCAATATAACTCCAAGGATCATGTTCTTCAATTACTTCCCAATCAAAACCATCTTTGGTAACTCTGTAAGGATTATACCCTTCAAAAGTAGTTGCATTTAAAAATTTATGAATCATACTCTCAATAAATTGAGGATATGAAAGTGCTAAAACCTCCCAATTCTGGAAAATATCTCTCCAGTTTCCTTCATAATCTAAAATTTTAGAACCGTCAACTTCACTTTTTGTGTTGATAGAAAACTTATTCCAAGGTCTACTTGGATCTCCATGTCTTCTGCTAAATTTTAACGGTAAATATTCTAAACACAAACGTTTAAAATCTTTATTAGCATCTTTATCTGCTAACTCTTTAATAAATTCTAACGTGAATTCTTCTGGTAATTTTGCTAAAGATTCCTTTTTATCAGCAAATAATTGCTTGTTTGCTTTTGATATATAGGTGACAAAATCGTCCTTTTCAATCGTGTAATTATGATCAAAAATTCCACCTCTCATAATATTGAAAAGTGTATTTGAAAAATGTCTTGTATTGATTAATTTGTCATTCGATAATTGCAAACCATCAGAAGAAGCCACTAATTCAATTAACTTTTCTGTACCAATTTCGATACTTTTATTTAGTTTTTCTTCTAAATTATCATTGGTTTTTATCATTTCTGATAAACGTGCAACATCAGAAACTGTCTGATTTACGTTTGCCACCTGTAACCAAGATTTTTGTTCTATGGATGCTAATTGAATATCAGCATTTAAAAGATACGCTCCTTTTTCTGCTTTCACATCAACTTCTTGATGTAGCTCAATTCCTCTTCTAAAATTATTAATTTGTGCAGAAGACAATAAATACGTAGGATTCTCCAAGCCTAAAGACCAAACTAAATTTGCTTTTAAAGCCTCACTTGGTTCTGCTTTATCTACAATAATAGCACTTAATGCATAAATACCTAAACCAGATTCTGCTTCTAATTCGCATTTTTTGTAAGCATCTACTAAATTACTACGAATTCCTTGAATGTCTGACCCCACTCCATAAGGTAATAAATCTTGAAAGCCATCTAACAATGAAATTTCTAGATTTTCATCAGAATTATTTGTTAAGGTTGCTTTTCTAACAAAACCAAACTCATCACTTGAATTCCATTCATACGTAAAAGTGATATTTAAATCTTCATTTACTTCTTCGAAAATAATTTTATTTCCATAAATGTTTTTGTATAAGTTCCTTTTGATATTGTATAAACCAGCTTGTCTTTCAGAAAATGGTTCCCACAATTGTGTCTTATTATCTTTAGTAATTCTAAAAATAGATTTACAACCTGTAGTTTCTGCTAACGCTGTAATTTTATCATCTGTATAATAAGGAAAAAGAGCATATTCTGCATTTTTTCTACCAGCAGTTAAACCTCCATTGCTAGATATAAACATCCAGTGGTTTGAATCTGAAACAATCGTCATAAAAAAAGGACGCATTGTATGGCTGTTCGAAATCTTGTAAAAAGACTCGTTATTGATTGTTACTAATTCTCCTTTAACCTCTACAGTTGGATTTTTTGCAATAGTGTTACTCATTATAAAATAATTCTAAAAACATATCTACAGATATGAAAAACAATGTTTTTATTTTTAAATTTTAATGTTGATTTACTTAAGATTAGAATGTTTAAGTAAAAAGTTTCTCAATTAAATTAGGCTGAGAATTTATATTTAGAATTCTCAACCTAATTTCTTTATTTTTTTATTCTTGTGTGATGTCATCAAAATAATAGACATCTCCATCACAAACTTCATTTCTTTCAAAATAGATCACCATATTTTTAAAAGTACCTGAGTTTACATCAGAAAAATCGAAGGATAATTCTTGCCATTTACCAATTTCTGTAATTGTTGCAACTCGCTGAATGAATGGATTGTTATTAGGAAAGGGATTTTCCTCTAATAACAACGTAACGTCTGTAACTTGATTTTCTGCTAAAACTTTTATTTTAAAAATTTTATTTTGCATGGTTGCAAAATTTAAAGGTGTATTTAAAACAGCACCTACACCAGACCAAGTTTCACAACCATTTGCTTTTGTATATACATATACATTGCAACTAGAATTTACTGCATCTAAAACTGGATTATTAACTATACCTCCACCGATATTTCCAAAGGCATCAAATGAAGCATTTCCATTTGCGTTGAAAAATGTCCAATTTAAATCACCATTTGCTGGATTAATATTTTCAGCAGTTTCATCTGTACAGCCATCAATGATAAAAGAGTCGCTAAAAACACTCGATTCTCCTTTTGTATTTTTAGCAGTTAATGTGACTGTATAGCTCCCATTTAAATATGTTTTTACAGGATTTATCAATGTTGATGTTGATCCATCTCCAAAATCCCAAGAATAAGAAGTAGCATTTTCAGAAATATTGATAAATGTAATCGTTTTTTTATCTGAAGTTCTTGTAAATCTAGATAATAAGGTTTGATTTTCATCCGTAGTTAAATTATCATCTTCACAAGAAGTTGTCAATAAAAGTGAAAACATAACCAAAGAAAAGATGCTTATTTTTTTTATTAAATGTCTCATATTCTTTTTTTTTAATTATAAACTCTTACATAATCTACTAACATTCTTTGAGGAAAAATGGTGTTTTCATTTGGTGAACCTGGTAAATTACCGCCAACAGCTACGTTTAAAATAATATGAAATGGTCTATTAAAAACCCATTCTCCAACACCATTTGTTTCTTCAGAAACATCAGCAGGCGTTAATGATTGATATAAATCTCCATCTACATACCAATTAATTGAATTTGGACTCCATTCAACTCCAAAAATGTGAAATCCATTATCAAACCTATCGTTTGAAATTTCATACTGTTTGGTAATAGAATTAGCTCCAGAGAAACCTGGTCCGTGAATAGTTCCAAAAACAGATGTAGGTTCATCACCAAGATATTCCATAATATCAATTTCACCAATTTGGGGCCAAACTAAAGATCCATTTTCATCATCACCTAAAAGCCAAAAAGCTGGAAAAATTCCTTTTCCTGTCGGAAGTTTTATTCTAGCTTCAAAGCGTCCATATTGTTGATCTAACTTTCCTTTTGTGGTAATTCTTGCAGATGTATACGATTTGCCTTCAAAATTTTCTTTTTGAGCAGTAATAATTAAAACTCCATTTTGTACTGTTACATTTTCTGGTCTGTCTGTATAATTTTGTAATTCATTATTACCCCATCCAGGAATTCCTTGTGCAGTTCCATCACCTTTTAAAAGATTCCAATTTGCAGCATCTGGAGTACCATCTGTATCAAACTCATCTTGCCAAACCAAATTATTTAGTGTTGCCACTGTTTGCGTTTCATCTGTATCGCAACTTGTAAAACCTAATACACTTAAGCAACATAAAGTTAATAGTTGTAATTTTCTTTTATATATATTTTTCATTTTTTCTGATTTTATCTTCTTAATTTGTATAAAAATATACGTTATCTACCCAAATATTAGAAATTGTATTGTCTGATATAAAAAACAATTGTCCTAAATTAGTTCTACTATTAAAACCTGGAAAACTAGATAAAGGAATATTTACGCTTACCCAACCATTAGCATCTGCATTTCTTAGAGCTGTTGCATTTAAAGTAAAAGTACCTCCAGAAGTAGTTCCTGATCCAGTACCACTTTCTAATTGAATTCTAATAAAATCTCCATTATCTATATTCTCTCTTACATTAATATCTATATGTAAAGTATTGGTTGCACTCACATCTATATTAGGAACAGCTTCGTACATCCCTATACTAACAAAATTAAGTTTTGTGTAATTTATAATATTATCTAAATCTCCATTCGCAAAAGGTGCTTTTATATCTACATTGTTTGGATCTGGCCCTGCACCACCTTCTGTTGTTTGAAAAGGTGCAAAGAAACCATTATAATGCCTTACAGGAACATTGGCATACGCATCACTAAAAAGAGAAACTACATTTGTTGTTGCAGTAGGAATTGGTGCATGAGGAAAATCTCCTTGCCCATTTATAACTAAAGCTCCTGTTGCAAGCACATTTGCTACTTCTGCTGTAACTGTGGCTTTTCCTTCGCCAATAATTGGTGTTACAATTTCTCCAGCTTCGTTAAATCTAAAATTGCCAGTTACACTTGAATTATCAGACTTAAAATCGAAATAATTTGGTGAAATAGTTATTGTTTGATAATTACCTGTAGGTAAATTATAAATTGCACCTAAACCTGTAACTCTTTGGTTAACTCCTGTAAAAACATTTACGTCAACTTCATTTCCATTTTGAATAAAGTAATTTTGTAATTTTAAGGTTCCTAGTTTTTCGAATTTAATTTCATCTATCCAAATAGTAAAACCAACTCCACCTGTACTTTCTGTACCTGCAGAAAAAACAAACATTCCTCTTTCTTGCGTTAATCTGCTAGCATCTGGAATTGGAATAATCACTTTTCTCCAATCTGTTGATAATTGTTTATTTGAAATACTTACTGGAAATTTATCTTCTAAAAAATCAGTTCCAAAACCTAAAAGCGCTACAGAGGCTGTTGTAGAACCTTTCATCCAAAAAGTTAAAGCATCGTAACCAGATAAATCTCTTCCTTCTCCACGATCTCTAAAAATTCCACCAATAAAACCACCATTTGGATCGTTTGGTGCTGGCACATCAATTCTTATTGAACTTGTGCCTTCATAAGCTTCATTATCATCAGTTCCAAAACCCTCTGTATTTGCTCCACCTGCAGGATCAAAAGAGATAAAAAATTCATCAGTAAGACCAGCAGGAGCATCTGTAAAAACATTTGGATTTGTTTGAAATGTTGCTAAAACTGCTTCATCAGAAATTTCTCTTTCGCAATTAGAAAATAGTAAAACAAATAACCCTAATAAAAGCGTTGTTTTCGAATACATAAATTTTATTTTTTTCATTGTTTTTTATTTTTAATATTATAATGACAACTTATAATAATGATTATTTATAAAAATATATGTTATCTAGATAGACATTTCTCAGCGATGAAAAATTAATATTTTCATAGATAATTTGCCCCATATTATTTTTGTTTGCTATGTTTAAAGGAAACTCGATTGTAATCCATTCATTAGCCACAATTTTAGATGATTTTCTTACAAACAATTGCTCTCTTGTATCATCACCTCCACCATCTGCTTGGTCAGGTCCAAAATCTACGACTGTTATTAAAAAATCGAAATTCGCAGGAACTTGTCCTGGAATGTACATATTTACATGTAAGTTAGACTTCACTGAAACATCTTGAGTAGGATTTGAAAATCTATTCCCAACAAAATTAAAATTTGTATAATTTAAAATCTGATCTCCATTAATATTAAAATCCGCTGATAACGTTGTTTGAAATGGTTGCCAATAGCCATTAAAGAAATCTACAGGTACATTATTATAATGATCACTAAAAATAGAAATTACATCTTCTGGAGCTCTAGTTGGAGTTGGTGCTAAAACAAAGGCTCCACTAGATTTAATTTCTAATGAACCTGCTGCATCTAAAGTTCCCAATTTTGCTGTTATTATTGATGTTCCATCAGAAATTACATTTACCAAACCATTTGTATCTATAGTTGCAACACTTGGGTCTGAAGAAGAAAAATCAAAATAATTAGGCGATATTGATACTGTTTGATTCTCTCCAGAAGCTAAATTAAAAGTTTGAACTAAATCTGCTACTTGAACATTTACGCCAATGTATGAATCCGTAATTATATTTTGACCATTTTGAATTGCTGGTCTTGGTTGTGCAATTGTTCCTAATTTTTCATATTTTAATTCATCAATCCAAAAAGAATAACCATCTCCATTTTCAGGTCCTTCCGAAAACCACATCAAACCACTTTCTTTAGTAAGTTTAGAAGCGGTAGGAATAGGAATCGTATATTTTACCCAATTTGTTGTTAATCTTAAACCATTAATATTTACTTGATATTTATTCTCGCCAAAATCTTGACCAAAACCAATTTCATTAATGGTAGCTGCCTTTGTAGATTTTGCCCAAAAAGTAAGCGCATCATAACTAGATAAATCTCTTCCTCCATTATCGTCTCTAAAAATTGCACCTGCATAAGCTCCTTTTGGATCGCCTTCATTTGGCACATCAAAACGCATAGAAGCTGTACCTTGATATTTTGTTTCTGTATCTACACTAAAAGCACTAAATTTAGAATCTAAATAAGGATAATAATCTAAACCTGAACTAAAACCATCGATAAAAACCTCTGGATTTGAAGAAAAAGTTGCTAAAACAGCTTCATCAGAAATTTCTCTTTCACAACTTGTTATCATTAAAAATGATACCACAGAAAGGAAAGCAACTTTAGCCGTTAAATATTTTATAGTTTTCATCTGTTATAAAATTATTTTCCAATATTAATGTGAATGTAGGTTCTAATTTCCCACTCTGAACCGTTTGGAAAACCTACTGGGCTTAAAATAGGTGCAGTTGCAAACTCGCTTGCAGTTTCGTTTGGAGAATATCTTGGTGAAAATTCATTTAAAGATCTCCAAGTTCCTCTTAAACCAACTTTAGTATCAGGTAAAATAAACCAACTTGGTTTTCCTATGGATGTTGATACATCTAACATTAACTGTAAAGGGTATGTTAAGTTGAAATCTCTATGATAATCAAAAGGTCCCCAGTCATTTACTTTAACCATCCCTGTAATTTTCATTTTATTTAAGATCATTCTTAAATCTGCTCCACCTCTATAAATCAGTCTTTCGCTATCTCCATTTGCTTGACCTGTGCCATAGTACAAATTAGCAATTAAGCCTAAATCTGGATTTACTTTTGAAACGATTCTTGAATGAACTTCCCATAAATCTTGTGCTGGTGCAGATTTTTCAAAAGGAAAGAAAGTACGATCTGCTAAGAAACCAATAGCTGCATCTTGTGTTGTTGGTAAACTTCTATACACAAAACCTAAATTCATAGCAAATTTTGCGTCTTCTACTCTGTCATTATCAAACTCGTACATATAGGTTGCAGGTGTAGGATCGAAAGTAAAAAGGATTTCTCCTGCTGTCATTTCTCTATTTCCACCTCTTACAGCAAAAGGATCATCAATAACATTTCTTAATCTTCCAGGAGCACCAACGCCATTTGGCATTGCAGCCACTAATGGTTTTTGATATAAAAAGTTTGGAGCAATTTGAAATTTACCACCAAAATTATAAGCAATTCCACTTAAAATATTGGTCATATTTCCACTACCAGAATCTTTTAATTTCCATCCCGTAAAAACTAATGTTGGGTCTCCACCTCCATTAGCAACAAGCCCCATTACAGAACCTTGTGCATAAAAGTTAAAGCCTCCATCAGAAAAAGTTAATTTTGCTTTTCCTCCCCAATTATCTTTAGACTGGATTTTATCATTTACAACTTGACCATTTTCATTTATATCTTGATAACTTCTTCCGTTTAAAGGATTTCCACCCCACATTGCACCAACTGTAATACCAAACTTATCTAATTTTCTTTCGATAGCAAATGTTGCTCTTTCTGTTGGTAATGGTGGTATTACCCCTGATCTTGATTGCTCTGGATCTAAAATTCTACTTCCTGTAACATCAATTCCACTTCCTTGTACAATATCTTTATGATAAATTGCTGATAACGCATAACTACCAACTTGTTTTTGATATTTTAAAAATACTGCTGGGTTTGCTCCCCAAAAAAGTTGTGGTCCAAATGCTGCTTTTAATCCTTCTAAAGCACCTTTACCATCCACTTCAACTCCTAAAATTTCTCCATTATAAATATCTAAATTTGGTCCATAATAAGCTTCTGGATAAAGGTTAAAGAAATCACCTTCATAACTCCAATGATAATGACCTGTTCTATAAAAACCTCTCATATCAAAATCTTTGGCATTCCACTCAAATTCTGCGTTGTAAACTCTTAATCGATTATTATCTGTAATCGTTGTAACACCATTTGGAGTTTCAACTTGAATTGGTCTCCCTACATTTTCGTAAAAAATATCATCAATTGGATTTCCTGCAACGTTTCCTAAAATATTAAAATTAACTTCAGCTTTCATGTTTGCAGAAGGTTGTCCTTTTACACCAACATAGTAAGATTGCATGTGATCAAAACCTCGTCTGTCTGGAATTGTTTGACCTGTACCATCTGAAAATTTAGGAGTTGTTAATAGAGAACCTCCAGTATTAAAAGTTGTGAATTCCGCTCTTAAATTACTGATTTGAATTTTTTCGGTACTTCCCATAGATGCTTTATCTCCTCTTGCTCTCAAAACAGCATCCATTAAATTAATATTCTCAAAATGATTTTCAACAGTTACTGGAGTGCTTTCAAAAACATTAAGTTCATGCGCTTCTTTTAAAGCATAATATGCTGCTCTTGGGTATAATGTGTATAAACCTCTAATATCAGTTGGTCCTTTAGCTGCAATACCAAACCATTCTTCATTCATGTTTTTATCATCAGGATTTGCTTGATCTCGACTATATCCATTACTTGCCCAAGAAGCTTGGCTATCATGTACATCCGCATTTTTACGATCATCAAAACCAGCTTTAAACCATCCATCACTAGATTGAAATGTAAAACCACCAATAGAATTTTCTGCTTTTCCTAAACCATAAGCATTTTCATAAATTTCTTTCCAATTATTAACCATATAGTAGGCCTGCATTAATTGGTCTTCCTTATTATCTTTTGCATTAAAAGCATCTGAACCGAATTCTGTAAATAAAATTGGCTTATTAAATTCTTTATTTACTCTAGAAAATGCATCAGAAAACGAAACACCTCTATACATATTAGTTCCATAAATATCTATATTTTTACATTCGTCAGCTACAATATCTAAATACAACAAATCTCCATTACAAATTCCAATTGGGTGAGATGTATCTACTTTTTTCATGGCTAATGCAGCGTCATTGAAAGTTTTATACATTGCTCTTGCCTCATTTCTTTTTGCTTGATCGTCATCATTAATTATAATACCCTCATCTGTTTCTGACCCTTCCCAGGTTAAGTGATAGTTATTTTCATTTCCTAACATAAAAAGTAACAAACCTGGAGTATCTTTATATAGGTTCAACATCCCAACTGCTTCATCTATTAAATGCTTGCGAACCTTAGCATCTGAGTACAAGGTTTTTGGATTGTAAACACCATCTATTGTCGTTCCATAAGCTCCAAATTGATGATTGATCATTGTATAAATTCCAAAATTTTCATAGATATACGTTATCCATTTTGGAGGCATACCAATGTAAGTTCTTATGGCATTTACACCCATATTTTGCCATAGAGGCATTTCTTCATCTAAACCAGCTTTAATAGTTGCATCTGATTTTTCCCAAAATTTAGCATCCAATACATTATAGCCAATAGGAACATAATCCCAATTGATTCCATTTACAATAAACGGTTTCCCATCCACAGTTAACATCATCCCATTACTATCATTTACAATAGATACTTGTTGATTTTGAGAATAGACACTAAAAGTGCACATGAAAAGTAACAATCTTAAAATAATTTTTTTCATAATTTTCTTCTTTAAACTAAGATTGTGCTTTGTGATTAGGAAACTAAAAAGCAAAATCGATTATATTATTTGAATTATTAATGATTCATAAATTTAAAGATTTTTTTTTATCAATTTGACAAAAAAAACCTCAACAAAAAATATACATCATAAATTTTTACCTTAAATGTTATTAATAGCAAGTAGTTTAGGTAACACAAAAAAAATATGAACTACTAATATTTAATACAATGTTGTGGTATTGTATTGTAAAATTTAAGAATGATGTGGTAAAATTTTATTACTTTTTTTTTGTAGTACTAAAAAATTCGCAAAAAAACTGTTCGAAAAGAATTTTATAAATTTTTTAAGTTTTTATAGCTTGATATCCTGTTCACAAAAAAAATAATTCTACATGTTAATTGATGCTAAAATTTTAACCTTTAAAAAATAATCAATATTATTAATGCTTATTGATATACTTTTATATAGTCTATTTCCATTGTTGATTCTGTAAAATTTTCATCTATTGCTCCTCCAAAACTACCCCCCATTGCAACATTTAAAATGATGAAAAAATCGTGATTAAATGGAACATTGTTGCTATTCGAAAATGTATGAATTTCATTTCCATCTACTGTGAAATTAATAGAATCTTTATTCCAAACTACTTCATAAGTATGAAATTCAGATGATACATTTGCTACAGTAATGCTATTTCCGTTTGCATTTCCTCCAAAATTATTTGGATAATGTAATGTTGAATGAATTTTATTTTGATCATTACCTACATGCTCCATAATATCAATTTCACCACAAGCAGGCCAAGTAATTGTTTCGAAATTTGATCCTAACATCCAAATTGCTGGCCATGTGCCTTTACCTTCTGGTAATTTTGCTCTAACTTCTACAGTTCCGTAGGTGAAATCGAATTTCCCCTTTGATAATAATCTTGAAGAAGTGTAATTAGCGCCTTGAAAACTTTCTTTTTTAGCTGTAATTTTTAAAAGTCCATTTTCTACAATTACATTGTTGGAACTATTTGTGTAATACTGAGATTCTCCATTTCCCCAGCCATTATTTCCAGTTCCAATATCATAACCCCAATTATTTGAGTTTGGTGCTCCATCTATATTAAATTCATCTGACCAAACTAGAACTTTTCGATTATCAGAATTAAAAATTTCAATTTTCTTAAAATCTCCAATCGAATTTCCTGAACTAGAAATAGCAAACACTTCAATCGTATATATATTTAAACCATCTGCAACATACGTATGTTCTGCAACTCCAGTTGAATTTGTAACGTCTTTGCCATCTCCAAACTTAATTAAATAAGAAACTGCGTTGATAGCATTGGCTGTTACTTTTATTTTTCCTGAACCATCTCCGTTTAAATTGTTAGCATCTGCTCCTATAATTTCTACATTAATATTTAAATTTTCTGGAAATATATCTGTTCAAATTATAGTTTCTGTTCCGTTTTCTGAACCTCCACAAGCTATTAGTAAAAAAAAACTAATAAAGGCAATGAAGCCTTTATTAGTTATAAATTGTTTTAAAATCATTTTTTAATTATTTATTCGATAATAATTCTAAACCACCAGTAGAAATCTCCATTAGCATCTAAAGTTCTTAATACTATTTCATTTGGAGTTGTTCTATCAAAAATTTCGTATTGATGATTTCCACCTGTGTAATAACCAATAAAACCAATACCGCTTAAATTTAAAGTTTCAACGCCTCCTGGTGCACTTAAAGAAAATGTTTCACTATAATCAGCAAATGCATAATTTTCAATATCTGCTCCATTAGCACTTCCTGATGTATTAGGTCCTAAATCGTTTATAACCATTGGATCTCTTCCTAAAATGTTTCCATTAGTCATATGTTGAAATGTTCCATCAGAACTAAAAATATATCTATCATCATACATACCAACACCATCTTTTTCATTTGAACCAGCACTAAACCAGAATCCAAAATTAGCTCCATTGTTGGCAAAATCTGGATTACTAGGAGGTGGGCCTAAACCAAAATGGCTACTTCCTTCGCTTTTAATTCGCCATGTTTGAGAAGTAAGTCTATTTGCATCAGCAGGATCGAAACCAAAAAGTTTAGTTTTTAGTTCTGCTGGTGCTTCATAAGTAGCTAAAACATCTACTTGAATTGTTTTACTTGAAGAAACACCTGCTGCTCCAGAAGCAATTACACTAACTGTATAGGTATTTAAACCTATAGTACTAAAAATAATATCTTGCTCTCCTGTTAATGTTAAGTACTCAGTATCTTCGTGCACAAATTTGTATGATAAAGCATTGTCTGCAGTCACTGAAAACTTTACTTCTCCACTTCCATCTCCATTTGGGTTTGCTGCATCTGAACCAACTATTTCTGCTGTAATTTGGATGTTAGATGGCGTTATTATTTCACCAAAAGAATAATTATTTTCTTGACAGCCATAGAGTAAAACAAGTATTGAAAAAATCGCTATAAATAATTTATTTGTTTTCATTTTAAGTGTTTTTTAATTTATTGATATTTAAAATCATCAATGTATGCTTTTACATTGTCTGTATTATTTTCTCCATTTACTTGCAGTACAACTCTATTAAAGTCAGTTCTATCTAATGGATTAGGACTCCCAGCTGTTGCATCACTCTTAAAATCGAAAGTAATAGTTTGCCAAGTATCTAATTGGATAGATTTAACTACCTCTGTTTGAGACGTCCAAGGCTCTGCTATGGTTCCATCTTGAAGTTTTAAAGAGATTTGATTTGGTGAAGTACCAGTAACATCTGAACTAGCCACATAAATTTTTAATGAAAAGGTATGTTTTTCCATATTAAAATTTTCATCAGTATTAAAACCAATATTTGCATATTGACCACCTGTATCATTGTATTCTAAAACTGTATTAGATGAATTATCTGTATTATTAAATGGATTTGCAAATGCTGTATTTAAACCTGCACTATCTCCATACCATGAAGATATATTTCCATTTCCTTCAAAGTCATCTTGAGGTATTGGTCCTGTAAACAAATCGTTACCCCAGGCAAAATCATCAAAATAAGCTGTTACATTATCATTATTATTTTCTCCATTAACTTGTAAAACTACTCTGTTAAAATCTGTTCTACTTAGTGGATTTGCGGCTCCTGCAGTTACATCGTTTGCAAAATCAAACGTTAACGTTTGCCAAGCATCTAATACAATCGGCTTTACAATTTCTGTTTGTAATACCCAAGGTTGAGTTGCTGTGCCATCTTGTAACTTTAAGGAAACTTGATTTGGTGACATACCTGTTACACTGCTTGAAGGCACATATACTTTTAAAGAGAATGAGTTTTTAACTGACAAATCAAAATTTGGAGTTACATCAAATCTAATATTTGCATACTGACCTCCTGTATCAGCATATTCTAAAACAGTTGCTGAAGAATTATTGGCATCTTGATATGGATTGGCAAAATTATTATCCATTCCTGCACTGTCTCCTGCCCAAGAAGAAATGGTACCATTTCCTTCAAAATCATCAGAAACATTTGCAAATGTAGTTGGTGCTTTATAAAAATAGAAATTATCAATATAAACTACGCCAGCAACCCCATCTGAATCAATTAATAATTGTGTAATTTTTTCTTTGTTTGATAAATTTCCTCCATCAAAAGCAGTCATATCTATTTCTATACTTTGCCAAGAACCACCAACTGTACTTCCTAAAGAAGCTTCTGCTTCTCCACCATCTACTGTGTTTACAATTTTTACTGATAAACCATTTGTAATTCCTTCTGGTACCCAGTAATCAATGTGCATCATTTCCATACCAGAAACATCAACTCCAGTGTCATAATTGGTAACCATTCCTAAAAAATCTATGTTTGTAAGTTTCCAAACATTATTATCTCCAATAGTTGTCGCTTCAAAATTCGTTACTGACCAATTTGTAGGCAATTCATTTAAAGTTACATTTGTATATTTATCACTAAATATAGAAACAACGTCTTCTGTATTTCTTACAGGTGGTGTTTCTGCAGATTCAATTGGTGCTAAAATTTCAGTAACTTCAAAATCTTCTGTATATTCTGCAGTAGCAATCGCACCTCCTTTTACAACAACTCTTGTAGCATACACTCCTGGAGTTTGATATTGATAATTAATAGTTTCACCAATATTAGCTGTTGCAGCAGGTTGATTTACACCTGATTCTCCTGAATAAAATTCATACATTGTTGCAAAATCTGCAGTTGCAGTAATATTTACTTGTTTTGAAACTGCAGCATCATTTGCTAAAGTAACCATTAAATTTTCTGGCGCTTTAAAGGAAACTACCAAAGGTTGAGTCGCTTCAACTTCATCTCCTTTTATATTAGATGCTACAATTGTAACATTGTAAGAACCTTCTAAGTATGTTTTTTTTGCATTTTCTCCTGGTAATAATGATACTGAATCTGAATTATCTCCAAAAATAACTTTAAAACTACTAGCTCCTTCTGCGCTTGGTGTAATTGTAACAGCTCCTGTATTATCTTGTGTTATGCTAAATGTGGCACTAACATTTGTTGGAGGTGCTATAGCATTTGCAAAAGAGAGATCTCTTAAATCTTCTTCATTACAAGCTATTACCAAAAATAGAAAGAAAAAGATTTTGTAAACGTTTTTAATTTTTTTCATTATTATATTTTTTTAATTTGTTGAACAAGTACTTGTTGAATATCCTTTGTTTTGACACCATCTATTACCTGCTAATTGAATTTCTATAGCTGGTATTGGAAAAACCTCATTTTTATCTTCTTGGAAACCATCAATTTCTTGAACTGCTTTTCCTGTTCTTACTAAATCGAAAAAACGATGTCCTTCACCAACCAATTCAACTCTTCTTTCATTCAAAATATTGTCATACAAAGTATTACCTGTTGCAGTAATATTATTATTTGAATTCCCAAAGGCTCTAGCTCTTACTCTATTTAAATACGTTTGTGCTTTTGCATCATTTGGAGTTGAACTTCTATTAAAAGCTTCTGCAGCCATTAATAGTACATCTGCAAAACGAATAGCTCTGTAGTTATTAGGATTTGTTAAATTTCTATCACCTTGAGCGTCATTGCTTCTTAATCTTGGAATATATTTTCTATTAAAATATCCTGTATGCTCATTTCCTTTTCCAAAAGTTGCTCCAGTGCTTGCTGCCCAAGCTTCAATATCTAAAATTGCAACATCTTTTCTTAAATCTCCTACTTCAAAAGCATCTACTACTTCTTGGACTGGTACATTAAAACTAAATCCTGAAGAAAATTCTGGACCTTCATAAGCTCTAATTCCACTAAAACCGACAGCTACATTACCTTCACTACATTGTAAGCAATCGAAACCTGCTCCTTGTCCTTCAAAATACTGAACTTCAAAAACAGATTCTATATTATTTTCTCCTGCCTCTTCGAAAATTGTATTGTAATCTGAAACTAAATCATGAGGACCATTTAGAATTAAATCATCTAAAACAGTTGCTGCTTCATTAAATTTATTTTGATATAAATACGCCTTTCCTAATAAAGCCTGAGCTGCACCTTTAGTTACTCTACCAGGCTGCGATTGAACATAAGGTAAATTATTTAACGCAAACATTAAATCTAATTCTATTTGTGCATAAACATCTGCTTTTGGAGCTCTATCAATACTAAATTGCTCACCAAATAAAATTCTTTGATCAACTGCTAATGGAACATCGCCAAACCACTTAACTAGCTCAAAATAATAATAAGCTCTTAAAAAAGTTGCCTCTGCAATAATTTGTTCTTTGCCAGCGAAATCAGTTTTATCTTTAAATTCAAGAATATAATTTGCTCTGTTTACACCTGCAAACATCCAATTCCAAATATCTCTTAGTTGCGCATTTAGAGGTGTATGCGTCATGTTATCTACTTCTTGAATACCCAAAACATCTGTTGCACTTTCTCCACCAGCTAATGTATTGTCGGAAGCTATTTCTCCTAACATAACATTTAAATAGGTAGATTGTAACAAGTCATAAGCTCCTATAATTGCACTTTCGTAATCTTCTTGAGAGTTAAAGAAATCTTCAGAATTATCAGATGTAGGTTTTACATCAACAAAATCATCACTACAAGAAAAACTGAATCCTGTAATTATTAGTAAAAGCGTGTATATTTTTATGTTTATTTTTTTCATTATATCTTTTTTAAAAATTAACATTCATTCCAAATATAAATGTTTTTGGACTCGGGTAAAAACCTTGATCAATTCCTGCACCAATAGGAGATCCATTAGATGTTGTAGGATCAAAACCTCTGTAATTAGTTAATGTAAATAAGTTGGTTGCAGAAACGAAAAATCTTACTTTATCAAATTCTAACCTATCTAAAAGTTTTTGACCAACACTGTAACCAAACTGAACACTTTGCAATCTCATAAAAGAACCATCTTCCACATAAAAATCTGAGAATAAATTATTACTTGTAGCACCTGTTGTTACTCTTGGAAAAGAATCACTTGTTCCTGCTCCAGTCCATCTATCTAAATAATAAGCTGGTCTGTTTGTTAATGGCAAGTTTCTTTCATAATTTCTTACAATTTCGTTTCCTAATGATGCAAAAGCGTATGCATTAAAATCGAATCTTTTGTAATTGAAAGATAAGTTTAAACCCATTGTAATATCTGCAATTGGGTCTCCAATATAAGTTCTATCATCTGGAGTTATTTCTCCATCTCCATTGGTATCTACAAATCTTAAATCTCCAGCTGCTGCATTTGTTTGTGTTGCATGTGTATCTACTTCTGCTTGACTTTGAAATAATCCATTTGTTTGATATCCGTAGAAATAACCAATAGGAAAACCAGCTTCCATTCTTGATGGTGGCTCTTGACCAACTCCAAAGCTTCCTCCTTCTATAATACCTGTCTCATTTCCAACAAAAGTAACTTCATTATTTAATTTTGTAAAATTATAATTTACATTATATCTAAAATCTTCTGAAATAACATCTTTATAACCTAATGAAAATTCAAAACCTTTATTAACTACAGAACCAGCATTTATTACTGGCACTGAAGAACCAGGGGCAGCAACTCCAACAATACCAGATGTTTGTGCAGCTACTAATAAATCATCGGTAGTTTTTTTAAAGTAATCCATAGTTAGGTTTACTTTATTAAAAAGCTCTACATCAACTCCAACATTTAAAGGAATTTGTTGTTCCCATCTAATTTCTGGATTTGCTACAGGACCTGTTGCTAAACCTTGAACCAATTCATTATTGAAAACATACTCTGCCTCACCATTTAAAACTGAAACAAATCTAAATGCTCCTGCAAAATCAATTCTATCATTACCTATAATACCATAACTAGCTCTTAATTTTAAAAAGCTAATAGTTTCTGATTCCCTTAAAAAATCTTCTTCTGAAGCTATCCAACCTGCAGATGCTGTTGGGAAGAAACCAGATTTATATTCCGGACCAAATGATGAAGAAGCATCTCTTCTTATAACTGCAGAAAATAAGTATTTGCCATCAAAACCATATTGCAATCTTGCAAAGTATGATAATAAACGACTATCGAAGACTAAATTACTTCCATTATTATTATTTTTGAAAATATCTAAGCCATTTCCGTTTAAAACCTCTCCGCTAATTAAAGCATCGTTTATATTTGTTCCTGTTG
>Ga0115565_10001209_pt1 | contig 21597 bp, 16 predicted proteins | sample COGITO_mtgs_1105_FD_87199 | JGI IMG/M metagenome (GOLD analysis project Ga0115565, IMG submission 87199) | Pelagic marine microbial communities from North Sea - COGITO_mtgs_110530 | ecosystem: Environmental > Aquatic > Marine > Epipelagic | place: Germany:Helgoland, sampling site Kabeltonne... | reverse complement strand
TCAGAAGTGAAACGTATTAGCGGCGATGGTAGTGTGGGGTTTCCCCATGTGAGAGTAGCACACCGTCAGGCTCCCAATTAAAACAACCCGCATAGCACACGCTAGCGGGTTTTTTTATGCCTGCGAAAAAGTGAAACGTATTAGCGGCGACCCTAGCCGGGCAAGGGATAGTGTGGGGTTTCCCCATGTGAGCACGTGGTGCGCAGAGCTAGCACACCGCTCCTTGCCGGGACGGGGCTCCCAATTAAAATAATCCGCAAAGCATACGCTAGCGGGTTTTTGTATGCGTGTGATTTAGTATCTAAGCATTGCCTAGCGGGTGCTTAGCGTTTATTCTTTAACCTTAACACTTTGCGCTCGTGCGCTTACGTGTGAATTAAATATAGAAATGAGCCGCCAATCGGCTACTGAGTTTGCATAACAGTGTCAGTTTAGTATTCGTTTGCATATAATTGATAGATAGTATGTTGCAACGCTCTTTAGCTGCGGTAGGTTGTGGTCAAGGCACTGTGGCATCTGGCTTATATTTCCTGTTTAGATAGTCTGGGAGGATCAAAATGAAACTCATGGCGTTATTAATTATGTTTATATTGACAGGAATTCTAGGGTTCCTGTTGTATAAAACAGTTCAAATAGGCAGTGGTTCCGCGTATGCGCCAGCCTTAGCTTTACTTAGTGGAGTATTCTTATTGTTGCTTGTGTTTTACTTTTTGAAAACAAAACAATAAAACAACAAAGGTTAGTTAAAAATCTGATAAAGGTTTGTGCTTTGTCATTCCGCACTGTTGTTTTTACACAAAAGTAATGGCGAATAGGATGGTTTGTACTGTCCATAAAGTGCTTGTGATCACCTTTTATTCCTATGAGTAAGATAGGATAGAATCACACAAGCTCTGCAGCAAAATGTCGTCAGTTTTGTTGTGAAACCGCTTCAAATAACAAGGGATCGATCTATGTTTTTTCTTGAGCTGGCAGTCTATTTTGTATGTGGGGTAGTGTCGGTTACCCATCTGAGTTACCAAGCAACAGATGGTAAGGTAACATTTGTTGAGTTGCTCAAAGTAATCGCCGTACGGTCAGCAATAAGTTGCTTGATCATCGTACTAGCGATTCAAATGATAAGTTTATTGTTTGGAAAAAGTGATGTGGTTGCATTCACGATTATCGCGCTAGTCGGTGGGATTTCTTATGTTGCACTGACTAAAATCATTCCAGACGAGACCTTTAAAAAAATCAAACAAGAATAATGAAATAACCATTTATTTGGATATTACCAACAACTAACTAGTTCAAATCCCAGTTCGAGTGACTCTGGCTAGATTGTTCTATTTTAGTCGTTTACAGGTGAAAGTCGCAACAAAAGTGATGTTTGATTGTGAAAATCCGAGTCTTATTCGAAGGCTACCCAGTATCACTTCATCCATTTCCATATTGTTTTTGAAAGGAAACAAAGGCCACAACGTCCATCAATCCTGATAGTAATATAAACTAATAGGCAAGATTAACAAAACCGTTAATCTTGCCTAAGGTGAAGACTTCGCCTACTGACCGGACAAACGCTTTCCAAAGGATATTGCATATGCGGGTGATCTCATTCGTAGAACAGGGTCGGCGCTTGGCTTAAAGCCTGCTGATAAGACATTGGGATCAAAGTTAATATTGTCGCATTCAGCCCCGTTGACACTGGTCAGTGTTAGCTTGCCAAATGGCATCATCGGTCTATCTGATGGCCATGCTTGTGAGGGGTCTATATTTGTATCTTCTTCAGTTCCGATCGAAACGTTGATGGTGTAACTGATTGGATTAACGTTGAATTCAGTAATGAGCCTGTCTTTCAAAAAAGTATCTGGCATTTTACTACTCGTTTCTTTATCCATGGTCTTCAGTCCGGCGTCAGGTGTAGTATGCCACCTAAACTTAGTTTCTTTATCATCTTTATCTAAGAAGAAAAAGGTATGAAGTCCAAAGAATTCAGTATTAGAGAAAGAATAAGGTGTCTCAGCGGTTTGTTGCCATGCAGCTGCAGCATGAGTACTTGGGTGGCTAGCTATGTAAGCTCCGATTTTCTTAGGGTCCTGTTGTCCTGTTTCGTCGGGCAATAACGCTTCAAGTAGGCCAAAAAACACATCTGGATCCTTGGCTGCAAATACTGGGGTGCTATTGCCAACAATATTGTGTATTGCTCCATCTGGTAATGATAGTTGAATTGCCATACCCCTTGCTCCGGCGACTCGTTCATCCGCATTTGGGTTACCGCCACCTAGAGAGAAGCGGATAATAGCGGGTACATTAGACTGGTTAAATAGTGTTGATGTTGAATATTTAGACAAAAACTGGTTGAGTTCAAATTCACCGGTTGCGCACACACCCTTCGCGTGGGCTTTGCGAAAACCAGGATGCTTACCAGTTAGTTTCTCAAACACGTTGATCAGGTCAACGGCTGTCTTTTCTTGTGCGATTGTCGAACTACTTGCAAGCGTTGCTAGTAGACTAATAGCTGTTAAAGCCAAAGCATTGTTCATAAAGTTAATTCCGTTTCTAAAGTACTATCATCATAGTCTACAAAGGCTTGTGTTTCTAACAAATTAGGTTGATGTGTACGCATAGCAATCTGTTATTAAAGCAGAACTAATGTCACCTTAGGCGTAAGGGACGAAATGCACTCCTTGCTATTTATTTAATTAGTGGACGATATAATATTGATGATTCTGTTATTTCTCTTTTATATTGCAAGAGAGAAATTAGAAACTGTTGTTGTATAAAGATTGAGGCATTTAAATTTGAAAAAAAACACAGAAAAAGTGGCATTCACGTCATTAGATAACTTACTATGCGTAACCAAGTAGAGACTATATTTATAAAGGTGGACTTTAAGGTTATGTTATTTTCAATAAATGCAAAGTCTTTTAAATAAGTGCTTTTAAAGGTTATGCGTATCGTTTTTGTGTAGCTTTTATGTTTCCGTTATTAAGAATAGACGACATAAACTAGGCGAATTTTTGATAAGGCTTGCTTTGAATGTCAGTTGGTTTTAACAGCGTAAGCTAAAATTATTTATGGACTTTTTTATAAATGTGAGTAACACTAACTTAAGTAGGCGGTTGTTTGAACAAATTTTAAATTTTATGTGTGTTTTTGCAAAACAAGTGGCTAGACGAGCACAACAAAACGCGTGCTTTGTAATAAATTGCTGTCAGTTTTCATCTCAATTTATGCGCTAATTCCTCGGGTATCGGTATTGCTTTTTAACGAGTAATTACAACTATAAATGCGAAAAAAATGCCGCGTTGATACACGTAATTGTTAGTTGAAATTCCTCATTGTAATGGTGTAGCTTTTTGTGACTCTGGTTCTTACAATCAATATCGAGGTTCGGTAGAGTGGCGTTTTGTGAATACACATAGATAACATATGTCAGCGTTAGTTTACTCAAAACAGATCGATGGCACGATAATTTAGTCTATAAAGCACGTGATGTTATCGTCCAATCAATGTAACCGCAGTTACTATTCATTAACGTGCTGTTGGCTCTCAAACAAGACTAAAATCATACTGAAATACTGCTTCAAAAATTAACAAAAAATTGCAATTTTTTGCCTTATGATTTTTTGTGACTTTCAAATTTGACTATCTAAACTCTATGTTAAAGACAGACGAGTACAAAAGTGCTATGTTTTGTTTTCTAAGCCCAATGACGTTTCCGCCACTTTTTCTCCTAGGCATAGCCAAAGGTCCATAAAGAAGGTCACAAGTATTCACTGGAGTCCAATTGGATACGCAAAACATACATGTAAAGTTTGAAGACAGCATTATTCACTTCAATGGATATACCCTCGCCCCCCAAAGGGGAGAGTTGTCTAAAGACGGTGCGGCTGTCAAAATTGAACCGCAACTCCTTAGTTTTCTACTATTGCTGATTAGACAAAAACAAAACCTAGAACATCCTATTGTAACTCGTGAAATAATGGTTAACGAGATATGGCAGGGTAAATCTGTCAGCGACGATGCGGTTAGAGCGGTTGTAAAAAAATTACGAGAAGTACTAGCGGATGATGCAAGAAAGCCGACCTTTATAAGAACGATTCCAACCAAAGGGTACTTATTGGTATGTGATGTTGAGATCGTGTCTATCGGTCCGACACTTTGGAAAAAGCGAATCGTAAAGTATGGAGGATTCACCTCCATAATCGTAGCAATCACTATCCTTATTCAGACACTTTATCTATGGCTAGGCAGTGAGGACGAGGTAAGCAGTCAGGCCGCAACCTTTACACAAATCAGTCAAAATATAGGAATAGGTGTAAGCACTAACTTACATAAAAACGGTTTGATAAGCTTTATTGACCGACCTGATAGTGAAAATTCGTTACAGCTCTATGTAAAAAACTTGGACTCTGGACAAGTAAGAAGAATTTCTTGGGCAGAACAGAATGAAATCCACGCAGATTGGAACCCGGATGCCGATAAAGTATTTATTACAAGGGTCATTAAAGACAACGATATTGCTCATTCACTATTCGGTTTGAAGGAAACTGGAATAGTAATATTGGAATATGAGCTCGAGCAGATTAATAACCTACTCACTAGTAATCCTCATTTTGAGGTGATCTCTTGGGCAAGTGGTGACAATGCATTATATATCTTTAATAAATTCCCCAATGCACAAGACGGCTCAGGTTCTATTAATCGCTTCAACATCAACAGTGGAAACTTTGAGCAAATCTTAGTATTAAAAAATAACACGGATTCAATCATTGATGTAAAAGATTCAAATTCTTCGAACCTGCTTGCCATTCTTTATAAAGCAAACACTGCCAAAACAGCAAGCTTGATCATTTACGATATGCTTGAGCAAAAAATTATGCATGATGTTGCACTTCCTATTACAAGCAAAAATATCATTTGGTCTGCTGATGGCCAACGGCTGTCTTTTGCAAATGGCATCGGTGAACTATGGAGCTACTATGTTGCTGATCAACGTCTATTAAAATGGTCCGGTTTAGTTAGAAATGTGCGCGACTTGGTCTCTGATTGTGGACAAACTTGCTTTATCTTTACCGAGCATAATGGTGATTATTTAGACGTTGAAGAAGTGCCTCTGCCTTTTTCGAAGCGTGATTTTTTATCCACCCAAATAATCACATCAGACCAAGTAGACACGCTTCCTGTCTATAATCATTTGGATGAAATATATTTTGTATCGACATCTCAAACTAAATCTGTGATTAATTCTTTATCATCCGGAGAACAAATTAAGCAGATATTTGAATTGCCAACAAACGGTGCAGTATCATCTTTAGCTATTAACAAAAACGGCACTGCACTGATTGGGGAGATTGACCAGAGGATTTTCTTATATCGATTAGATACCAAGGTTTTTAGTTTTGTCACGAGTGTTAAAGATAATGCATCGCTGCCAAATTGGCTACGGTCTGGAAACGCCTTTACCTATGTCGCACAACACAAGCAAAGTAATGAATTACAGCAGACGCTTCTACCTGAATTGTTTCACTATGAACTGCAGTCCTCTTCAAGGAAGAAACTAGCCAATGGTTATAATGCGATTCAAACGATTGACGAAAATAAATATGTTTTGGTGGACCAACAAGGCAATATTTCCTATGTCGAAGCGAATTCAATTGATGATGCCGTGAATGAAGAAGTTCTTATTAAACGTGTTGTAGTCCCAGAGCATGTTCTACCAACATTGCATACAAATCGGTGGAAACTGATAAATAGTGACTTGTATTATAGCGAGGAAAAAGATGAACAAATGTATTTGACCAAGCTCAATTTAGACAACTTTGAGTACGAGTCTGTGCGAATGCCGAGTACAAAGAATTTAGCGGAATTCGATATCAGTAGCGATTTGAGTAAGCTCTTACTTGTAAAGAATAAAGAAACACAGCACAAGCTTATTAAAGTCGAAGGGCTTTGGATAGAGTAAAATTAAATAGTGACTAAGCCTTGATAAGTGACTCAAGAGGCCTACGTTAACTCAACGAAATTCGCGGCTAGATGTTTCGAGTTTGTTTAACAAGGCACTCTGGTCAATTAGTCTGCCAGCAATTACATGTACCACACCCGCATCACCGCGTTCCAAAATACCTTTGACCTGCAAAATTTTAGCGTTCAAAAATGCATTTTTTTGTTCTCTAGCGGCACTTTGCCAAACCACGACGTTAATATTTCCGGTATCGTCTTCTAATGTGATAAACGTCACACCCGCAGCAGTCCCCGGACTTTGTTTACCCGTCACCACACCGATGATACTAACAAGCTGCTGATGCCTTATTTGGTCCAGCTGATTTGCGCGCACAAATTTGGGTAACAAGCCTGCATGCGCCAATAAGGAAACTGGATGTAGGTTAACGCTTAGGCCGGTGCTAGCATAATCCTCGACTAAATCATCGAATAGACTAGGTTGAATGTTATACGCCGAGTCACCACCACTTTCCTTGATGCCGGTATTTTTATTGCTCAAAACAAATAAAGGCAGGTCCGCGTTACTATCCATCAACTCCCATCGGCTTTGATAACGGTTGCCAGATATTTTACTAAACGCATTAGCACTTGCTAGGGCTTGCAAACATGAATTAGCAACGCCCAACTGCCGTACTTCATTGATAGATTGAAAGCCACTATCGGGCCTTTGTGCAAGCAACGTCTCGACACTGCTTTGTTTTAAGCCTTTAATCAGTCTAAATCCTAAGCGTAGAGCAAAACCATTGGTTTTGCATGCTTGAATTTGGTGATCATAATGTGATGTGTTAATGCAGCATGGCAGCACGTTTACCTCATGCTGCTTAGCATCCTGTATAATCTGCGAAGGCGAATAAAAGCCCATCGGCAGGCTATTCAAAAGCCCAACATAAAAAGCTTCTGGATAATAATGCTTTAACCAGGCGGATACGTAGGCGAGCACGGCAAAAGATGCTGAGTGAGATTCTGGGAATCCGTAGCCACCAAATCCACAAATTTGCTCAAACAAACGCAGTGCGTATCCATGTGTGTATCCTCTGATGGTCATACCATCGACCAGCTTTTGCTTGAACTTATATATATCTCCGCTTTTCTTCCACGCCGCCATCGCACGTCTCAATGCATCTGCTTCTCCGCCAGTGAAACCAGCGGCTACCATCGCAAGTTTGATCACTTGCTCTTGAAAAATCGGTACGCCTAATGTGCGTTCTAATACTTTTTCGATTGCTGCGGACGGATACTCAACTTTTTCCAGTCCGTCTCGTCTGCGTAAATACGGATGCACCATATCGCCTTGAATAGGGCCGGGCCTAACAATCGCAATTTGCACGACTAAGTCATAATACGTTTTGGGTTTTAGCCGCGGTAGCATACTCATCTGAGCACGCGACTCAATTTGGAATACACCCACGGTATCGGCTTTCCTTATTTGTGCAAAGACTTGATCATCATCAGGCAAAGACGTAATAAAGGGGATGCAGTAGTCATGTGAGTAATGCTGTTTAATCAAATCAAAGGTTTTACGAATAGCCGTCAACATACCTAACGCAAGTACATCCACTTTTAACAACTTGAGCGTTTCTAAATCATCCTTATCCCACTGAATAACAGTACGCTCGGGCATTGAAGCGTTTTCAATGGGCACCATCTCATATAGCGGTCCTGAAGAAATGACAAATCCCCCTACATGTTGAGACAGGTGACGAGGAAACCCTATCAGTTGCTCGACTAAGCCAATAAAACGTTCACCCTTGGGCGAATCTGGTGTAATCCCTAATTCACCTAATTGCGATTGCCAACTTAATGCACGATCGCGCCGATTTACGTTTTTTATAAAATAGTCCAGATCAGTGGCGTTTACACCCAATACTTTTCCTACCTCACGAAGTGCGCTTTTGAAGCGATAGCACACAACGGTTGCCGCCAAAGCCGTCCTTTCTCGACCATATTTTTGATAAATGTACTGAATAATTTCTTCGCGCCTTTCATGCTCAAAGTCGACATCGATATCAGGCGGCTCGTTTCGCTCTTTTGATATAAAACGCTCGAACAATACACTTATTTGTCGAGGATCAACGGCTGTAATCTCGAGGCAATAGCAGACAATAGAATTGGCCGCAGATCCTCGCCCTTGATAAAGAATGTTTTTGCTTTGTGCAAACTGTACGATGTCGTATATGGTCAAGAAGAAATATTCATAATTTTCGTCATGAATCAGCACTAGCTCTTTTTCGATAGTCGCTTTTATTTCTTCGTCTGGCCCCAGAGGAAATCGTTTTTTAATTCCAATATTGACTAATTCCCGCAAGTAACTCGCGGCAGTATATCCACTTGGAACGAGCTCTGCCGGATACTGGTAAGCTAATTCATCTAGGCTAAATTGGCATAATTCAGCCAGAACTAATGTGTTATTAAGCCACTCGCTTGGGTACAGTTGTTTCAATTTTTTAATCGGGCGCAGACAAGCCTCTTGATTAGATAAACCTTGTCTGCCTAAATCTGCTAGTGTCAAACCTTCCCTTATCGCATGCAGACTTTGTTGCAAAGCCAAACGCTCTGGTTCATGCATCAAGGCGCATGAAGTAGCGATAATAGGTATCTCAAAATCGTGCGCTAAGTGCTGACAATGCTCAATATAATCAAATTCGTTGGCCGTTAACCAACGTTTTATGCCAAGCCAAATCCGGCCTTTATAATGCTTGTTAAGCCATAAAGCCCAGCGTTTGTCAGTTTTGTCATTACCACTGGGAAGCCAAATACAATGACAATGCTTGATTGACTTTAAATCCCATTCTGCCAATTCATATTGACCTTTGGCAGCCCTCCTGCGCGCGTTAGTAATAATACGACAACATTCTTGATAGGCTTTTTTGTTAGTGCATAACAACACGATTTCTTGCGTTTGGCCTGCAAATAAGAACTTAAAGCGACTGCCAACTATTAATCGCAAAGGCAAGCTGTCCTGCTTGATTTGAGCGTAAGCCCTAACGATTCCGGCCATCGAGCACTCGTCGGTGATAGCCAAGGCTTTGTACTGATTAAAATATGCCTGTCGAATCAATTCTTGCGGATGAGAAGCCCCGGTCAAAAATGAAAAGTTGCTTTGACAGACAAGCTCAGCAAAACCCAAGAAGGGTGGTTGATCAGATGAAATAGCCATGCACATACCATTTTTCTTCAGGTGTCTTATACACCCAAATTTGCTGACCTTGTTGGTTTTGAGCCACAAAATAGTCACGCTGAATATTCGTCGTATCCCACCAGCCGCTAACGATCCGTTCAGGCCCATTAATAATTGTTATTTTTTCAGCGAGCAACTCAGGAGCCGGTAACAAAAAACCAGGACGGTCTAAATATACTTTTTGCTCAGAGTACTTATGCTTAGCATCGGATAATTTACGTGACTCTTTTTGTGTATTTTGAACAATGCTAAGGCTGCAGAATTCAGGCCTAAAATCAGCTCTAAACTGCAGTAAGCGGACTTGCCTTTCTCCTAGTTTAGCCCTCAAACGCGATAGCAATGTTAAGCTCGCAACATGCGTATTTTTATGCGCAAAAAAATCGCTATGAGCAATATCGGCTTTTTCTAACTTGGGGCAAGTTAAGGTGATTGCGTATATGGCAGAGGGAAATCTTAATTGCTCAAACTGCAAAGCAATAATGACCCGCCAATCATCCGTTTTGTAGATAGGTAGAGCACTATTGACGATGTGCTCTACGGCATCATGCTCGCGTAAATGCAGGGTCAGTTTGATACTTAAGGTTAAGGCGTTTCTGACCAATAGGTATTGCTCAAACCGTTTGAGCAAGCTGTCTATGATTGGCAGTATACGCGCCACGAGTTCTATGTCATAAAGTAGTTCTATATAATCGTGATAGGTTTCAGCTGGATAATAAAAACTTAGTTTTGCAGGCGCTTCTCCACGCAACTCTGAGATAACGTTTATACTAAAACGTGAAACCCGACTCGCGAGTGCTGATAGGGGTTGAGAGAATAAAGTCTTGATAGTGCTGACCCCAATCCTTTGTAATTTTTCGAGGTCTTTGATATCAATGTCTGTCTTGCTCAGTTGGCATGTTTCTAACTGGCGTTGTACGAGCTGTTTATCTTCAGTGATGTTATCAATTTGGTGTACGGCAAGCAGTTTTGCAACGTTTACGGAATAAGCACTGGCGTAATGTGCAGTATAGCCTACACGATTAATTACCTGTTTTAGTATTTGCCAATACGAAGGCAGCCCACCGTACAAATTCAGCATGTTTTGGGCGCGTAAGTACATGCCATATGGAATATCTAAAGCGATGTCTGAGGTGACTAAATAGAGTTGATTGGCAAGTTGTAAGAGTGCTTTTTCTTCTATCTCTATTTTATATTCGTGGACGTGTAAGTCGCAACACAGCAAGCCAGCACTAGCCAAACCCATTCCTAAACGTATACCTTGTTCTTGAGCATATCGATTCAATTGTACTATTTTGTTGGCTTTTGCATCGTACACGACTCGCGCCTGATGTGAATCAGTCTGAGCCTGTAAAATGTCCATCTGTAGACGGGGAAAGTACAGATAGATCCAAAGTGAGCGAGTATCAAATTGCATAGTTTGCTGTTGCTATAGCACAGTTAATAGCAAGATCAATTACGCTTGGTGTGTAAGGCGTACACATTGGCTGCGTTTGAACGGGCCCTACGGCGATTTTGCATAGGTGAGCCAAGCTTCGCTTTAAACGGTACTTTGACCGTAAAGCTGGGTATTGGCCATCCGACTTTTTGTTTGTTCACTTTTATACTGAGTTGCTGATGCTCGTCAGTACTATCATCTTGATGATCAAGTGCATCGTTTTTATCCGAAAGGTCAGTTGATGATAGAGGTAAAGATGGTTGTGAGGTGCGCAAAGATGCGCGTTCTAAAGACATTGAAAGGCTCACCGGTAGATTGTTCAAGGTATGCTTGCCGCTTTCAAATAAAAAACCTAAACAGTCGCCTTTTAACGCCGCCACTTCTAATTTTTTGGCTTGTGTGATCGATAGTTTTTGGTGCCAAATGAAGATAGCAGCACAAGCGCCGCTTTTGGCGCATTGCTCCGCACTCCACAATGCTTGCTGTGGATCTTGGGTATCAATCAGCATCACGTTTTCTAAATTTAAGCCTTCGGCTAACAAAAATTCAGCGTTTAACTCAAAAGGAGGCGCTATAAAAGCACAGAGTTGATGCGCCGTTTTGTCTTTAATAGCGGGTAATACTAGCCGTATTTCCCCTAGCCCCACAAGACTGTGAATATGGATAAGGCCAGAGGTGGGAAATCCGCCGTTGAGCGCATCATCCAAGCGTTTATAACCAGTACTAACACGTTCCTTGTGTTGATTTATACTGGCCGCACGCCACACTAGCTGCTTTTTTTGCAAATCATGTAAGAGAGGATTCATATTAAACAACACACTTTATACTGTACATGCATACAGTATAAATTTATGTGTTAAATGATCAAGCCTTTGTCATTCAATAATCAGTGCACCAAGCTTAGTGCATTGATTATCAAGATGTTAATTACTGACTTTTGTTGTTTTTTGTGTTCTCAATAAAAGCATTCATATTTTCTTCTAATACGAATAACGGGACTGATCCATGTGCTAAAATAGCATCATGAAAGTCACGTAAATCAAAGCTTTCACCTAAGGTTTGCTCTGCTTTTTGACGTAGCGCTTTGATTTTTATCTCGCCTAATTTGTAGGCTAAGGCCTGACCCGGCCAAGAAATATAACGATCAATCTCGGTGCGCACGTTGTGTTCTGATAAGGCCGTATTTTCAAGCATATAGTCCAAGGCCTTGTCACGGCTCCAGCCAAACATATGCATACCTGTATCAACCACAAGTCGACACGCGCGCCACATCTCATAACTCAAACGACCAAAGTTATCATAAGGGTCATCATAAATACCCACCTCTAAGCCCAAATATTCCGAGTACAAGCCCCAGCCTTCACCAAATGCAGAGATATAGGTAGAGCGGCGAACATTGGGTAATTCATCCATTTCGGCGGCAAGTGAAATTTGCAAATGATGACCTGGTACGGCTTCGTGCAAAGTAAGAGCGGGTAATGCATACAAAGGACGTTTATCTAGCGCATAAGTATTTACCCAGTAGTAGCCAGGCTGATCATCTCGTGAGGGACTAATATAGCGCCCCGTTGTGTATTTTGGCGCAATACTATCGGGTACAGGTGCAACACCATAAGGCGTACGCGGTAGCTTTTTGAATAATTTAGGCAACTGCGCGTCCATTTTCTTAGCAATATAAGAGGCGGTGATAATCAAATCTTCAGCTGTTTTAGCGTAAAACTGCGGATCGGTGCGCAAAAAATTAATAAAGGCATTAATATCACCTTCAAATTTTAAATCATCAATAATAGTTTGCATTTCAGCTCTAATACGAGCCACCTCACTTAAGCCGACATCATGAATTTGCTGCGCAGTCATATCTGTGGTGGTGTAATGCTTGATACGGTTGTTGTAAAAAGCTTCGCCTTGAGGCCATGTTTTTACCGCAATGTCTTCTTTTGCATTGGCAATATAATCATCAACCAAAAAGTCATAAAAGCTTTGATAAGATGAAGTCACGGCTGTTAAGGCACTGACTATTTGAGTATTGTTGCTAGCATTGTCTAAATCCGCTGGCAATTCAGCAAAAGGCTTATAAAAAGGACTTTTGCTGGTGTCTTTATCAAGATAGGCTTGAATCGAATCCTCAAACCCTTTTAGTGCGATCTTTGGCTGCACGTGCCCATATTCCATGCCTTCGCGCATGTAGCTGATTTGTTGTGAGAATTGTTCTGGAATGGCATTTAACGTCTGAATGTAACTATCGAAGTCTTTTTGATTAGCGATAGGTGCCGAGTTTGGAATACCACCGATGCTGTTATGAAAGCCATATTCAGACGTGATAGGCACGCGATACTCTTTAAATTCGTAGCTGTCGACATAGTTGTTCAAACGATACTGCTGCATCAGCAGCGAAATACGATCGCTATTTGAAAGCGAGTCAGCCTCAATTTTTTCTAGCTTGGTCAAAAATGCTTTGAATTGAGTGTTGCGAGTCTGCATGGCAACAGGACTGATGTCCGTAAACGGTTGATCAGTTTTAATTCCTTTTGAACGTGCTAAGTGAGGAAATTGAGCAAGCTCATACTGCCATATCTCGTCCAACAGTTGATGAAAGTGTTGCTTAATGCCCTGTTCGGCATTCGTTATGTCGTTGAGAGATTCTGTCGCCATCGATATAGGTGACATTATCAAGCCTAAACTTAAGCTACTCGCGAGTACAAAAGACTTCATGGGGGGTCCTTTTATTTGTTTTATAAGGCTTATTTTCGAGGTGTATAAACAGGTCCGCCTAAAGATGTCACTTTATCAGAAAGCTTGGTGATTTTGGCGCTGCCCTGTTTCTTAACTTGATCAATTCGCAGCACATTATGCATCGGCACATAAGTGCGACTGACATCCGCAAACTCATCTTTAAGTTTTTCATGACTCGGGTCAAGTACTAACTCGGTGTGTGTATCCCAAACAAAATCACCAATTTCGATAAAACCAAACAAGTTTCCTTGGATTAATTCCTTAACATACAGTTCGTAACGTTCACCATTAGAAATGAATTGAATGCGGTAAAGAGGGTCTTTGTTACTCATGGTTTCCCTTTAAATACTGAGGTTGTGATAGATACGCCGTCGACAGGTTAAGTTATTAGATAATCAAAAATATAATAACTTAACAAATCATTATGTACTACAACGCAAATAATCGTATTTTTTTATCACCGGCTTCCCTTTATTTTTAAAGGCTTTCAGCCATTGTGAACCGTCATTCTGAATAACAGTTGAAATTAATTTACATTTGCTTTGGAAAAATCGTGACGTTTTTCGTGCATGTTAATTTTTTGATAAAAATTCACACTCTGTGTTCAACCGTTTTTTTGTGCAAAATTGCTTTGTAACACGCAAGTCAGCTGACAGCGACTGAATTAATACGGATAGTCCAGTCCAATAAAAGGTAATTATGACAAAGACACGACGGTCGTGACCGAAAACGGCACGATTGTCGAAAATTATAATATCAACTTCAAACCCAATTACTTAAGCGTGATGAATTATCATTTTCAAAAGAGTGGTTTGCGCACGTTAAATGAGGAAGGTAAATTTTAATATGGAGTGATAGACTTTGCAGTGATAGTGATGGAGATGGTTTGCCAGATGAGATCGAATTGGAGTTAGGCAGTGATCCGTTCAATCCAGATTCTGATGGTGACGGCTTGAACGATAGTCAAGATCCTGAGCCCAACACGCCTAACCCCGTTGTTTCGCCAGAGCCCACAACAAGTTGGATAGATATAACCGAGTTGGTCACGGTAGACAAAACAACGGGTGTATTGAACAGGATACTGCGAAAAATAACCTCTATCGCCACGATCACCAATACCCCTGGACAGGACTTTAACGGTGCAATTCGTATTGAGTTGGTGAGCAGTAATTTAGGGCTAGATTCACAAAGCGATGGTCAGTTAGAAAACGGCAATCATTATTGGGAAATACAAGCGGCATCAGACATTTTCTATGTTAACGAGGAGCTTGGTAAGCAACTTAATTTTAATTTGTCGCGAGCACGGCTAAATTATGAGGTAAGAGTGCATTTTAAGGAAGACTAATTGTAAAGTACTTTAAGGCGTAGTACTGAATGATCAATCTACGCTTCAAAGTGCTTTAATTTTTATCTGCTAATTCAATCTGAATGGACTCACCGATAGCCAACGTAATAAAACTATCCTGATTAAGCGTATGAGCCTGTTTTTCTTGCTCAAGCAATGTGACCGGCTCACCGGGTTCTTCGGCAGTTAACGGGAATGTTCCCCAGTGCATACCAATTGATTTTTTGGCTTTGACATCCTTGTGAATCATGACAGCTTCGGCAGGATTGACATGATACTTTTGCATAAACCAGCGCGGAGCGTAAGCGCCGATGGGAATTAACGCAAGATCGATGGTGCTGCGCTGTCCTATCTGCTTAAACTGAACATCATTGTAACCAGTGTCGCCTGCAAACCAGACATTAAAATCTTCAATTTTAAGATGAAAACTCGCCCACAACGTGTTTAAGCGGTCGGCCAAACCTCTTGCAGACCAATGTTGGCTCGGTTGCGCAGTGATTACAACGTTACCTTGAGTATGACTGTCCCACCAGTCCATTTCTACAATATTTGCACGCTGTATATTTTGGTCTAACAAAATATCGACCAATCCCATGGGTACATAGAATTGAATAGGGTTTGCTTGTGATAAAGAACGTCGTGCTAATGTTTGCAGTGAATCTTCGTCTAAATGGTCATAGTGATTGTGGCTGATAACTACAATATCAATATCGGGTAAGTCGGCATAATCCATTGCGTGTTTGACGTAGCGTCTAGGTCCGGCAAATGATAGTGGTGATGCGCGGTCACTAAAGATAGGGTCTGTCAGTACATTAATTCCGTTGTACTGAATCAAAAAAACAGAATGCCCCAGCCAAGTGATCAAAGGTTTATTGCCTGGAGATTTGATCCGTTCCACATCAATATCTTGCACCGGGACCTGTGATGCCAAGGCTAAGTGGTCAGCCCATTCGTCTTCACCAAGCATGCGCATTTTTAAGAAATCAAAGAAGCTTTTATCAGTATCTTCGACATGCAGATTTTTGTATCCGTCGACGGTGTGGTGAGCTTTGGACGGCTTATTTGAGCTCGTTGTGCGACTCGAACATCCTTGCAAGAGTAATAGCGTGAGCACGCAACAAAACATGCAACAAACGTAATTAGTACTGCGTGTGAGATTAGTTTTCAATGCTATTCATCAACGCGCGCATGGCTATCAACACATCCGCCTCGCCATCCTGCAAGATACTAGAAATAGCAAAACCTTGGGTAAAACATGTCAACTGCAATGCGATAGCTTCAACGTTGATGCCTGACTGAATTTGTTGATGCTTTTGCGCGCGCTCCAAGCAACCGATAAAACAGAACTGCAGTGAATCATAATAATGTCGCGCAATGGATTGGATTTGTGGGTCTGTTTTACCAAGCTCACTGACGCATGATACAAGCAAACAGCCCTGATTGGCTGTGAGTGTATGGTAGGCGTTAAAGTAGTCATGTATTGCTTGAATGCCTGTATCGCTTTTGTGAATCAAACTTTGTTGGCAATAGCTAAGACGAGTGTCTATGTAATGCTGCAAAACGGTGTATAAAAAACCTTGTTTGTTCTTAAACTCGATATAAAAAGCACGCCGATTAAATCCTGTTCGCCCTATTATTTCTTCCATAGAAGCCGCAACATAGCCATTTTCAATGAAGATATCGACGGCATACTCGACTATTTCAGTGACCTTATACTGGGCTTTTTGTGGCATGGCGGCATACTCCAATAATTGGGTTTTGAGAGCATCCATGCCAACAGTTCTGAGTGCTTTTGTATACGTAAGTGATATATACAGAACTTTTATTCTTATTATTTTTATTAGTTATAACAGTGATTAAGTTATTTTCCAACTTTGTCGAAGGGTCATATTGATAAATAGTTGTGATATTATGCTTTGGTATATATCAGGGTCAATTACTCATCCTGACGCCAAATAACCTATAAAAAGGAACGACATGAAAATCTCCTATCAAGCTTGGCTAAAAAGCAGCATGGTGGCGTTAGCCAGTGCTTTTGTCTTTGGCTGTGCAGTACAATCGCCCGCTAATCTTAGCAACACGAGAGGTGCGGCTGATATGTCGCCGAACACTCAGAACATAAAAGCACACATGTCGTTTTTAGCCGATGACTTATTGTTAGGACGCGAAACCGGTTCAGTGGGTCACGAAATTGCCTCATTGTATATTGCGGGTGAATTTGCAAAGTACGGACTCACACCAGCTGGCGACAACGGCACATACATACAACGGATAAATTTTAGAAAAGGCTTGTTGGTTCAAGAATCTCCCAGTTTCTTTGTTAAAGGCGATAACGAGGATTTTTCTTTCTCGTACCCTGATGATTATCTCAGTGGACCTGACTTGCTCTCTACGGAGTCAGAGGTGACAGGGGCGCTTGTGTTTGTTGGTTATGGAGTGGTTGCACCTAGCCTAAACCACGACGATTATGCTGGACTTGATGTTAATGGCAAAATTGTAGTGGCTTTGTCGGGCAAACCAAGCTCTTTTCCCACTGAAGAGGGCGCGCACTTAGCGTCTGGAACGCAAAAAGCAAAGTATGCAGCAAAGCGCGGTGCAGTGGGTTTTATCACCATCAGCACGCCTACTAGTGAAAAAGTTCGCCCGTACCAAAATTTATTAAATTTTATCTATACTCCGCGTATGCGCTGGATACAAGAAGACGGCACACCAGCCAATATTACGCCTGAATTGAAAGGTAGTGCCTACTTGTCGGTGCCAGCGGCGCAGAAGATATTTAGTTTTACAAAAATCTCACTCGATGATGTTTATGCGCAGCTCGAGCAAGGCCTTGTGCCCAAGGGCTTTGATATTCCATTGACCGTTACGTTGACGAATGAGTCAACCCACGAAGCTTTAACAAGTCCAAATGTGGTTGCGGTATTGGAAGGCAGTGATCCTGTATTAAAAAATGAGTACATTGTTTTTTCCGCCCACTCAGATCATATCGGCGTTGCGCGTACGGTCAAAAAAGACAAGATTAATAACGGTGCCATGGACAACGCGACGGGTACATCGGTACTGATGGAAACTGCTCGTATGTTTGCCTCGATGCCAGTTGCACCTAAGCGCTCAATAGTATTTGTAGCGGTAACAGGCGAAGAAAAGGGCCTGTTGGGGGCAGATTATTACGCTCGTAACCCAACCGTTCCGGTTGGCGGCATGGTGGCCAATGTAAATTTGGATATGCCTATTTTGACTTATGAGTTTGCTGATGTTATTGCATTTGGTGCAAGTCATAGCACGATGGGTGCATCGGTAGAATTGGCGGCCAAAAATGTCGGTATTACGCTAAGTGATGATCCGTGGCCAGAACAAAATCTGTTTACCCGTTCGGATCACTACAGCTTTGTCAAACAAGGCATTCCTGCAGTTTTCTTGGTACCAGGCTTGCAATCAAAAGATCCCAACATTGATGGCAGTAAACCACTGGGTGAATTCTTGGCCACCCACTATCATAAACCTGGCGATGATATGAGTCAGCCATTTAATTGGGATGCGGCAAGGACATTTACCGAGGTCAATTTCCAAATTGGACTGACATTGGCAAACCAAGCAGAAACACCAGCGTGGAACGAAGGTGATTTTTTTGGGGATACCTTTGCAAAGTAATACAAAATGAGATGACATATCAATGAACACTGTAATGTAATCCTGCAGTGTTCATTTAAAAAGCGACATGAGTCATAGTATCAAAGTGCTTGTTTCAGAAAGATTAACGCCTTCGCGGTAAAGACGCTGAAGTGCTTGCGCCTAATACTGATCATTTAAGCGTTTTACTCTTCCATTGTCATCTTTGCGCTTGAACGATCAGTATGGAAGATGATGTAGCTTTAGGCCATCGTTTGTGTAACGTAGGCCTTACGAAAAGTAATGCTCGCGAATGTTTTTCCAATGCTCGGCAAACTGTTCGGTTGGGCGGCGTGTAAATTCACTGCGAACAAATTGATTTATTTTACCGTCTGTAAAACAGATTAACATGTTGGCTATGACGCTTTCGTCAGCGGGTAGTGCTTTGCCATCGCGCAATTTGTGTTCACGCAATATTTGTTTGATTTGTACTTCGAGACGGTCAAAAAGTTTAGCAATTCTTGAACGTAACCTGTCTTGTTCGCCCATTAATGCATCGCCATTTAGCAAGCGTGTTATGCCCGGGTTTTTTTCTGCAAAACCCAAAATAAGATGCAGGATGAGTTGACAGCGGGTCGCAGTGTCCTTTTCTTCATCCATAATTTTGTTGATGCGAGAAAACAGGGTCTCTTCAATAAATTCGATCAAGCCTTCGAACATTCTGGCTTTACTTGGGAAGTGCCGATACAACGCTGCTTCAGATACACCCACTTCTGCGGCTAGTTTGGCGGTGGTAATGCGTTGTCCCGGATTGGTTTCGAGCATCCCTGCAAGCGCTTGCAATATTTGCGCTTTACGATTTGGTTTTTTGGTGGCTGCCATAAGTTACCTATATGCGATTATTATTATTGTTGTTTTGTTGATCCGTCAACGCTTGCACAACTAATTTAAGTAAGTCTATCGCAAGTGAGTCTTTACTACTGGGTCCAAGTTTAACACTATTTTGTTTTGTAATAACAGTTAAGGCGTTTCGATCAGAATTAAATCCTAGTTCACTAGATGAAACATCATTGGCAGCAATCATGTCTAAATTTTTTCGCTCCAGCTTGCCTCTTGCATAGATCTCAACGTTCTCAGTTTCAGCTGCGAACCCAAGCGTAAATGGCGGATGTTTTAATCCTGCTACGGTTTTGAGGATATCGGGATTTTGCACAAACGTAAGGTTTAGCTCGCCGTCTTTCTTCTTTACCTTGTGAGTCGGAACGTCACTTAATCTAAAATCGGCAACGGCCGCGCAAGCGATAAAAATATCCTGTGAATCAATTTCTTGAAGCACTGAATCTAGCATGTCTTGAGCACTAACAACATGTTTCATCTTTACATTGTGAGGTGAGGATAAGCTTACCGGTCCCGAGACCAAACACACTTTTGCACCCATCTGTTCAGCGGCTTTGGCAATCGCATAGCCCATTTTTCCAGAGCTGTGATTGCTGATGTATCTAACTGGGTCCAGTGCTTCTCGTGTCGGACCGGCAGTAATCATGACTCGTTTGCCAGCCAAGAGTTGTGGCCGTTTTGTGCGGCTATCGACAACGTGCAAATCAGCGGGAGAGTGAACATCATGCCCTGAGATCACATCGTCAGGTTCGAAGCTTAACAAAGCATCTACTATTTCTAAGGGCTCAAGCATTCGACCATAACCAATATCACCACACGCCTGTTCGCCTGCAGCAGGACCGATTTGAAGCATCCCGCGCTGTTGTAGTGTTTGCACGTTTTCTAAGGTCGCAACCGCCGCCCACATTTGTTGATTCATAGCGGGCGCAATGGCAATAGGTGCTTTGCAAGCTAATGCGAGTGTGGTTAACAAATCGTCCGCTAAACCATGTGCCAGTTTTGCAATGATGTTAGCGGTTGCCGGTGCGACCAAAAAAACGTCTGCCCAGCGTGCTAATTCTATATGGCCCATGGCGGCTTCGGCATCTTCGTCTAACAGACTATTACTGACTTTGTTACCAGAAACAGCCTGTAATGAAAGGCTGCTAACAAACTGAGTCGCCGAGCCAGTCATCACAACTCTGACATTTGCGCCTGCGGCCTTTAGTTTTCTGACTAGGTCTGGTGTTTTATAAGCGGCAATCCCCCCGCTGATACCAAGCAAAACGTTCTTTTGGTCAAGTTGCATAATAATTGATTAGGAGTACAAGTGTCGGCTTGTTCTCACGAACTTATAAAAATATGAATATCACTATTGTGTCAAAGTTAACCAAGGAATGGAAACATGAAAATCACTCAATGGCCTCAAGAAGAGCGTCCAAGGGAAAAATTGCTGACTTACGGCCCGCAAACGTTGTCAGATGCTGAATTAATCGCCATCATCATTCACACTGGTGTAAAAGGTATCAATGCAGTTCAACTAGCACGGCAGGCACTGAGTAAGTTTGGCTCGGTAAGAGCTTTGATTAACGCGACTCAGTCACAAATAAATGACACACAGGGCTTTGGTAACGCAAAATATGCCACGCTTGTCGCATCCGTTGAACTGAGCAAGCGCTCGTTAGCGGAAACAATGCAACGAGCAACCAGTTTTACTCAAGCTGACGCAACCTCTCAGTACCTTATTGCGCAATTAAGAGACAAACCCCACGAGGTGTTCGCAATGCTGTTACTCGATAGCCAACACCAACTTATTGCCTTTAGAGAAATGTTCAAGGGCACGATTAATTCAGCCGCTGTCTATCCACGAGAGCTTGTAAAACAGGCGATTGCCGATAATGCCGCCGCCGTGATTTTAGCGCATAATCACCCATCAGGGATTGCAGAACCAAGCCAAGCTGATATTCAAATAACCGAGCGCATCAAACAAGCAATGCACTTAATTGATGTGCGTGTACTAGATCACTTTGTAGTGGGGGATGGCGTTGCCGTGTCATTTGCGCAAAGAGGATTATTGTAGCCAACAACCCGCGCCGTTGGTTTTTTTCAAAAATGGCTAGTATGCACCTCATAAATGCTTATACTAAAGTAGACGTTATTGACGGCGGTTATCGACGATTGGACAATAGACAACTACGTAAAAAGGACACAGCATTCGTGCTAACTAGGACGCTTTTACCGATTTTTTTGATTGGCGGTATGGGCGTGTTCCTATCTCTCGTGTTTTTCCAATTTGAACGCACAACACTAGAACAAGTGCGTTCAGAGATCTTCAGGGAATCCCAAGTAGCAGCTTCCGACATCAAACGGCTTTATTCTGAGAAGTATTCTAGCAGCCAGTCCGACATTGAGTTTCTCGCCAATCAGCCTACCATG
>Ga0115565_10001205_pt1 | contig 21641 bp, 22 predicted proteins | sample COGITO_mtgs_1105_FD_87199 | JGI IMG/M metagenome (GOLD analysis project Ga0115565, IMG submission 87199) | Pelagic marine microbial communities from North Sea - COGITO_mtgs_110530 | ecosystem: Environmental > Aquatic > Marine > Epipelagic | place: Germany:Helgoland, sampling site Kabeltonne... | reverse complement strand
CGTTTAAAATAAAGGGCTATGAAGGTCCTTTGTTAGAGTGTGACAAATGCGGCAGCAATATGGAACTAAAGAGTGGCCGATTTGGCAAATATTTTGGCTGTACTAATGAAGAATGTAAGAATACTCGCAAACTATTACGCAGCGGCGAAGCAGCTCCACCAAAAGAAGATCCTGTGTTTTTGCCAGAGCTAAAATGTGAAAAATCAGACGCTCACTTTGTTCTGAGAGACGGCGCGTCTGGTATCTTTTTGGCCGCCCATACATTTCCAAAATCACGAGAAACGAGAGCCCCTTTAGTAAGCGAGCTATTGCAGTTTAGGGAACGTATTTCGAGTAAGTTTTATTACCTCGCAGATGCGCCTCAAGCAGATCCAGACGGTAATCCTAGTATTGTTAGGTTCAGCCGTAAAACTAAACAACAATACGTCATGACCGAAGATGAAAAGGGTAAGGCGTCTGGTTGGTCGGCTTGGTACGAGAATGATAAATGGGTTGTCGATGACAAACGCAAAAAGACAAAAAAATAAGGGAAACTTAGTATGGCATTGTCATTACAAGAGCAATTGCTAAAGGCTGGGCTGTCGGACAAATCAAAAGCACGAAAAGCAAAGCAAGAAAAGCACAAGCAAGTAAAAGCTAACAAGAAGCAAAAGGGCACGCTTGATGATGAGACCAAGCTTGCCGCAGAGAAGGCCTTGTTAGCAAAGAAAGAAAAAGACCGTTTGTTGAATGAAGATCAAAAGCAGCAGCGTTTAGATAAAGAAATAAAAGCGCAAGTGCGAGACTTAGTTAACTCGAATGTACAGTCTAGAGGAAAAGCCGACATTGTGCTTAATTTTACTGATGGTAATAAAGTTAAACGCATGTATGTAGATACCAAAACCCAAAAAATGGTGACTCAAGGAAGGTTAGCGGTTGTCTCTATTGAAGACGAAAAGTACGAGTTAGTGCCTGCGCCGGTAGCCGAAAAAATAGCCCAGAGAGCCCCCGAAGTTGTAATATACTTAGCCCAAGAGCTAGCACAAGACAAGGCTTCTAGCGAGGAAGACGATTGGTACGGGGACTATGAGATACCAGATGATTTGGTCTGGTAACAATTTAAAATTCAAGCGTAGTGACACAGTTATGTTGTGTTGAATAGCCTTCCATATTTGCCATCGTGTATGATTTGAGTAGGAAAAATATGTAAACAATAAAAAAGCACGCTAACAAGCGTGCTTTTTTGTGTCTATCCCAACGTTAATCTTTTGCTGGATTTTTCATGGGTGAGCCTACATTAGAGGCCACATTTTTGAGCGTTGCTGTTTTTCCAGCCATACTAAAGCTACCGCGTTTGTCATCCGAGATACTAGTAACCACAATCTCGCTGCTAGCACTTTCTACTTTATCAGGCGTCGTACTTGGGCTTGATATTGATTGGATCTTGCGAGGCACATAAACCGAAGATTTAATCTGTGCAGGCGCCGCTGCTTTTGTCATTGGAACCTTTGCTTGCGTATCTTCTTTCGCGCTCCCTTGTGAACTCACTTCTTCAGTCGCAACGTGCTTTGATACAGGCTTGTCGACAGCAATATCCGCTCCCTCTAGCTCTTCATTCTTGACAACATTGACTTTTTGAATCGGTGCAGGCTCCAGAGATATTTCTGCTTGCTGGGGCGTTTGCGGTTCATTGTCGGTCTTATCAACATGATTATTAACAGCGCTTTCGCTGGCAATATCGTTATTTTGCGGCGGATCAAATTGCAGCTCATCTTGATGAACGTCCGCAGCGCTTGTATCGGTGTCATCGTCTTGTTTTTGACGTTTGCGCTTTTGGCCCGCAGCTCGGACATGTCTGGGAGAACGACGGCCGCGAGTTCGGGATTGCTCGTCAGTTTCCTCATTGGCATTATTCTCGCTGTTATTGTCGAGCTCAGGTTTGACGTCTTCATGTAAAGCAGGGGCAACTACAGTCTCATTTGGAATATCAGACTCAGGCTTAACGCTAATGTTTCTCTCTGTCACAGGCTTATTGGCGTTTATTGGCTCGTTAGACTCAGTAACACTGACTTCATTTGTATTACTGTCTTGAGACGCAGTGACACCATTAACAACAGCTTCTGATGCCGTAACAGCAGGATTGGTTGGTACGTTGTCATCAGAAACGCGAACGCTAGGTCTATTATCCCTACGCTTTCTGCGCTCTGCCGGTGCTTTGCGAGCTTTTGTTGTCTTGCGAGGTGCATCATTTGAAGCGCGACTCTCTAGAGCAGCATCACTGTTAGCAGTGACCGTTGCTGTTGAATCAACGGTCTCTTTAGTTGCTTGTGCGTCTGTTTTTCTAGGCTTTCTGCCAGTTGAACGATCATTACGTTCTGGACGTTCAGTACGCTCACCACGTTCTGGGCGTTCACCTCGCTCTGGACGTTCACCTCTTGGTGGCCTGCCGTCAGCATTTTTAGTCGAATCACTGCGACCGCCGCGGCGTTTTTGAGGAGTACGTTTTCTAGTGTTATTAGGACGAACGGGTGCTTCAGGTTCGACTTTTTCGGGTTCAAACAACCCTGAGAACCATTTTCCAATTTTATTAATAATTGAAGGTTCTGCGTCAGCTTTTTGAACAGACGGCTGCGATGCGGGCGCGGCTGTAGGTGATTGCATGCCTTGAAGCGCAGGTTCTTCTCTTTTCACCGGCTGAGCGCTATTGGTATCGGCAGGTAATTGAGGTTTTTCGGATAATTTAACGTTGTAGCTAATTTCGTCAATTTTATCGTCAGGACGGCGGCGGACAATTTCGTAAGTCGGTGTCTCAAAATGCGGGTTAGGGATAATAAGTAAATCAACACCGTGACGTTTTTCAATGCTTTGTACGTCGTCTCTTTTTTCGTTTAACAAATAAGTAGCAACATTTATAGGCAACTGAGCTTCTATCTGCCCAGTATTATCTTTAATGCTTTCTTCTTCGATGATGCGCAATACAGACAGCGCAAGGGACTCAGTGCCCCTAACTGTTCCATGGCCGCTGCATCGCGGGCATGTATGATATGCTGATTCGCCAAGTGAAGGACGTAAGCGTTGACGAGACATTTCGAGCAAGCCAAAACGAGAAATTCTACCTAACTGTATGCGTGCTCTATCGGGCTTGACCGCGTCTTTCATGCGGTTTTCTACTTCGCGTTGGTTTTTGAGAGGGGTCATATCAATGAAATCTATAACAACCAGTCCACCTAAATCGCGCAATCGCAATTGACGAGCGATTTCGTCAGCCGCCTCCAGGTTTGTATTCAGCGCAGTTTCTTCAATATCACCGCCCTTAGTGGCGCGCGCTGAGTTGATATCTATGGAGGTAAGTGCTTCAGTTGGGTCAATAACAATTGAGCCACCTGACGGCAATCTGACTTCACGCTGAAAAGCTGATTCTATTTGGCTTTCTATTTGGTAATGGCTGAATAAAGGAACGTCGCCTTTGTAAAGTTTTACGCGACTAACAAAGTCAGGGCGCACAAGTTCTATGTGCTTAAGCGCTTTGTCGTAGATTTCTGTTTTATCAATTAAGATTTCGCCTATATCTCTGCGCAAATAATCTCTAATGGCCCTAACAATAACGTTACTTTCTTGGTGAATCAAAAATGGAGCCGGGCGCGATTCTGCCGCTTGGCTGATCGCAGTCCAATGCGTGATTAATACACTAAGGTCCCACTTCAGTTCTTCGTAAGACTTGCCAACGCCCGCGGTTCTTACAATCAAACCCATACCGTCTGGTAACTCTAATTTACCCAACGAATCTTTTAGGTCTGTACGCTCATCGCCTTCGATGCGACGAGAAATACCCCCTGCACGCGGGTTATTTGGCATTAACACTAAGTAACTACCAGCAAGAGAAATAAAGGTCGTTAGCGCAGCACCTTTTTGACCACGCTCTTCTTTATCGACTTGCACAATGACCTGTGTGCCTTCTTTGACGACGTCCTTAATGTTGGGACGACCTTCGAATCGATAGCCTTGTGGGAAGTATGTTTTTGCGATTTCTTTTAACGGAAGGAAGCCATGTCGGTCAGCGCCATATTCAACAAAAGCGGCTTCTAAACTTGGCTCTACTCTTGTTATTGTTCCTTTGTAAATATTTGCTTTTTTTTGTTCGTGGCCTGGGCTTTCAATATCTAGGTCGTATAATTTTTGACCATCTACTAACGCAACACGCAACTCTTCTTGTTGCGTGGCATTGATTAACATTCTTTTCATTTTTATTAGCTCGTTATGGACATAACGACCGAGATATAGAATTGATATGAATAGTCTCCGAGTCTCACGACTAAGGAAATAGGCTCTAACAACTTGTCCTTGTTGACGTATCAAAAACATTCGCGCAATTCGCCCGAGTGATGCTTGTTACCTGCATCCTTTGATATCCATCTTTTCTTGACCAGCTTTGTAAACGCTTTATGTGCTGCGTTTACAACAGCTAATCAACGGCAATTCAATTCTTTCTTCGATCAATGATGACCTGATTAATTTGTTGACTCATGTAATGTTGGTTTTTCAACATATCTGCATTTTTTAGCAATTTTCTATTGAGTCGCGCGGTGCTTTAGGCAACGCTATTTAGATGCAAGTCCTCTCTTTATAGGATTAGGACTGTATGGCATGTTAGTTCAGATTCAAATCTTAATCGTTATGAACGCTTTTGCGCATTCTACTAACAATCAACGTTTGCTTACGACACTGCCGGATACTAGTTTTGCAACATCGCAGATAATGCATTAAAAGTGCCTGTTTTACAATAAAAATTAAGCCTTAAGTAAAGGACCCTACATAACAATTCTGTTGTATCTAAATACCTTTGTGTATACTGCGCGCATGAACGAAGAATTCCAGCAAGTACAGTTTATCGAAATCACCGATGATCACGCGATGCAGAGGATTGATAACTTTCTTATCAACCGTCTAAAAGGCGTGCCTAAGAGCATGATATACAGGATCGTGCGAAAGGGTGAAGTGCGTGTAAACAAAAAACGAGTCAAGCCTGAGTACAAGCTTGAAATTGATGATATGGTGCGCATTCCACCGGTAAAAGTTGCCGTAAAAGAAAGCGAAAATATCAACTTAAATAGAGTGGCATCGTTAGAACAACACATTATTTTTGAAGATGACCGCTTAATTGTGTTTAACAAACCAACTGGGTTGGCTGTGCATGGAGGCAGTGGACTAAATTTTGGTGTTATAGAAGGCTTGCGTGCCATCAGACCACAAAGTAAATTTTTGGAACTCGTACACAGATTAGATCGAGACACGTCTGGATGTTTGGTGATTGCTAAAAAACGTTCAGCGCTTCGACATCTGCACGAACAACTTCGCAATAAACAAATTGATAAGCGCTACCACGCTCTAGTGCAAGGAGCATGGCCTGAAAATCGGTTTAAAGTAGTGGCTGCCCTCCAAAAGAATATTATGAAAAGTGGCGAACGTTTGGTGTCGGTATCCCAAGACGGAAAGCCATCAGAAACGCGCTACAGAATATTGGAACGGTTTCAGCGTTGTACATTAATAGAGGCGTCTCCAATTACGGGTAGAACGCATCAAATAAGAGTGCATTGCTTGTATGCTGGGCATCCCATTGCCCAAGATACAAAATATGGTGATCCTGTGTTCGATGCAGATTTAAAGAAGATGAGGTTTACACGTCTTTTTTTGCATGCTCACAGCATATCATTTGTGCATCCTTTGTCAGAACAAAAAGTAAAATTTACTGCACCGTATGACGATGCAATAAAAACACTACTAACGGACAGAGCAAGTGAACTTTAAGTATTTTATTTTTGATTGGGATGGCACTGTTATGGATTCTGCTGCCAAAATCGTAAAATGCATGCAAACGGCTGCTTCTCTATCGAAGTTAGAAATACCCAGTGTTAAAGCGGTAGAACATATTATTGGCATTAGTTTGAAACCTGCGATTGTGCAGCTATTTAACATTAGCGATAACAAAGCTGACGAAGTTGTTGAACATTATAAAAACACATTTTTAGATAATGACAGTACACCTTGCCCGTTGTTTAATGGCGTTCGACCAACGCTTATTACTTTGCAATCCAAAGCTCAGTTAGGCGTAGCAACGGGTAAAGCTAGGCGCGGTTTGAACCGCGCTTGGCAGATGACCAATACTGGCGGGTTTTTTCAAGTTTCTAGATGTGCTGACGAGGCAGAATCAAAACCTTCATCAGATATGTTGTCTCAAATATTAGCGCACTGGCAGGTAGATCCGCGTGAAGTAGTGATGATTGGTGATACTATATATGACATGCAAATGGCCGAGAACATAGGCATGCATAGAATAGCGGTGTCTTATGGTGTGCACAGCAAAGAGCAACTTTTAAAGCACAAGCCTCTGAAGATAATCGATAACTTTGAAGAATTGCTGGAATTTGTTTAAGAAGTAGAAACGTCTAATTTCAAACCGTTCTTAAATTCTACAGCGTTAAAATATCAATACCTTCTTTTATTAGCATGTCGCAAAGCATTATCAGCGGCAATCCAACTAAGGTATTAGGGTCTCTACCGTGCATTTTTTCAAAAAGAGCGACGCCTAAACCTTCTGATTTAAAACTCCCTGCGCAGTCTAAAGGCATATCAGCATTTATATAACGTTCTATTTGTTGCTCAGACAAATTCCTAAATGTGACGTCAAACGTTTCATATTCGGTTTGTACATTGCCATTCGGATTAATGAGTGTCAGTCCAGTAAAAAAACGAACGGTCTGTGCGCTACATTTTCGCAATTGCACATGTGCTTCTGCTTTTGTTAAGGGTTTACCCAGTATTTCATCGTGGTTGTTAACGATGACAGCAACTTGGTCCGAACCGATAATAAAATGCTGATTGAACTCACAGCGTAATGACTTTGCCTTTAATAGGCTGAGTCGCTTTACCAAGTCTGTCGCAGACTCACCAAACAACCTGCTTTCATCCACTTCAGGCGAGGCACTCTGAAACGCAAAGCCTAATTTGCTTAAAATACTTTTTCGGTATTCCGACGATGATGCCAACAAAAATGTTGGAGCGATTTCGATAGGCAAGCTCATCTATTTCTTCCTCTAAATACTTTGACTATGTATAGCAGACACTATATCATGCGCGCGCTATGGATAAAGTCAAACTGCCTCGATTAATAGAGCCTAACAAAAGTGCTATGAAACGTTCAACTTACGTTGGCGTTTATGCATCTGAACATATGGTTCGATTATCAAGTGCGGTGGAAGCGAATGATGAATGGGTTGACGTGGATGTTGAGTTTTTAAAAGACGCGCAGAGTCTTACTTACTTCCAGGGAAGCGCATCAACAAACGTGGAGTTGCTTTGCCAAAGATGTAATGACGTATTCAAGAAGACAATTTCGGTTGGCTTCTGTTTTAGTCCCGTGCAGGGGAGCGAACAAGAAGACGAATTACCAGAAGCTTACGAACCGGTAGAGGTCAATGACCACGGAGAAGTCGATTTACTTCAACTTATTGAAGACGAGTTGATATTGTCATTACCGATTGTTGCACTTCATGCAGACGAAGATTGTAGCGTGGGTCCTGAGGATATGACGTTCGGAATAATCGAACCGGAACAAGAGCGTAAAAACCCATTTGAGGTTTTAAAAGAGCTTAAGCAAGATTAGGAGTTAAACCTATGGCTGTACAAAAAAGTAAAAAGGCTCGTGCAAAACGCGGTACACGTCGCTCGCACGATGCACTTACAGGCGCAACTTTATCAGTTGACCAAACGTCTGGTGAAACTCATTTACGTCATCATATGACGGCAGATGGTTTCTATAAAGGCAAAAAAGTCATCGCTGATTAATATGGCGTATGCAACATGTCTAGTGTAACTATTGCATTAGATATCATGGGGGGCGATCACGGCCCCCATGCTATTCTTCAAGCTGCTGAAAAAATACTTGTAAATCATACTCACGTAAAAGTTGTGCTGTTTGGTAAGCAGCGTATCATCGATGACTTCATTAATGACTTACCTGTCCCTTTAAAAACAAGAACGACTGGTGTCTACAGTACGCAGGTCGTGCTGATGTCTGATAAGCCAACTCATGCCTTGCGGCATAAAAAGCAGTCTTCAATGCGTTTAGCACTAGAATCTGTGCAAACAGGCGTTGCACAAGCATGTGTCAGCGCAGGCAATACAGGCGCTTTGATGGCAATGTCATATTATGTACTGAAGTGTATTAGCGGAATTTCACGACCTGCCTTGATAACGAGTCTTCCAACTCACACTAAAAAACGTGTTTTACTGCTAGACCTAGGAGCGTCCATTAACTGCGATGCACAAGCTTTATTAGAATATGCAGTAATGGGCTCAGTTTTATCAGAAACATGTCTGGGTGTGCAAAATCCAAAAGTGCGTTTATTAAACGTCGGCGAGGAAGAAGTCAAAGGCAGCAGTTTAATCCAACATGCTGATCTACTCTTAAAAACAAGTTCCAGTTTAAATTATCAGGGTTATATAGAGGGTAATCATCTGTTCTCAGGAATCGCTGACGTGATAGTAACGGATGGCTTTACGGGAAATGTTGCCTTAAAAACGAGCGAGGGTATTGCCCAGTTCGTTATTGATGAAATCAAAGCGGCCACTTCTGAAACCCTATTTACCCGATTAGTCAGCAGGCTGTTACTGCCATTCCTAAAAAAATTGTACAGAAGAATGAACCCCGACCAGTATAACGGCGCCAGTCTGATAGGATTGCGCGGAATTGTTGTAAAAAGTCATGGAAACGCTTCTGTGGATGCTTGCTATTACGCTATTTTGCAAGCAGTTCAAGAAGTAGAACAAAGTGTCCCTGATAAAATAAAAACAAAAATAGAAAACGTCCTAATGGAGCTTTGATTGATGTATTCGCGATTTATAGGAACAGGAAGCTATTATCCTTCAGAGGTGCGCACAAACGCTGACTTAGAGGTAATGGTTGATACGTCGGATGACTGGATAACAGACCGTACTGGCATTAAAGAAAGAAGACTAATTGGCGCAAATGAGACGGCTGCGACCATGGGCGCTGAAGCGTCCTTAAAAGCCATAGAAGCGGCTCAGATTGATCCTAAGTCCCTAGATATGATTGTATGTGCAACGACTAGTGGACGTTATGCATTGCCTTCAACCGCTTGTGAAATTCAAAAAATATTGGGTTTGGATAATATTCCTGCATTTGACATAGCGGCTGCGTGCGCAGGTTACTGCTATGCGTTGAGTGTGGCTGATCAATATATCAAGTCTGGAATGGCAAAAAGAATACTGGTGATTGGTACCGACTGCCTTAGCCGCCTAATCGATCCAAACGACCGCAGCATGGTCATTTTGTTTGGAGATGCAGCGGGTGCGACAATTATTGAGGCTAGCGAACAACCGGGTATTTTATCAACACACATAAACGCTGCTGGTTCGCATGGTGACTTATTAAAGATTGGCAACGTGACGCGCGGAGATGAGGCTTCGGTACATGAAAATTGGGGTTCGATGAAGGGCAACGAAGTGTTCAAGGTGGCCGTCACTAAATTAAGTGAAATTGTTGGTCAAACACTCGCTGCAAATAATATGAAAAAATCCGACTTAGATTGGTTAGTGCCGCATCAGGCAAATTTTAGAATAATAAAGGCTACTGCCAAAAAACTAGATATGTCGCTTGACCAAGTCGTAATGACGCTTGAAAATTACGGCAACACCTCTGCCGCGACTGTTCCCACAGCCTTAGATACTGCCATTAGAGATGGCCGCATTCAACGTGGTCAACATTTATTGCTAGAGGCATTTGGCGGCGGTTTTGCGTGGGCGTCGGCACTTGTGAAGTACTGAGCAAGCGGCGTACATAGCGCAAATTAGTGGATAAAACATAATAATATCTTATACATAAGGAAGGTCAAAATGAGCAAGCATGCTTACGTTTTTCCTGGGCAAGGCTCGCAGTCAGTTGGCATGTTAAAAGCCTTGGCGGACGAATACAAAATAGTTAACGAAACTTTTTCTGAAGCCTCAGAAGCACTTAATTATGACGTTTGGAAATTGGTGCAAGAGGACGATGGTAGCCAACTAAATCAAACCCACATAACTCAACCTGCGCTGCTTACCGCAAGTGTTGCTGCGTGGCGAGTCTTGCAACAGGTGCGTTCGCCTAGCGTGGATTTTTTAGCCGGACATAGTTTGGGCGAATACACAGCCCTTACTTGCGCAAATGTTATATCGTTGGGGGCGGCGGTTAGATTAGTGCGCTCACGCGGTGAGTTTATGCAACAAGCCGTGCCGAGTGGAGCAGGCGCCATGTATGCGATTATTGGGCTAGATGATCAATTAATTATCCAAGCATGCGAGCAGATAAGCAAAATAACCGGCGAAGTAGTGTCTGCGGTTAACTTTAACTCGCCAGGCCAAGTCGTTATTGCAGGACAAAAAGGTGCTGCAGAACAGGCTGCAAATGCGTGTAAAGACGCGGGTGCAAAACGCATCTTACCACTAGCGGTCAGCGTACCATCACATTGTGAATTGATGCGCCCAGCAGCAGAAAAATTATCTGCGTTATTGGAAAGAATTGATTTCGCTGAGCCCCAGTACGCTGTTGTAAATAATGTTGATGTGAGTATTCAAACTCAGGCTTCAAAAATAAAAGATGCTTTAGTTCGACAGCTATATATGCCTGTTAGGTGGACTGAAACTGTCTTGTTGTTGAGTCAACACGCTGTAAGCCATATAACTGAAGTAGGGCCCGGCAAAGTGTTAAGCGGCTTGAACAAGCGTATTGATAAATCACTCATCTTAGACAACATTAATTCGCCTGCAGATTTAAACTAAGTAGGCAAACAAAAAGAAAGGAAAATACATGTCAGATTTAACCGGCAAAATAGCCTTAGTAACAGGCGCTAGCCGCGGTATCGGCAAAGCTATTGCAGAAAAATTAGCGTCGCAAGGTGCAACAGTGATTGGCACGGCAACCTCTCAGAGTGGGGCTGACGCTATTACACAATATCTTCAAGCATCAGGGGAAGGTATGGTGCTAAATGTCACTGTAGAGGCTTCAATGGCGGCTTTGTTAAGCGATATTAACGAAAAACATGGCGCGATTGATATTCTTGTTAACAATGCAGGTATCACCAGAGACAATCTTTTGATGCGCATGAAAGACGACGAGTGGAATGACATTATTCAGACGAACCTAACGTCTGTGTTTAAATTGTCAAAAGCGGTCCTGCGTGGAATGATGAAAAAGAAACATGGTCGTATCGTTTCAATTGGTTCTGTGGTTGGTTCGTCTGGCAATGCGGGCCAAGCGAATTATGCTGCTGCAAAAGCAGCCGTTATTGGTTTTAGTAAATCGATGGCGAGAGAGATTGCGTCAAGAGGGATTACCGTTAATGTCGTTGCTCCAGGGTTCATCGATACTGACATGACAAAAGGTCTGACGGATGAGCAAAAGCAAGCTATCTTCAAAGATATTCCCGCTAATCGTCTAGGCGAACCAAAAGAAATAGCGGCAACTGTTGCATTTTTGGTCAGCAATGATGCAGGATACATCACCGGAGAAACTATCCATGTTAATGGTGGAATGTACATGTCGTAAGGTTGCTACAATAAATTCGTAATGTTTTTATGAGCTTACATATTGTTAATTTAAGTCAAGTGCTTGCTTTTTGTTTGTGATGTGGACTGACCACGAGTATACTAAAGGGATTAGCTTGCAAGCTGCCGAGTAGATAAATAAACTACTCGCATAATTTTAAAAAAGGTACGTTAAGGAAACCTGATATTATGAGTAACATTGAAGAACGCGTAAAAAAAATCATCATTGAGCAGTTAGGTGTAAAAGAAGAAGAAGTTAAATCTGAAGCTTCGTTTGTCGATGATTTAGGCGCAGACTCTCTAGACACTGTCGAGTTAGTTATGGCGTTAGAAGAAGAGTTTGATACAGAGATTCCAGATGAAGAAGCTGAGAAGATAACTACTGTTCAATCTGCTGTCGATTACATTAACGCAAATAAAGACGCGTAAGTTAATCATTTTCGAAAAACGGCTCATTTGGGCCGTTTTTTTGTTTCTAGATAACTATTTTTATTTTGTGTGGAGGCTATGGTGGCAAAACGTCGCGTAGTAGTTACCGGGATGGGTATGCTATCCCCATTAGGCAATACAGTTGAATCAACTTGGCAACAAATATTGTCAGGGAAGAGTGGTATTTCAGGCATTACACGGTTTGATACAACAGGTTTTAGTACTGTATTTGCGGGTGAAGTAAAAGGCTTTGAACCCGAAGAGTACATTGCAAAAAAAGAACTCAAAAAAATGGATCGTTTTATTCAGTTTGGCATTGTAGCGGGTATTCAAGCACTGAGAGACTCTGGACTTGTTGTCAACGAAACTAACGCAGCGCGAGTAGGGGTCTCAGTCGGCTCTGGTATCGGTGGTTTGGAGTTAATCGAAGAAAATCATCTGAAGTTGCAAAACAGCGGCCCCAAACGAGTATCTCCGTTCTTTGTGCCATCCACCATTACGAATATGATTTCAGGCTTTTTGTCGATTATGGAAGGTTTGAAGGGTCCTAACCTTAATGTGGTTACTGCTTGCACAACGGGTGTACACAATATAGGTATTGCGGCTAGAACAATTGCCTATGATGATGCTGACGCGATGCTAGCGGGTGGGGCGGAAGCCGCAATAACACCGTTGGCAATGGCTGGGTTTGGTGCCGCTAGAGCATTGTCTACCAATAACGAAGATCCCCAAGGTGCCAGTCGTCCTTGGGATAAAAATCGTGATGGTTTTGTAATGGGCGAAGGTGCGGGCGTAGTAATGCTCGAGGAATATGAGTCCGCCGTAGCGCGAGGTGCAAAAATTTATGCTGAAGTAGTGGGTTTTGGTATGAGTGGAGATGCATATCACATGACATCGCCGCCGCAAGATGGCGCTGGTGCCGCGCAAGCGATGGACAATGCAATCAAAGATGCGAAACTAGACCCTGCTGAAATTGGCTACATTAACGCTCATGGCACGTCGACGCCTGCCGGTGATATTGCGGAGGTCAGCGCGGTAAAAACTATTTTCGGAGAACACAGTAAAAAATTAATGGTAAGTTCAACAAAATCAATGACCGGTCATTTATTAGGAGCTGCTGGTTCAGTGGAAGCCATTTTTACAATTTTGGCTCTGCGAGATGGCATGGCACCGCCGACTATCAATCTAGATGAGCCAGGAGAGGGATGTGACTTAGACTTTGTAGCGCATACCGCAAAGCCGTTAGTTAGCGAATATGCCTTGTGTAACTCTTTCGGTTTTGGCGGCACAAACGGTTCTTTGTTATTTAAAAAAGGAGGGAAGAAAGTTAATTAGGCAAACTTAACTGAGCTTGCCTATGCATACTTTCTTACTGCTAACATGACCTATTTTAAAAGCCCGTTCGAGATAGACACAGTGCCTGTTTCAGACCGGGCTTTTAACTATGGCGATGGTTGTTTCACTACTATTTTGTTTTTAAATGGTCACCTGCAACTCTTAGACCATCACCTTAATCGATTAAAGCACGACACTGAAAAACTAAGTATTGACTTTACCAAGTTCACGCAACTAGAAGATTATTTAAAATCTGCTAGTTTTTTTCAAGCCTTGAAAAGCAAACATACTGCTGCGGTAAAAATTTTTATTAGCCGAGGTGTTGGTGGAAGAGGCTATACGCCCCCGGCAAAAGAAGTAGCCTCAGCTTTATGTGCTATCACAATTCATGATTACGAATACAAGGGGGCAAGTAAGTCTGCTGACCTTACTATTAGCTCATTTACACTATCAAAACAAAGCGCGTTAGCTGGCTTAAAACACGCAAATAGACTAGAACAAATATTGGCCAAGCAAGCGTTAACTTTGGTTAACGAAAGACGCCAACGACCTTTTGATGATGCATTGTTGCTCGACTGTGATCAGCACATTATTGAAGCGACTGCAGCAAACGTGTTTTTTTTAATTAATAATGTTTGGTGTACACCTGACTTATCTGCCTCTGGTGTATCTGGCGTCATGCGAGGTTTTATTCTCAAGGTTAGCGCCGAGATGGGTGTGAAAACATCTATCACTAATCTGACTTACAGTAATATTCGACAGGCAAAAAGCGCTTTTACGTGCAACGCATTAAGTGGTATTACACCCATTAAAACACTATCGTCAAATGAGGGAAAAATTGAGTATGATAGTCAAGCTAGTACCGACTTGGATACAGTAATATTAACCGCCTTGATGGATACATCCTATTGTTTAAACTAATAAAATGGTCACTTATTCTGCTGATTACTTGCACGGTTATTGTTTCAAGTAGCCTGTATTTTCTGATTGATAAAAATATCAATCAAGTCCTCATCGTTGCTCAGCCACAGACCCTTCAAATAAGAACCGGGCAATCTAGCTTCAACTTACTGAGAGATTTGGAGAAGACGGGTGTCATTAAATCGCGTTTTTTTGGCAGAGTTTGGTTAAAGCTAAACCCTGAAAAATCAAATATTAAAGCCGGCTATTATGATATTGCAAGAGACGAAACACTAGTGTCATTATTTGACAAACTGGTGGCAGGTAGACAAAAACAATATCAAGTGACACTAGTAGAGGGCTTAACATTTGAACAGTGGCGGTCTGTATTACGTTCTACTGAATACTTAGAGTATGACCTCGATGACCCATCCGAACTGTACAACCGATTGATATTAATTAATAATTTTTGCAGCAATTCAGCCTTGTCCCTAGAAGGCTGCTTACTGGCCGATACGTATGCTTATACACGCAATGACAGCGCAAGCAAAATCATAGAACGAGCATATCTAGCACTGGGAGATTTTCTGCCTGATGTTTGGGAGCAAAGGTTTCAAGATATTGCACTGGAATCAGTCTATGAGTTACTCATAATGGCATCGATAATTGAAAAGGAAACCGCTGTTGCGCAAGAGAGAGGTTTGATTTCGGGTGTGTTTAACAACAGATTAGGGGCAAATATGCGCCTGCAAACAGACCCTACCGTTATCTACGGAATTGGTCGTGATTTTGATGGCAATTTAACCCGAAAACACCTGCGACAACCCACTCCATATAACACTTATGTGATCAAAGGCTTACCAATAACGCCAATCGCAATGTCGGGTAAAGCGTCATTGATGGCCGCGGCTAGGCCGGAATTAACAGACTATATTTATTTTGTTGCAAAAGGTGACGGTTCGCATCAGTTTTCAGTGACGTTGGCAGAGCACAACGAAGCCGTTCGCACTTATCAATTAAGAAGAAGAAACTAAATGAAAGGACATTTCATTGTTGTAGAAGGGCTAGAAGGAGCAGGCAAGAGTTCTATCATTTCACTGATAGCGGGCTTTCTTAAGGCTAAGCAACATCCAGTAATTAGTACAAGAGAGCCCGGCGGAACGCCAATGTCTGAAGCGATACGGGAGTGTGTTAAACAGCATTGGCAAGAAACGGTAACCCAAGAAACTGAATTACTCTTGATGTATGCCGCACGAAGCCAACTAGTGCATAATGTAATTTTACCCAGTCTTGAGAAGGGTCTTTGGGTAATTGGTGATAGACATAATTTATCTTCAGTTGCGTATCAAGGAGGCGGCCGACAAATTGAGATTAAAACCTTAGACACGCTTAGGGAAATGACTTTGGGCGCTTTTAGACCAGATTTTACAATATATTTGGATGTCGAGCCCTCAGTAGGCTTAGCTAGAGCGAGGGGCAGAGGCCAACTTGATAGAATAGAACAGGCCGGAATGGATTTTTTTGAACGGGCAAGAAACGTGTTTATTGAAAACGTCAAAAACGATTCAAACGCGGTTCAAATAAATGCTAATAATAGCATTGAGACAGTGCAGTCAGATACTATGGCTGCGCTAAGTAATTGGTACCGACAGGTCGAGAAATAGATGTCTGACGTAATTTATCCGTGGCATACCCAACGTTTTTTAAACTTATCAAAGCGCATAAAAGGCGGCACTTTACATCATGCTATTTTGTTTATGGGGGCGCCAGATGTTGGTATAGATGTGTATGTTGAACAATTAGCCAAGACCTTATTGTGCGAAGATGTTGATAGTCAATATGCGTGCGGAAAATGCAAAGGCTGTGGTTTAGTCGCGGCGCAAAGTCATCCTGATCTGCACATTATTTTGCGAGAGAAGACTCAAATTGGCATTGACCTTATTCGCCAAGCGATTGCTGAACTAAGCAACACTGCGCAACTGTCGGGTAATAAAGTATTACTGATACCGGATGCTCATTTAATGTCAGAGTCTGCGTCAAATTCGCTATTAAAAACGCTAGAAGAACCCACGAATAATACCTTTATTATTTTAACGACCAGTGAACCACAGAGATTACTGGCGACGATTTTGAGCCGATGCGAGAAGCAATTGCTATCAGCACCTACTTTTGAGCAATCGATAAACTGGTTGTCTTCACAGTCTGTTGAGTTGCCGACCGCCCTAGCATTAAAAGCATTTAATGGTTCACCTATTGCTTACAAAGATTCCTTACAGCACGAGCAAGCATTAAACTATGAGAGTTTTAAGCGTCTGGTAGACAGTATTAAAACTAATCAAGTTAGCATTCAAAAAGCATCAACTGACTGGCAGGCAAATGCTGATCAGATGATTACATGGTTAGCTCAGTATTTTTACGCTTGTTTTGCAGAAGATGTAAACCCTAATCGTGAAAATACCTCAGAGCGTACACCTAACGATGAAAAGCAACATGCCTTATCAGCCTATCAACTTTGCTTAGAGGCAAAACAAAAGCTAAGACATGCCGGTTTGAATAAGGGACTAATGCTGTCAGTGTTGTTAGAAAAACTAAGGTCAGCTTAATAACGAGGCCTTATGATACTTCGATTAACCAAAGAGAGAAAACTTTGTTTGTAGATTCCCATTGTCATTTAGATAAATTGAAAGACCTACCTGATGGATTAGATGGGGTTATTAAAAGTGCGCAGGCGAACAGTGTCGAGCATATGCTATGCGTCGCAACATCGGTTCGAGAATACCAAGAAATGCTTGAAACAGTGTCGGCTTATGCAAATGTATCCGTGTCTTGTGGCGTTCACCCATTGCATCAAGCGGATGCTTGTGATTTTAACACCTTGCTTGACTGTGTAAGTCGCCCAGAAGTAGTAGCAGTCGGTGAAACAGGCCTTGATTATCATTACAGTCCTGAGACCAAAGCAGTACAACAGACATCTTTTGTTGACCATATCAATGCTGCTAACCGAGTTAAAAAGCCTCTTATAGTGCATACTAGAGATGCTCACACCGATACTATTGACGCATTGAGTAAATACAAAGACAAAGAAACCAAGGGCGTACTTCATTGTTTTACTGAATCTCTCGAAATGGCAGAACAAGCGATGGAACTGGGTTTTTATATTTCTATTTCGGGGATCGTGACATTCAAGAGTGCATCAGAGTTACAGCAAACCGTTAAGCAAATCCCGTTAGATAGATTACTAATTGAAACTGACTCACCGTGGTTGGCACCTGTGCCGCATCGTGGAAAAGAAAATAAACCGGCCTATGTCAAAGACGTTGCCTACTTTATTGCCGATTTAAAAGGGGTGTCTGTCGCGCAACTTGCAAAACAAACGACTGATAATTTTTATAGATTGTTTGACAAAATAAAAAGGTAACGTGTGAAGAGTCCAACGTGGAAACAGCGCATACAACGAAGTCTTCATTTAAGTAGAAGTAAACCTGAGTCTAAGTACTTTCAGGTGGCAAGCATCGGGATTGAAGGCCAACCAAAAGCAAGAACAATGGTGTTTCGTGGTTTTAGTGAGTTACAAACTCAGTTTGTGGCGGTGACTGATATCCGCTCTGAAAAATATGATGAGTTTACAAAAAATAAACAGGCAGAAGTGTGTTGGTATTTTGCAAAAACCAGAGAGCAATACCGCTTGTCATGCTCGGTCAATCTGCATACATCTGGAAGTTTAGTGAAGTACTATTGGAACTGTTTGTCGTCCTCTGCCAAAAATAGTTTTTCTTTACCTCATCCTAAGGTACCTATTGAACTGAATCCTTGCGACAGTCTTCAAGAGGAAGTTAAATCGACCGAAAGCAGCGACACATTGCTTGAGCAGTTTATAAGCCCAAATTTTGTCGTTATTGAGTTCGTGCCATTTTGTTGTGATTATTTGAACTTGAAATCAAAGCCTCAACTTAGAACCATTGAATTGCTCAATGATGAAAATCAATGGCACGCAACTACCGTAAATGCCTAAATTATTGAGCCTCAACGGGGTAATATTTATCAAAGCAGTTAGTGTTGGTGACTTATTATCAAGTCTTGATTATCAATATTATTTACAAATACTAAGCGAGTCCCACTAAACCGCGCGAGGTCTTTTAAGTGAGTGGTCTGAGCTAGGCTAAACTGTTTGTCAAACAAGATAGTGTGACAAGTCTTAGCACTGAGTAAGCCTTTAATTACTTCAAAATCTGTCTTGTTAGCGCTAGGTGTTACATTAATTGACAGCATATCTGCATATTTTATTTGTTTAGTATGTGACACATTTGCTAACCAACGCTTGCTTGCAATGGGTTTTTCTTGCAATAAGCTATATTGTAAATAAGCAGTATTGCTGTTGTCGTCCGAATAAGCTTTGTGAAGCTTGCCCGCCGCCATTGTTTGTTTACCAGCGTCGGAAACGCTTTTTACGAGAGTCAAAGTAGTCGAGTGCATAGCTGTTTGCCTATCCATGTTGTATGGATATACAGTAATACTGTATGGATGTACATGCAACTACTTTTTGATGATTTTTTGTATGTTTTTGATTCTAAAAATGATTAACACGACAAAGCTCATAATATAAAGCCATGACGCGAGATCGAGCGTTTTGAGTGACCAAATAAAATGCAGCAACACAAGCGGAGCAGCGACATATACCCAATTGTGAATTTGTTGCCAACGACGACCTAACGCTCGCTTCACTCGATTTAATGAGCTTATCAATAAAACGCTGAGTATCACCAAAGCGCTAAATCCAACCGTAATGTATGGCCGGTCAATTACTTCCGAAAATACTAATGCCATTTCAAATTGTAATTCAAAAGCAACAAACACAGCAAAATGCAAAAGCCCATAAACAGCGGCGTAAACGCCCAACGGACGCCTAAGGATCATAATTTGTGAAAATTTAAATATTCTTGCGCTCGGGCTTATTGCGAGGCTCATAAACAATAGGTTTATCGCCCCAAGCCCTGTAAAGTCAATCAGATATTGAACTGGGTCGCCCAGTATTTGGCCACTCAATGCCAAGTAAAAAACATACCCAACCCATGCAACCGCTGTCAGATGAAGCAGAGATTGAAGCGTTTTAATTTGCCAAAAGGGAAGTCTAATAGGGTTCGATATAATCATTTAATTAGCTGATGCTCACTTAGTAGAACTTAGCGAGATCCATACCACGGTAGAGTTCAGCAACTTCGTCATACCCATTAAAAAGCTTAGTGTCTATTCGGTCTTGGGCTAATAATCCAGATCCTACAATTCGGCGCTCTCGGGCCTGACTCCAGCGCGGGTGGGATACGTTAGGATTTACATTTGCATAAAATCCGTATTCGTCTGGTGCAAGTCTATTCCAACTTGTAGGTGGCATTTTATCCACCAATTTTATCTTGACTAACGATTTAATACTTTTAAAACCGTATTTCCAAGGCATAACTAAGCGAATTGGGGCACCGTTTTGTGGTGATAAAGTTTTACCATACATACCTACGCTAAGGGTTGTAAGCGGATGCATCGCTTCATCTAACCGAAGGCCCTCTACATATGGATAGTCAACACCGCCTCCTACAAAACGGCTGCGCTGACCGCGCATCTGCTCTGGATCGTAGAGTGTTTCAAAAGCCACATATTTTGCGCTGCTTAAGGGTTTCGCTTTGTTAATTAACCCAGACAATGAAAAGCCTATCCACGGTATCACCATTGACCAAGCTTCAACGCACCTTAAACGATAAATACGCTCTTGTAAGTCAAACATTGTAAACAGATCTTCGTAGCCTAGCTCGATTGGTTTTTCAACAAGACCGTCAATTACGATAGTCCAAGGATCTACTTTAAATGATTGTGCATGTGTTGCAGGGTCTGACTTGGAGGTACCAAACTCAAAAAAATTGTTATAGTTTAGGGCCTGCACTTCTGGCGTTTGAATTTGGGCATCAGACGGTGATTTGGTAAAAGACAGCGCTGAGCGTGAAAACATTTCTTTTGATTCAGATTTAAACCAATCAAAAGGCCCTGCATTTGTCGTTTTTGAGAGCAGGGCACCTGCACCGATAAAACCGATTTGTTTTAATAAGCTTCTGCGTGAGTTGAACACCGCTTCTTCGGTTACTTGATTTTCGGATGAGGCACTAGAAGACGGTGTTTTTATTAACATTTACTTGCTCCAGTATAGGCGCTAAATATAGAGAGTTCATTTTCATCAACTCATTGAGTTAATCAGGATATGACTATAAAGACCTGATAAAGCTCATACAAATTTCATCACTCGAAAAAGCCTGACGTTAGACGCGCATACGTATTAGATATTAGGGTGTTAGTGCATCTAAGGTTGCATTGCCTTTTGGTAAAAATAAATGATTGAACAGGCGTGTTGCGTACTCATCAGTCATACCTGATATGTAATCTGCAATTATGCGATGTCCCAAACCTAACGCTTGTGCTGCCATCCATCTCTTGCTTGTGTTCAGAGGCAATAAACGAGTTGGCTCCGAAGCAAACGCTTCAAAAAGTGCCATGACGATTTGTTGTCCCTTGTATTCTAATAGTTGAAGTTCGGGTTTCTTGATCACATATTCTAGTATAAACAGTTTAAAAAGATTCAGCGCTTGGCTATTAGCCAACGGCAACTGAGCATTATAATCGAGCAGGTCGCTATCAAATAGATCCTGTTTAGAAATAAAAATCGCGGTGATAAAGCCGTTTACTAGGGCACCAATAGCATTCTTTCTAATATAAGGTTTGTCACTAAACAACCGTTCAGTTAAATCGTGCATATTGGATGATAGCCAATCGATTTGCATAATAGAGATGGGGTTTGCCACTTGGTTTATAAAATCATGCTGACTCACCATTTTCATCACGATTGCATCTTCTAAATCATGAATGGCATAAGCAATGTCATCCGCTAACTCCATAATTGAGCAATCAAAAGACTTATAAATGGTGCTAGCGTGTCTGTCTTTTTGCTGTGCAGTGCTCATAAACAATTGAATATCAGCATGGCTTAGTGGCGCTAACACCCAATCAAACGCATCTAAATCACAAGAGAATAAGCCTTTTGGCGGGTACCACTGTTCAGCTTTTACCTGACGAAAACTTGTGGCCTTCTCAACAACGGTTTTGGGATTGACTAAGGTATCGATAGTATTTGGATATTTAATCAGTCCTAGCAACGTTCTGCGAGCGAGATTCATACCGTTGTTTTCAGAGTAGGTCTCAAGTTTGGTGAGTATTCGAAACGTTTGAGCGTTGCCTTCAAACCCACCGTGTTCGCTCATCATGTAATGCAAGGCTATTTCACCTCCGTGCCCAAATGGTGGGTGACCAATATCATGCGCCAGGCAAAGCGATTCTATCAGATGCTCATCAATTGAGAGTTGAGT
>Ga0115565_10001197_pt1 | contig 21683 bp, 21 predicted proteins | sample COGITO_mtgs_1105_FD_87199 | JGI IMG/M metagenome (GOLD analysis project Ga0115565, IMG submission 87199) | Pelagic marine microbial communities from North Sea - COGITO_mtgs_110530 | ecosystem: Environmental > Aquatic > Marine > Epipelagic | place: Germany:Helgoland, sampling site Kabeltonne... | reverse complement strand
CCCAACGGCTGCTCTAGTTGGATTGCCCTCACTGTCGAAAGCCGCAGATACTGCAGGGCCTCGCTTTTCAATGACTGCGTCAGCCTGCACATTCATGCACTCGGTAACTAGCACTGCAAGCCTGCGCGGTGCGGCATAGGGAACGACCGCACCGAATTCGAAGCCCGCTTTAGTCAACTCATCGTGAACATTTTTGGTCAACGCTTCAGACAAGGTCTTGAGTGACTTAGGCGGCAGCTCTTCTGTGCCTAGCTCGATTAATAAACTTTGATAATTTGACATTTATTTGTCCCCCTTATTGCAAAGAGGAAATCCTAATGCTTCTCTTGACTGGAAATATAACTCTGCCACTGCTTTGGATAAAGTTCTAACGCGCAGGATATAACGTTGTCTTTCTGTTACCGATATTGCATGTCTAGCATCTAATAGATTAAATGCATGGGACGCTTTCATGACTTGCTCATAAGCAGGCAGGGGCAAACCATGTTCGATTAAAGAAGCACTTGCTCTTTCACACTCATCAAACGTTTTAAATAAAAAATCGACGTTTGCATGTTCGAAATTGTATGCTGACTGTTCTTTTTCGTTTTGTAAAAACACATCACCGTAGGTAACTTTGCCGAGTGGACCATCTGTCCAAACCAAGTCATATATGCTATCCACACCCTGTATGTACATCGCTAAACGTTCTAAGCCGTAGGTTATTTCGCCCGTTACTGGTTTACACTCGAGTCCACCAACCTGTTGAAAATAAGTGAATTGTGTAACTTCCATTCCATTTAGCCATACTTCCCAACCTAATCCCCAAGCGCCGAGAGTCGGTGATTCCCAATTATCTTCGACAAAGCGAATATCGTGAACCAAGGTATCGAATCCGAGCATCTCTAAAGACCCTAGATATAACTCTTGTATGTTACTAGGAGAGGGTTTTAGCATGACCTGAAACTGGTAGTAATGCTGCAAGCGGTTAGGATTTTCGCCATAACGACCATCTGTAGGTCGTCTGCAAGGCTGCACGTATGCGCTGTTTATCGGCTCGGGACCAATTGACCTCAAGAACGTCATTGGATGGAAGGTGCCTGCGCCAACCTCCATGTCCAAAGATTGAATGATGACGCATCCTTTAGATGCCCAATACTCTTGCAGTGCTAAAATAAGACCTTGAAAAGTCTGACTATCATGTGTGTGCATACGTACTAATATCTTCTATGGCGTGGTGCTTTAAAAATAGTCGGTAAGTATACTTTTTATCTTGAAGTTTGGTAACCCTGTCAGGGTTGATATTTATCATCCAAACGGTGTTTATGCAGCTTCAAAGTGCCTAAGCTTCTCAACCTCTTTCAATATCTCACTTTCTAATTCACTTTCTTGTTGCTCTCTGGCTTTATCTTGTGCTCTTAGCTCTTTTTTAGATAATGAAGAGCGCTCCTCATGAGTCGGTAAATTCTTGACGTAGCCAAACAAGCGATGAATAGCCGGATACTCTGCTGAATAGTCAGGCTGTGGTTGAACTGGGACGCTTTCTAATATCCTACAGATTCTAATCGAGCCCTCTGATAAATTGCATTGCTGCTGCATCATAGCAAACGAAATGGTTTGAATGCTTTCATTGATATTTTTAATGCGCTTGTGACGGGCAACATTAACTCTTTCATTTTGAGCTCTTAGCTTAGATAACAATAAACCTGCATAAACACCCAAAGCGATAATTACTACTACTGCAACTGCTACCAATAACCATGTCATATCTTTAGTCTTTTAATCCTTGTAATCATCTATACTAATTGCTTCAAATGAGGCAAGTGGATCAACTTCTTTTTCGAATTCATCTTCGTCAGCCATAATTCCAAGCATGTCACACAACTCTTTGTGTCGAGATAACGTTTGTTCAACATAGGCTTTCTCTATAAATGACAAGCTTGCGTTTTCTTGTTTGTCCAACAGACGCTGCAGCTTGCTATCATTCTCGATGTACTCTAACTCCGCTGAAGGCGTTTTGAAGGTCATTACTTTTGCTTCTTTTTCCGGCTTCAAGTTAAGATGACGCATCAAATCCACAGGGGTTTTCGACCCTATTCTAGGATCTTTGCGTGACTTTTGGCGTGCAAGATCACTTGCTTCAGCTACTTTTTGACGTGTACCAGGTTTGTTACCACTGGTTTTCTTTGGCCTTCCCGAGCTTGTCTTTGCGGTGGGAGTGGTTGACTTTGGTATACCAATTTGACCAACTTTTCTGGATTTTTTGCGACCCATGATGAACCTTTTTAAAATATAATAAGTGGTGATTAGCGCGCACATTGACGCACAAACCCTAATTTGAGGATTATACCTGACTACTCGCTGCAAGCGCGAATTTACTTAATAGGATGCAAAGATAAGAACGGATTGAAATTTCGAGCAGTACAAAGAAAAAAAGGTGATAGCCTTAGCTATCACCTTAATATTTAAGTGTCTAACGACACCTCTCCCATACAGCACGTCGTGTGCTGAGTTGCCATTTGCTAATAAACACTTTTTATTATTGTTTGCGTTTTGTTAGCTGACTTGTTGTAGGTCTTCCTGACGCTTTATTATTTTTAAAATCCTGCTAACTCATCAGTTATCTTTTTATTATTGCTGATTCGTTTTAGCTGCGAATATAATACGCGCTTCAAATAAATTTACAACTCATTTACATTCAAAAAGTGAACTTTTTTCAAATTTTGTAAATTTAAAAGTGATAATTAATGCAGACCAGCAACATATTTAGACAATATCGCAATGTCCTCATCCGTTAACTTTTTGGCTATATCTCGCATCATGCCATTGTGGTCGTTATTACGCTTGCCGCTGCGAAACATTTCTAACTGAGTTTTTGTATATTCAGCATGCTGACCGCTTATTACCGGAAATCCGGCCAGACCCATGCCTTTTCCATCAGGTCCGTGACATGCAATACAAGAGGTTATACCACGTTCTTGGTCACCCCCACGATACAGCGCTTGGCCTGCTTCAATGACATCTTCTGGTGTTTCACCAGGTTTTTGTTCTTGGCTTGAGAAGTATGCAGACAAGTCATGCATGTCCTGCTCAGATAAGGGCGCTGCCATGCCATTCATTACCGCGTTGTTACGGCCTTCTTTGCCACCCGTTTGAGACGCAAGCTTAAATTCACTCAATTGTTTAAACAGGTAGCCTTCGTGCTGGCCCGCAATCTTTGGATTCATTGGAATCATGCTATTGCCATCAGTTCCATGACATGCTGCGCACACCATTGACTTTGCTTTTCCTGCTTCAGGATCACCTTGTGCGAATACCGCTGAAGTAAGGCCTAGTGACAAACAAACTAACAAACCTAGTTTTTTCATACTTAATCTCTTTAATCGTTCGAGGTGTAAACCAACGTACCAATTTGTACTGGTAACATGGTATTGTACACACAAAGAGAGTTATTAAAAACTCCCATGCGAGTAATACTATGGAATTAAATCAATGATTGCTAAATGTTTTCGTTCATTCAACATTCCATTGTCCCCATCGGCAGTCATAAATCTTACTTGAGTATTAGCTGCTATATTGAACAAATTGGACCATTTAAATTTATGTCATATTTTACCAAAGCCACTTTTTTAACCAGTGCGCCGAGTATTTCCCACCTGTCGGACTTTGACGGGATGGAAGTCGCCTTTGCGGGCCGTTCAAATGCCGGTAAGTCAAGCGCGTTAAACAAGTTGACCCGCCAAAATAGCCTCGCTCGCACGAGTAAAACGCCAGGGCGGACACAATTGATCAATTTATTCGAGTTGGATGAACGCCGCAGGCTAGTTGATTTGCCCGGGTATGGCTATGCTAAAGTGCCATTAGAAATGAAATTAAAATGGCAAAAAAATCTGGGCGAATATCTAGAAAACCGTAAATGTCTCAAGGGACTCGTGGTGTTGATGGATATTCGGCATCCTCTCAAAGATTTAGACCAAAACCTAATTTATTGGGCAGTGGATGCAAAGCTACCCGTGTTATTGCTACTTACCAAAGCAGACAAACTAAAATCAGGCAAGCGCAAGCAGCAGGTTATGATGGTCAGAGAGGCGTCGATGGCGTTTTGTGGGGATATTACCGTTCACGCTTTCTCGTCATTAACCGGTATCGGGCTAAATGAAGCCGAAAACCTGCTGCTCGATTGGTTTGAAGTGCCAAGAAAACTGGACGCATCGCTGTAAGATCAATTAAAAAAGTTTTCGATTAGCCAAATATGGCGTTGGTTAGTAAGCGCTGCCTTAAAAAACAAAAGCCCTATACAAAGATAGGGCCAATACAGGGAAACAACACATTCAACAGTAAGAGCCGTTAAATAACTAAAAGTTCAAATTTAGTGTGCTTCGTCCCAATTATTTCCGACCCCCACCTCTACATCCAAGGGTACGTCTAGGCTAACAGCATTTTCCATGATCGATTTAATGTGTAAAATGGTTTCATCTAATGCAGATTCTTTTACTTCAAAGACAAGTTCATCGTGTACTTGCATAATCATTATGACGTCGTCGTCATTCTTTTTTTGAATCCATCGATCGACATCTATCATCGCCTTTTTGATCACGTCTGCAGCAGTGCCTTGCATTGGTGCATTGATGGCTGCTCTCTCAGCGCCTTTGCGCCTAGCACCATTGCTGGCTTTAATATCAGGAAGATATAATCGGCGACCAAACACAGTGCTGACATAGCCAAGTTCTTTTGCACTTTCTCGTGTGGTCTCCATGTACGTTAGTACACCAGGGTAGCGCTCAAAATAAAGATCCATATATGACTGAGCATCATATCGAGAAATATTCAGTTGCTTAGCCAAACCAAACGCGGACATACCATAAATTAATCCAAAGTTAATTGCTTTAGCACTACGGCGTTGATTAACCTGAACTTGATCCAATGGCGTGTCAAAAACCTCTGCTGCTGTTGCGCTATGAATGTCTTTGCCAGATGCAAACGCTTCAACCAGTCCCTTATCTTTACTTAGATGAGCCATAATCCTAAGCTCAATTTGAGAATAATCCGCAGCAACCACCTTATAACCTGGCCTCGCCACAAATGCCTGTCTGACTTGACGTCCTTCTGGTGTTCTTATCGGAATGTTTTGTAAATTAGGATCGGTTGAGGACAATCTTCCTGTCGCCGTTACCGCCTGATGGTAACTAGTGTGGACACGGCCGGTTCGGTGATTTTGCATTTTTGGCAGCTTATCCGTGTACGTGTTTTTAAGCTTAGTTAAGCCGCGATACTGCATGATGCGGTCTGGTAATTCATATTCTAAGGCCAGTTCTTGTAACACTTCTTCTGCGGTTGATGGCGCTCCTTTGGGAGTTTTTTTAACCACGGGTAGAGCCATCTTTTCAAATAAAATATGCTGAAGTTGTTTGGTCGACCCAAGATTAAATGATTCACCGGCTAGTTCATGAACCTCTTTTTCAAGTTCCAAGATACGTGTAGCAAGGTGTTGGCTTTGTTGGTTTAGATTTTGGCTATCAATGAGTACGCCATTTTGTTCCATTCTTGCTAACACGCTAGCAAGAGGTACTTCTATATCTGTTAAAATAGAGGGTAAATGCTCTTGTTCGTTTAGCAATTTGTTGAGTGCGACGTGCAGTCTTAATGTAACGTCTGCATCTTCCGCCGCGTAAGGAGCCGCCTCTTCAATAGTGACCTGATTAAACGTTATTTGCTTTGCACCTTTTCCCGCAATGTCTTCAAATGAAATTGTTTTATGACCCAAGTACTTTAGTGACAAGCTGTCCATATCATGGCGCGTAGCGACGCTGTTGAGCGTATATGATGCGAGCATTGTATCGGATAGAATGCCTTGCAAATTGATGTCATAATTAGCCAAAACATTTTTATCATACTTGATGTGCTGGCCGACTTTTTTAGGCACGTTATCTTCTAATAGGGGTTTGAGTTTGGCAATTACCTCGTTACGATCTAGCTGTTCTGGTGCGTCAGGGTTGTCGTGTGCCAACGGTATGTAACAAGCTTCGTTTTCTGCAGTGGCAAAGCAAAAGCCGACAAGTTCAGCTTGCATGTAATCCAAACTGGTTGTTTCTGTGTCAACCGCGTAAAAGGCCGCCGCATTTAATTTTTCTATCCATTGGTCTAAAGATTCATGATCAAATACAACATCATATTTTTGTCGATCAAAATTACTAGATATCCTTTGATCGTTCTGTTCATTAGAGGGTGAGGGCGCGTTAGAGCTGGATGAGTCAATGTCGCTATCTGATACTTCGGCTAACCACCGCTTAAACTCATATTCGGCAAACAAGGTGGCTAGTGCTGCCTTGTCCATCTCTTGCATATTGAGTGTATCGGGTTGATAAGGCAGGTCTAAATCCGTTTTAATAGTAGCAAGCTCGTAAGACAAGAACGCTTGTTCTTTAAATTTTTCTATTTTTGCAGCCATCGTTTTCGCACCGCGAAAATCCAAGCCAGCAATCTTGTCTAAATTGTCATAGATCGCATGCACTCCTCCAATGCCATTTAACATAGCAACGGCGCTTTTGTCTCCGACACCGGGTATTCCAGGAATATTGTCTACCTTGTCACCTTTCATCGCTAAGAAATCGATGATCAGCTCGGCAGGCACACCAAATTTTTCGCTGACCCCCGCTTTGTTCATCGCTGCGTTATTCATGGTATTAATTAAGGTGACATGCTCGTCGACGAGTTGCGCCATATCTTTGTCGCCAGTACTAATCACACATTCAATTTGTTGCGCTGATGCTTGCCGTGCAAGCGTACCAATCACATCGTCAGCTTCAACGCCACTTTCTATGATCAAGGGAAATCCCATGGCCTTTACAATTTTATGCAAGGGCTTTATTTGAGAGCGCAATTCGTTCGGCATAGGGGGGCGATTGGCTTTGTATTCGGGATAAATATCGTCTCTAAATGTTTTGCCTTTAGCATCAAAAATGACAGCAACATGAGAAGGTGAATAGTCATTCATTAGACTGCGCAACATGTTTACAACGCCATAGATAGCGCCCGTATCTTGCCCTTTTGAGTTAGTTAAAGGTGGTAAACCATGGAAGGCTCGAAAAAGGTATGAAGAGCCATCTACTAAAACCAGCGGGCCTGTTGATTGTTTTTTCATCTATTACTCTGTCGCTTGTGAATACTTATACTAGAATGCCATAAATAAAGGCATGTAGCCAGATTTTGGTCTTGGTATAAGCTGTGGATAACTCTGTGGTTAATTATTATTGGGTACACTTAAACGTACCTTTTTGAGCACAAAAAAGCAGGCTAGAAAGTTACTTATAATAGTTACTGGGAAAAACTCGGCGGAGGTAACTCGCGTCCTAGCATTATTATTCTTATATTTTATTATTCAGAGGATATTACAGCGCTGCTCACTCTAGGCAGGGTGTAAAATTTAGCACAAATTCTGGCTTTGCCAAGCACAAATTTTAAGTTTTTTATTTTATCGAAGCTGATCAAGCGCTTAGAAAAAAACTAATTTTAGATCAAAAAGAATGACCTTTTTTATGAATTGGACTACAGTGCATGTAGCACTTATGTTCAGCTAAAATAACAAGAAATACTCAATTCTATGTTTTGTATAGAGACAACTACAAAAAGCATTCTAGTTTAATGCACTACCGAGCCATTATACGGATATTGGGACTGCTGGTTGCACTTTTTAGTGTGACAATGATTCCTCCTGCTCTCATTTCATTGATCTACGGCGACGGCAGTGGGCTTGCGTTTACGCTTGCATTTTTTTTATCGATAGTAACGGGTGTGATTTTTTGGTACCCCAACCGAACGTCCAAATCCGACCTGCGCGCTAAAGAGGGATTTTTGATCGTTGTTCTTTTCTGGACCGTGCTAGGCACGTTTGGTGCTTTACCGTTTGCCTTGTTGGAACAACCGCAGATGACGGTTACTGACGCGATTTTTGAGTCCTTTTCTGGTTTAACAACCACCGGTGCAACCGTGATTGAAGGCATCGAGTTTTTGCCCAAAGCTGTTCAATTTTACCGGCAACAACTGCAGTGGTTGGGTGGTATGGGAATTATCGTATTGGCAGTTGCAATACTGCCGATATTAGGCGTCGGTGGCATGCAGTTGTATCGCGCCGAAACGCCTGGACCCGTCAAAGATTCCAAAATGACACCACGAATCGCAGATACTGCTAAACACCTCTGGTACATCTATTTATCGCTTACGATTGCTTGTACGTTTGCATATTGGCTCGCTGGTATGAACTTGTTTGATGCAATCTGTCACGCTTTCTCAACCATAGCAATCGGCGGGTTTTCGACGTATGACGCAAGTCTCGGCTACTTCAACAGCCCCGCTGTTAATATTGTGTGTGTGGTATTTTTATGGATTGCAGCGCTCAATTTTTCACTTCATTACGCCGCCGTAAGTGGTCGCAACATTAGAAACTACTTTAAAGATCCTGAATGCAAGGCCTTCTTCAGCATTCAGTTTGTACTAATCAGCGTGTGTTTTTTAGTGTTAATAAAATATAACGTTTATGACACTGCAGAAGTTGCGCTAGACCAAGCTCTTTTGCAAGCAGTATCGATAAGCACTACGGCGGGATTTGCTACAACTGACTTTTCGTCTTGGCCGACTTTTTTGCCAATACTGTTAATCTTCTCTAGTTTCATCGGTGGTTGCGCAGGCTCGACGGGGGGAGGTTTAAAAGTTATCCGTGTTTTGCTATTGTTTTTGCAAGGCAAACGTGAGGTCGATCGTTTGATTCATCCCAAGGCGGTATACGCGGTTAAGTTAGGTGATCGCTCGACACCTGATCGCGTGGTAGAAGCTGTATGGGGATTCTTTTCGGCTTATGCAATTGTGTTTGTCATCATCATGATTGGACTGATCGCAACTGGAATGGATGACATTTCGGCGTTTTCAGCGACAGCGGCCACGCTTAATAATTTAGGTCCGGGACTAGGCAGTGTCGCTCGCACTTATGCTGAGGTCAGCGACACTGCTAAATGGTTATTGGTTACTGCGATGTTGTTTGGGAGATTAGAGATATTTTCACTATTGGTCTTGCTATCACCTACTTTTTGGCGCAGCTAGGTAGTCAAAACCAGTGGCCGACGTCGTTAGCCAAAAAATAAAGCGCTGGGCTGGAATAGTTTCTCGACATCATTTATAAATTTCTTGTCCACCAAGAATAATATGACGTGGTCGTTTGCGTTAATTACGGTATCGCTATGCGCAATAATTACTTCGTCTTTACGTACAATTGCACCAATGGTAGTGCCTGGCGGTAACTTTATGTCTTGGATCTGTTTTCCAACTACTTTAGAGGTGCTTTCATCGCCGTGCGCAATCGCTTCGATGGCCTCTGCTGCACCGCGCCTCAAGGAATAAACGTTAACAATGTCGCCACGCCTTATGTGGGTTAGCAAAGCGGAAATAGTGGCTTGTTGAGGCGAAAATGCGATATCAATTTCGCCTCCTTGGACAAGGTCCACATAGGCGCTACGTTGAATCAGCACCATGGCTTTTGCTGCACCCATTCTTTTGGCCAGCATTGCGGACATTATATTTGCTTCATCATCATTGGTAACGGCGATAAACGCGTCAACTTGTTCGACATTTTCTTCGCTGAGCAACTTTGCGTCAGATGCATCCCCATGAAAGACAATAGTTTTGTTTAGCATGCCCGCTAGCTCATGAGCACGGGCTGAATTAAATTCTATCAATTTTACATTGTGATTATTTTCGAGTCGCTTCGCTAATCCAGCGCCAATCAGTCCGCCACCTGCGATCATGATTCGCTTGTAACTTGACTCAAGCTTTTGTAGCTCACTCATAACAGCTCGTATATGCTTGGTATCGGCAATAAAGAACACTTCATCATCAGCTTCTATCACGGTGGAGCCGAGCGGACGGATGGGCCTGCCACGTCGGTAAATGGCTGCGACTCGGGTATCGACATTGGGCATATGTTCTCTTAGCGTTGATAAAGCATGACCCACGAGCAATCCGCCATAATAGGCTTTAACGGCTACTAAGCTTGCCTTGCCATCTGCAAATTCGACGACTTGCAGTGCGCCGGGGTAGTCAATCAAGCGTTTTATTGCCTTGGTAACAAGTTGCTCAGGTGCTATTAAGTGATCAACGGGTATATCTTGGTTTTTATAAAGTTGCTCTTGATAAATGATATATTGCTCAGAGCGTACTCTTGCAATTTTGGTGGGTGTCTTAAACAGTGTATATGCAACCTGACACGCCATCATGTTGCTTTCATCGCTGTTGGTCACAGCAATCAGCATGTCCGCATCTTCGGCACCGGCTTTTTTAAGGATGTCTGGATGCGAACCGACACCGCAAACGACTTGCAAATCAAGTCTGTCCTGCAAGCTACGTAATGTATCCATGTCCGAATCAATAATCGTAATTTCGTTTTTTTCGCCAACAAGATTCTCTGCCAACGTGCCGCCTACCTGTCCTGCACCAATGATTATAATTTTCATGTTTGTCTTCCTTACAAAGAGGACTTCAGCAATCTTGCATAATAAAACCCATCCATCTGTGACTCTCCTGGTAAAATCTGCCAACCAGGTTGTTCGTTGGTTTCTGACGGATGAATAGGTAATAGTGTTGCGTTGGCGGTCTGTTTCAAAAACTGGGCAACTTGTTGTGAATTTTCTTGTGGTAAAATTGAGCAAGTAGCATATAGCAATACGCCACCGGGCTTCAGAGCCTGCCAAATGTTTTTTAGTATAGAGGCTTGCAGCGTCACTAAGGTTTCAATGTCTGTCTTTTTTCTCAGCCAACGAATGTCAGGATGGCGTCGAATGACACCTGTTGCTGAACAGGGTGCATCAAGTAAAATTTTATCGAATAGTGGGTAATTTGCCGTTTTACAATCAAACAGCGTGGCATCTGCACAGTCGATGCAAAGCCTGTTGCCAAAATTATTCGAGTGGCCGAGTCTTAGCATGTTCTCTTCGACACGAACCAGGCGTTTTTGTTCTGAATCAATGGCAACCAATTTAGCTAGATTTGGCTGTGACTCAAGGATGTGTGCGGTCTTCCCCCCCGGCGCGCAGCAACAGTCTAGCACATGCTCGTTGGACTGAACCTCAAGCAGCAAAGCAGAGAATTGAGCAGCTTTATCCTGAACTGAGAATGCACCTTCTTGAAAACCTGGTAGTGATGTAATGTCTGTGCGTTGATTGATCAATATTGCTTGTGTCTTTTCGTCAACCTCATGCGCTACCCCAGCGTTGTCTAAACTGATAACAAAGTCTTCGAGCGTTGTATTGAGTTGATTAACTCGCAACCATAGAGGAGGTCTAGCGTTCATCTCTGTGATTATACTGTCAATGTTGTTCGGGTAGGTATCTTGGACCAGCTTAAAGAGCCATTTTGGAAGACCTGATGATATATGCGGATCCTCAAAGGTCTGCTGCGCAAGCTCTTCTCTTTGAAAGTTGCGCAACACCCCATTAACCATGCCTTTTAAGCGATGCTGACCCAATATTGCAGCTGCGCCAACCGTTTCAGAAACAGCGGCATGCTCTGAAGTTCTCGAAAAAGCTAACTGGTAAAACCCAAGCATAATTAGGTGTTCAATACACTTCTGATCACCTTTCAATGGTTTCTGCAACAAGCTTCTGAGCCATTTTTGTAGTTTTGGGATTTGCCTAAGACTGCCATATATCATTTCCTGCATCCAAGCATTTTGCTGCGTACTATGGCGCTCAAATATTAGTGGCATCAGTTCTCTACAAGAGCGACCATGCTCAAGCACTTGATATAGTACCCATGCAGCATCGGCGCGAGTGTCTTTTTTGTGAGTTGGGCGTCTGCCTATTGATACATTCAAGAGTTCATTCAGTTTTGGTGAGTGGTAATAATATGGCCCGTAACAAATAGATCAGGCTTGCCGTTGATTATATCCTCAACGCTTTGCTGTCTTTTGCCTGGTATCTGTAAAGTAGTCAATTTTAAATTATGCTCGGCAGTAGCGACTTCAATGCCGGTTTTGTCTGCACTTACTATCGTGCCCGGTACTGCTTCATCAATCGCTTCGACAATCTCTGCGCGCCAGACCTTAATCATTTGATTGTGGTAACTAAACCAAGATACTGGCCACGGATTAAAGGCTCTAATATTTCGAGCAAGTTGTTTGGCTGGCAATTGCCAATTGAGCTGAGCCTCTTCCTTAGACAGCTTTTTAGCGTAACTAACGTCTTCTTCGTTTTGTTTGACGGGCACTAGGTCTTTTAAATTATCAAGTGTTTCGATCAAGGCCTGCGGGCCTATTTCGGCGAGGTCTTCATATAATGTTGCGCTGGTCGCCGTGGGCGTTATAGCCATCGATTTTTCTAAAAGGACATCACCCGTATCCAAGCCCTCATCCATTTGCATAATGCTCACACCAGTAAATTTGTCGCCAGCCCAAATAGCCCGTTGAATCGGCGCTGCCCCACGCCACTTCGGCAACAAAGATCCATGCACATTTAAGCAACCATACTTTGGTGTTTGCAGGATTGCTTTGGATAAAATTAGGCCATATGCAACCACCACCATTACATCAGCGTTTAGCTGAGCTAGTATGGCTTGCTGCTCTTGGTTTTTGAGTGACTGGGGTTGGAATATAGGCAGATTATGTTCGATAGCGACTGATTTCACCGCACTGTGCGTTATTTTATTTCCGCGTCCCGCAGGCCGGTCAGGCTGTGTGTAAACCGCGATTATATTATGTTGAGAAGAGATCAAAGCGCTTAGATGCTTTGCCGCGAACTCTGGCGTGCCTGCGAATACAACATTAAGGGGGGCTTGTTGAATATCTGCTGTGTTAATGCTCGACATAGTCTTCTCTTTATTTATCAACGCCAACTAGTCTTTTGCAGCGAGTTTGGCTTCTTTCTCTAATTTTTTCTTGATTCTTTGACGTTTTAACGCAGACAAATAATCAACAAAAAGTTTGCCTTGAAGATGATCGAGTTCATGTTGTATACATATCGCGAGCAGTCCATCTGCTGCAAGCTCAAACTCTTCGCCTTCTTTATTGAGGGCTTTAACTGTGATTTTCTCAGCTCTATCAATCTTAGCGTAATTATTTGGCACAGACAGGCAACCCTCTTCGCTGATGGTTGATCCTTCTTTGTGTATAATTACAGGGTTAATAAACACGAGTGGATTGTCTTGTTCTTCTGACACATCCATCACTACAACACGCTTGTGCACATTGACCTGCGTTGCTGCTAATCCGATGCCATTTTCGTCTTTCATCGTGTCGAACATATCTCTTACAAGACTTTTTATGTCAGCATCGACTTTATCCACTGGCTTTGCAATGGTGCGTAATCTTTCATCAGGAAACGTTAAAACTTCTAAAACTGCCATAATTTCTTACTCTGGTGCCTCTGTATTAAAATCTATACTGTCAACTCAGTACAGGTATTTACAGTACCCTTGTTGGCGCTATTCTACCTCATACATTTTGGTATAGATAACGCCCAATGCTAATTTTATTTCTAAATGGTCCGATAAATCAAAGATAACAGGGCAAGTAATCTGTGTTTCAGCCGTTTTCTGTCTATGTAGCCAGTTAATGTAACGCCCCATTGCCGCTAGTATTGTAAAAAATTAGGTGAACAGAATGATGTTAATCAGACAGATAGTTATATCCACTTGCATGATGTTGTTGATAGCGACGGCTAATGCGGACGTGATTAACATTAAATCTGATGCACCGCAGACTTATGTGGTCAAAAAAGGCGACACCTTGTGGGATATCTCAAACCTATTTTTGGATAAGCCATGGCTTTGGCCCGAACTGTGGCGTAATAATGTGCAAATTGAAAACCCTCACCTTATTTATCCCGGCGACGTTTTAAAGTTACGATATATCGATGGTGTGCCAACTTTTGAGGTTTTGCGAGACAAAGCGCGAATTGCCCTGAGTCCCAATAAACGCATACAAGTCAAGGCGATAGCAGTGGGTGTATTACCTTGGTCTAGGCTAGCGCCGTATGTCAACAATGACAGCATAATGAGCGAACAAGAATACCTGATGTTGCCCAGATTGTTGGGAGATACGATTGGATCCCCTGGTTTTGTAGAACAAGACTTTGTGCTAAGCCATCGTATTATAAACAAATCTGAACGCTACGATGTGGTTCGAAAACAACGCGAGGTAAAAGACAGTAAAGGCAAATTGCTTGGATTCCAAGTCGATCACTTAGCGAATGCTGAGGCATTAGAGAATCAAATGGGCCAGCAACAAATGATCCGTCTTAAGGGCAGTCAACAAGAAGCCAGACCAGGTGATAAATTACGTCCAAAAGATGATACTTGGTCAAGGGACATGACGCTAAAAGCAGCCACCTCACAAAAAGGTGAGTTAGTTAGTAACATCGAAGACCGAAAATTAATTGGCAAACATGATGTCGTTATTCTCAACCTAGGGTCTCGATTTATTGAGCCCGGCACTGTCATGGGTATCTATTCCCAAGGTCCTGCTATTTATGACAGTGAAAAGCCCGTGTATGAAAGAGAGAAATCTGCTGCGATGGCATACTTTTCTTTTAACGAAAGAGTCGAACAGCCTGCGATAAAAGTGGGGGAACTGGTTGTCTTCAAAACGTTTGAAAATGCAAGTTATGCATGGGTTACCAAAACCAAAACTCACTTGCAGGGTGGTGAGATAGTCGCAAAGCCATAGGACAAGCCTGATCGCTTATATAATTTATTCATCTAAGCCATCAATCGCTATAATTTCAAAGCATTGAGCAGGATGCTCGTTGCACACGCTAAAGGAAACATGGATGGTTGCCGAACCACGCACTACCCCGTGCAAATTGCTTAATTCGACGTCGCCAGATAATTTAATAGCGAACTACATGGTATTAACGCAAATTCCGAAGGTAGGTTTCAAAACTTTGGTTAAAACCGCCGCAGCACTGTCATGTGAGCTCTACGAACTGCGCGACCAAACCCAGGCATCGCTGACAACTATTGGATGGTCTGGTGCGCAAATCGATGCGCTAAAAGGACCTGTAATTTATTTACATCGAATAAAATATTGGTTGAGTCAAAGTGCTTCCCATTCAATAGTGTGTTTTGATAATACTGCCTACCCAGCCTTGTTAAGACAAATTAGTCAGCCCCCCTTAGTGCTGTTTTGTGCGGGTAATGTTGAATTATTAGAATACGATTATTTAGCGGTGGTCGGCAGTCGCAGAGTAAGTAGAGATGGACAATTGAACACGCAAGCCTTGGTTGCAAGTATTGTTACCAACAGTCAGTTAGGGATTGTTAGTGGTTTGGCACTGGGTGTTGACGCGTTAGCACATCAAATCTGTTTGCAGCATCAAGGCAACACTATTGCGGTGCTAGGTTGCGGGATAAACGTTGTCTATCCCGCAAGGCACAAAGCCTTGTTTGCCCAAATAAAGGATGTTGGATTGTTGTTGAGTGAGTTCATGCCGGGGACTAAGCCTGAGGCGCATTTTTTTCCACGCCGCAATCGAATTATAAGTGGCTTGTCATTGGGTACAATGGTGACGGAAGCACAGATAAAAAGTGGAACGCTACTGACGGCTAATTATGCTATTGAACAAGATCGTGAGGTGTTTGCAGTGCCGGGAAATATAAGAAATCCAAATGCCAAAGGCTGTCATTGGTTAATCAAGCAAGGAGCAACGTTAACCGAGAGTGTTGACGATATTCTGGATGGTTTAGGCCTTGCGTACAAAAAGCAGGCAATTGATAAGGAACAATCCATCGGTTTTGTTAAAAATAACAAACAAAGCTTGGCAACTGATCTTTTGTTAGATAGTGTAGATTACGACTCGACCCCTATCGATGTCATCGCGATGCGCACAAGCATGTCAATACCTGACTTGTTAGCAACATTATTGGATTACGAAATGCGTGGATTAGTGGCGTCAACGTCACAGGGCTACATTAAACTGAGGGAATAAACAAATGTTCGATATCCTCATGTATCTATTCGAGAACTTGGTGCACAGTGAACACGAGTTTAGAGTTGATCAAGACGAGTTAACTGATGAGTTAATTAGAGCTGGCTTTCATCACGACGAGATTTATAAAGCGCTTGCGTGGCTCGAAAAGTTATCAGCTTTGCAAGAAACGGATTCTGAGAACTACATTGCCAAGACATCAACCCCTAACAGTACGAGAATATTTACGTATGAAGAGCAACTTAGACTCGATTTACAGTGTCGAGGTTTTTTATTGTTCTTAGAACAAGTCAATGTATTAGACGCTGGCACGCGGGAAATGGTGGTTGACCGTGTTATGGAGATTGATACGAACGAATTTTGTTTAGAAGATTTAAAATGGGTTGTCTTGATGGTGTTGTTTAATATTCCTGGCAAAGAGCTCGCGTACGAGCAGATGGAAGATCTGCTGTTTGATGATCAAGAAGGCCTATTACATTAGCAAGGTCGATGACGTGGTGATTGTCGCATGAAGATTGACCACTCTTTGTTTAAAAGTGCACCGCAGGCGCTACGTGATGTTTATGGCGACTGTCCAAAATGCAACCGCCAACTGGTTCTAAAGCATGCCAACAAAAGCACTTTTTTATCGTGCAGTACCTATCCCTCTTGCGATTTCACGCAGAGCTTAAACAATACCGAAGTTGTTACTTTAAAAGAGATGGCTGGTTCTAGCTGCCCTCAATGTAGCAGCGTGTTAGCCGTAAAAAAAGGCCGTTACGGCATGTTTATTGGCTGTACTAGTTTCCCTACATGTACTTACATCGCCAGCAAAACTAACAACAAACCTGTGATAGGTAAGATCGAATGTCCAAAATGCAAGTCAGGTGAATTGGTAGAACGACAGAATAAATTTGGAAAACGATTTTTTGCTTGTAACGCTTACCCCGCCTGTAAATACATGTTAAATGACAAGCCCGTAGCCGAGCCTTGTAACAAATGCGGTTGGCCTATCAGCGTGCAAAAACAAATAAACGATGACATCGTCTTGGTGTGTCCACAATCTGACTGCTCATAGTCGTCACCGTTGTTTCTTGTTTACCTACTATCGTTTTTGCGTCGTTAACAAAGCGCTAATTTGAAAGTACACTAGCGCTCACTGAATTTCCCAATATTACGTCAATCTTATAATATAACCCCCAATTGCGGAGACTCCTCAAATGCTTTCTTTTTTTGATGTTACCCTGTTTAAGGCTGCTTTTGAGCAGGGCAGCGTATTTGCTTATCCAACCGAGGCCGTTTTTGGTCTAGGATGTAACCCTTTAAGTGAAGCAGGCATGAATGAGATCCTGCGCCTTAAGATTCGGACTGTTGAAAAAGGCGTCATATTGATTGCTGCAAACTTCAATCAAGTATTGCCGTACATAGACTGGCAGTCTATTCCAGAGGCGCATCAACAAAAGATCCAACACTCTTGGCCCGGCCCGTTTACTTGGTTAATGCCAAAAAGCGAAAGAACGCCTGATTGGATTTGCGGAGATTCAGATTTAGTGGCAGTGCGGGTAACAGATCATCCAATAGTGACTCAAATGTGCTTGGCGGTAGACTCTGCTTTAGTATCTACTAGCGCAAACCCGGCTGGCCTAGAGCCTGCTAGAACAGCAGAACAAATTAGAAATTATTTTAGTGATCAGGTACTGCTCATCGAAGGGGCATTAGGTAGCCAAGCCAAACCGAGCACGATTTCAAACAGCCTGACACTCGAAAAATTACGTTAATAGTATTAAAATAATAATATCAGGCATGCTGTAAACCCATACAGTCGACATAGGAAGGTAGATGGTAGACCAAGAACAGATTGACCAAGTCAAAGCATATTTATTAAAACTTCAGGATAACATCTGTCAGACCTTGGCGTTGTGCGATGGTAAAGGTGAATTTTATGAAGATGAATGGGCAAGGGAACAAGGCGGTGGTGGACGCTCACGTGTAATGACCAATGGCGCTGTCATTGAGCAAGGGGGAGTTAACTTTTCTCATGTGTTTGGCGACAAAATGCCTGCTTCAGCAACGGCCCATCGGCCAGATTTGGCGGGTAGGGAGTTTCAAGCAATGGGCGTCTCGTTAGTGATTCATCCGCATTCTCCCTATATTCCTACGTCGCATGCAAACGTCAGGTTCTTTATTGCGCAAAAACCAGGACATGATCCTATTTGGTGGTTTGGAGGTGGCTTTGATCTGACACCAACGTATCCCTTTATGGACGACGTTGTGCACTGGCACAACGTAGCAAAAAAAGCATGCGATCCATTCGGAGACAATGTTTACGACGATTACAAACGTTGGTGCGACGAGTACTTTTATTTAAAACATCGGGATGAGACCCGAGGGGTTGGAGGCTTATTTTTTGATGATTTAAATAAGCAGGGTTTTGACAAATCTTTTGGCTTTATGAAGTCTGTTGGAAACGCTTATTTAGACGCATATATTCCTATAATAGAAAGCCGTCGCCAATTAGAGTTTGGCCAACGCGAGCGTGATTTTCAACTTTATAGAAGAGGTAGATATGTTGAGTTTAATTTAGTCTACGACCGTGGAACACTTTTTGGCCTACAAACAGGGGGGCGCACGGAGTCCATTTTGATGTCTATGCCACCGCTTGTTCGATGGCAATACAATTATCAGCCGACACCCGAATCGCCTGAAGCAAAGCTTGAAAAGTACTTAGTAGCAAGAGACTGGTTGGCCGAAGCAGAAAATTAATCCTAGCTTGATTGCGCACTTGCGCTGTTGTTTGATGCAGATCAAGCTACGAAGCTAATATTTACAAGTTATTTCAAAAGCTTAATCTAGATCAAGTTTTATTAGTATTATCGCACTAGTATAGCGCCATCAAAACGGACTAACTTTTATTAATAGCGAGAACATAAATGAAACATACTACTCTAGCAACTGCGGTGATTGCCGCTTTACTTCTTCCTAGCGCAACTGCCTTTGCATATGATGCCGGTGATATAATTGTCAGAGCCGGCTTTACAACAGTTGCTCCTAACGATGATACATCTAATATTTTAGCGGGTGGCACTGATTTAGGTGTTGATTTAAGCATCGGTAATAACACACAGCTAGGTCTAAATGTCGCATACTTCGTGACCGACAATATTAACATTGAGTTATTAGCGGCAACTCCCTTTACGCATGATGTCGATTTTGGTGTGTCAGATCCACTGGGCACGGGGAATAAACTGGGTGAGGTGACACATTTACCACCGACTCTAAGTGTGAATTATTATTTTTCCGACAAGGCGAGTGCATTTCAACCTTACGCAGGCGTCGGTCTCAACTATACATTTATTTTTGATGAAGAATTTACGGCCGCCAATACCGCCGCGGGATTAACAGACCTAAAATTAGACAATACATTAGGCTTATCTGCTCAAGTAGGCTTTGATTACGTTATCGATAGTCAATGGCATTTGAATGCCTCAGTCCGTTATATTGATATTAATACCGAAGCTAGTTTTAAAGTAGGTGATGCACAAGGAGCTGTTGAAGATATAAGCATCGATCCGACGGTGTACACTATATCTGTTGGTTATACTTTCTAAAAATAGCGTTGCTTTGACGCCAAGCGTTTTAAGAAAGTTTTAATAGCGCTTGAAAACCACGTGTTACTTCTACAGCCTCAGAAGTTTTTTGGGGCTTTTTTGTGTCAATAATGTATATTCATGAGCCGTAATTTTTTCTTAAATGGTGTCTCTCGTGACAAAAAAGTTTGCTGTATTTGGGAATCCTATTTCGCAAAGTAAATCCCCCTTAATACATTGTTTATTTGCAGAGAGTCTTGGTTTAGATATTCAATATGAGGCAATACAAGGCCAGTTAGAAAAGGTTGAAGACGATTTTCAACGTTTCTTTTCAGATCAGGATGCTTGTGGTGCTAATGTCACAATGCCTTTTAAAGATAATGCTGCCGCGTGGGTGGATGAGTTAACGGATCAGGCAAAAGCCGCTGGCGCCGTTAACACTATTATTCGGCAAGAAAATAGATTTTTGGGTGACAGCACTGATGGAGTAGGTCTAACGTCAGATTTGGCGCGTCTAGGATTTGAAATAACACATAAGCGTGTTCTGCTAATCGGCGCTGGAGGAGCGGCGCGAGGGGCAATTGCAAATATACTTAATACTCAACCACTGAGCATTGATATATTAAATCGAAGTTTCGACAAAGCTCAAATCTTGGCGAATGTGGTAAGCAATAAAATTACCAAATGTATATCGTCACCCAGCGACTTGGGCTGTTATGACCTAATTATTAACGCAACGTCTTTAAGCTTGTCGGATAAGTTACCACTCATAGAAAAACAACAGCTGCACACTGATACCTGTCTTTATGACATGGTATACAAAAATACTGATACTAGTTTTATTCAATGGGCAAAACAAAACGGTTGTAATCGCGTATCCGACGGTTTAGGAATGTTAGTCGGTCAGGCCGCCGAGAGCTTCTATTTGTGGACAGGACAAAGACCAGAAGTTAAGCCTGTGCTAGCGACATTGCGAGCACAGTTGTCGGCTTAGAGACGGTCGGTAATTTATTGGTTTGATAGATATTCATCTTTTAAAATAACGTAGTTCTTTGCAGACTGTTTTAGAAACGCTATTTCTGTCTCTTTCAGTGGACGTTTTTGTTGCGCAGGATTCCCGACATACAAAAAACCACTAATAAGCTTTTTGTTAGGAGCGACTAAAGAGCCTGCTCCGATAATGACGTCATCCTCTATAATGGCACCGTCCATAACGATTGCGCCCATTCCTACCAAAATTCTATTACCCAGCACGCATCCATGCAGCATACACTTATGCCCGACCGTGACATCATCGCCGATAATTAGTGGATATCCGCTTGGGTTTGCTTGACTGACCCTAGAGACATGCAACACACTGCCGTCTTGAATATTGCTGCGCTGACCAATCCTTATAACATTGACATCGCCACGAGCTGCAACTAAGGGCCAGACGCTGCTGTCTTGACCCAATTTTACATCCCCGACAATAACAGCGCTATCGTCTACAAAAACCGAATTGTCAAAACGGGGCATGACACCTTTATATTCTTTAATCGTCACAAGTAACTCCTATCGTTAATTGGTCAGTAGTATTTCTCAGTACGCACTTAAAATCCACTTTATATATTAATCAACACTGCAGGTCTTGAGCGAGTATAAATATTTTTCTATTTAAATCAGCTTTACCTATAAAGGAGTCAACTGCGTTATGGCGTAACGGCAATAAGCAGGCATCACTTCATTACTCAACTTGCTGAATATAAATGCTGAAACGCCCCCTCAACAGGGCCATATAGGAGCACGTTGTTATAAGCCCGCACTAACTTAGCATTCAAAACACACGCTTAAATTCTATTTTTTATAGCAATAATGTGAAGAAAAGCTTTGTTTTTGAGCGTTTCGTACTAAAAATGCTCGCTTAGCTATAAAATAGCAATTTATTTCAAATTTACTATTGACCGATATACTACAACATGTAAAATGCGCACCTCTTCAACGGGATAGGCTACTAAGGCAGTCAGCAACGATGAAGAGGCGAGTTATTTAGCGCGATTATCTTAAGAAACTTTTTAAAATAATCACACAAAATGCTTGACAAAAAATAGGATGTCGGTAGTATTCGCATCCCGCTTGAGACAGTCTACGGACGACATCAAGCCCACCGGTGAAATAGAAAGAAACCGGTCGTTCT
>Ga0115565_10001191_pt1 | contig 21734 bp, 17 predicted proteins | sample COGITO_mtgs_1105_FD_87199 | JGI IMG/M metagenome (GOLD analysis project Ga0115565, IMG submission 87199) | Pelagic marine microbial communities from North Sea - COGITO_mtgs_110530 | ecosystem: Environmental > Aquatic > Marine > Epipelagic | place: Germany:Helgoland, sampling site Kabeltonne... | reverse complement strand
CGTCCGTTGGGTTTTGAAGAGCAAGACGAAGGAATTTACGATGCCATGAACCGGCTGGCGCAGCGCGCCTTGGGCCTGCGCATCTTGTACTTGGGGGCTGGCGACATTCCACTCGCTGGACTGACCCGGGCCCTCGACCGCTGGGAGCCCCTGGACGGCGCACTAGAAATAGGTGGGGTGCGCATCCCCGATGCCGAACCGAAAGTTCCCCGCCATTATGCCCCGCGCTGGGACAGTGGGTTGCGCTGGCGCAATGTGTGCCACCACCAAGGCATGGCCTACCCCACTGCCTTGTTGCGCGAACATGGAGGCTTCTCCCTCAAATTTCCTGTGCTCGGAGATTATGCCATGAACCTCTCCCTGTGGCAATCTGGCGTCAAAGCCAAGTGGAGTCCAGGCGAAGATTGGGTCAGTGCGGCTCCTGGCGGTGTTTCACGTCAATTCAATCCCGCGCTTTACGCCGAGGAGCGACAACTCAAAGCCCAGCTGTTGCGCCCCGGCCTGGCCAAATGGATACAGCCGTTTTGGATCCGACTCAAGTCCCAATGGAAAAGTTCGGGTCAGCGCACAACGTGAATGGCCGCCAGTAAGGTGTCTTCATGCGCCCCCCAATGAAACCGCTCAGCCACCTTGAGGAGGTGGTTCCGATCTGGCGTGTGGGCCAATACCCGCATCACGGCATCGGCCACGGCCTGCGCAATGTCGCCATCGCCAACTGCATCAGCGGCCACCTCGCCAATTTGCGTTTCTCGCACCATCTGTCCAGCCACAGGCAAATCGGAGCATACCACGGGGATGCCCGCATGCATGTAGTCAAACAATTTGTTGGGTAGACTAAATTTAAAGTTGCCCACGGTTGAACGGTCCAACGACAATCCAACATCGGCTGCTGCAGTGCAGCGCCTGAGCTGATCGAAAGGCATCCGATCATGCACGTGCAATCGGTCCCGGACCCCCAACTGTTCGGCCAGTGCAGGGGCCGCATCGTGTTCTGGCCCCGCCCCAATCAAGGCCAGGTGACCCCGGTCGAGCAAGGCCAAGGCGCGCACAGCGTCCAAAGCTCCCCGATTGCGGTCCATAAAGGCCCCCTGCATGAGCAACACGGGCTCATCCTCAGGCCACCCGAGAAAAGAACGGCTCAGGGGTTCTGCAGGAGCAGCAATCTCTGGCACATTGGGCACCACATCTACTGCTACGCCATACCCGCTGCTGTATGCCTCTGCGATGGAGGCGTTGACTGTCAACATCCGGTCAATGCCCTGAAAACAACGGCGCTCCCACCACTTCCAGACGCTGCGGCGCAAAGGTTTTCCCTGCAACCCCTCTGCTTCAGTAAACCATTCGTGGCTGTCGTAGGCCAGGTGCCAACCGTATTTTCTGGCAGCATGGAGGGCAGGCCAAAGGGTGTCCAAGTCATTGGCCCACACTGCTGACACACCGCCCTCCTTGTGCAATTTTTTTAGCCTGCGGACCAGCCCCCATTGGAGGGCTGCATAAAACAGTGGGCCAGCGTCAAATCCCAGCCACATCCGGTGGCTGGCATACGGCCGGTCAATGCTCAGCGGAGCGCTGCGGGACATCCTGCGGCCGATCAGAACCGGCTCCCATCCCGAAGCCATGAGGGTGGCGCAGGTCTTGCGCACCCGTTGGTCAAACGCGAGGTCATTGGAAACGAGAACGGCAATGCGTCCTTGCTTCATCATCCCGCCTTCATGGCTTCCATCTCCTCCTTCAAGACCAGTTTGGTATACCTCGGAAAATCTCCGTTCATCATCCAGCCGTAGTATCCTGGATCGCGTTGCAGCACATCGCGCAGCAGTACGCCCCTGTATTTTCCGAAATTGAAGGTGACCTCATCGTTGTCATTGAAAACAAAGCGGCCCGCCAGGTCCGCGTTGCGACCGCGGCGACCGAATTCAGCAATGTCGGGGACATTCTGAGGCAACGGCCCCACAGTTTCTCCCAAGGAGCTCAGCACCGTGTGGTCTTTGTAGCGTGTCACCTGTTCTGCAAACACCTTCAGCGTTGCCACGATATCGGGCAAAGCCTCGTGCGCCCCATCCAAGGCCTCATCACAGTAAAACTTGAGTGCAGCGCGCAATGTCCGCTGCTCCATCTTGTGAAAGATGTTTTGGACATCCACCAAATGGCGGTCGTCCACCTTGAAGGCGATGTTGCACCGCAAAAACTCTTCGGCCAACAAGGGCACGTCGAAACGGTTCGAATTGAAACCGGCCAGATCACACCCTTCCAACCAACGGAACAGCTTTCCCGAGAGGGATTCAAAAGTGGGCGCATCGGCCACATCCGCATTGGATATGCCGTGGACGGCGGTAGACTCGGCCGAAATCGGCATTTCCGGATTGATCAGCAGCCGGTCCTGGCCCTGTTCCTTATCCGGCCTGACCTGCCATTGACCGTCGGGCATGACTTTGATAAAAGCCATCTCGACGATGCGGTCTTTGGCTACATCTGTACCGGTGGTTTCGAGGTCAAAAAAGACCAGCGGCCGATCGAGTTGAATGGGAAGATCTATGCGCTCCATTCCGCGAAGATGGGAAGGATCAGCCGCGTATCTCCACCATTGTGCGCGACAATGAAAACTTCGCGTACTGGTAGTTCTTGTATCGGGGAGCCGCTGCTACTGCGTCGCCCTTGTATTCAGGCCCTGCCACACCCCACTCCAAGACAATCTGATAGTCCACGCCCACCTGTAATCCGCGCTTCGCCAACTCGGTAATCATAGCGTCACGGGCCTTTTCAGCGCGCATCTTCGCCAGCTGCTCATTGGAGTCATACGCCCTTTTGTTTCTGACAGGCACAAATGAGGCCGAGCCTTCAATCTGCAAAATGGGCACCTCTCCGGCAATGTTGCGTTCGGCGATACTCAGGGCGATGCTGACCAACTCCCTCGCACCCGCCTTGGACATGTACTGGCCGTATCCAAATTCGATCCGTTCCTCTACAGCTCCAAACTCCAACATGGTAATGGGCGCGTTGGGTGGTGTAGCTTCAGCCGCCTCTTCTACCAACGGTTCAGTCACCACCTCTTCAGTAGACACCTCTTCATTCGCCACCGCTTCAGTCGTCAACGCTTCAGTCGCCACCGCTTCAGTCGCCACCGCTTCAGTCGCCACCGCTTCAGTCGCCACCGCTTCAACTGCCACCGCTTCAGTCGCCACCTCCACAACATCCTCAACAGGATCGATGTCTGGCATGGGCTCTTCCGGCATTTCGTTTTGATCGAAACTGCCTATCCCGAAAGGATCGAGGCGCAACACCTCTTGACCCACTCCATATGCAGCCCCGCAACCGATGGACTCCTTCCGCTCCATCACTTTCTCGCCGTTGCGCACCCAACTGAAATTGTACTCCCGGCAAGGCGGCAGTGCAGCCAAGAACTTACCGGTGCCCTTCCTGGCGCGAAAGACCCGGAAAATGGCAGCCCCTTCATCCAAGGACCGCACTTCCATGACATCTCCCGGCTCCCAAGCCAGAACTTCGCCGATCATCACGGCCAACTCCTCGCCGGGTTCGTCCAAGAATTCAACCCGATAAATGTTGAGGTCATCGCCTCCAGCGCGCGCTGAGGAAATGTACCCCGCACTTCCAGATGCATCCATGCTCAGGACCGCCTCATCGCCAGGTGTATTCAATGGATGGCCCAAATGCTCAGGGTCGCTCCAGCTGCCGTTGTCCAACCGCCTGCAGCGGTATAGGTCAAATCCACCCATTCCAGGGTGGCCGGTTGAGGCAAATATTAAGCTCTGCCCATCGGCACTCAGCACTGGACTTTCTTCCTCACCAGGGGTATTGATCCTGCGGCCCAAATTCAAGGGCTCAGACCATGACCCGTCCGGCAATTTCACAGTGCGGTACAAATCGCGACCGCCACTTCCACCAGGACGGTTCGAAACAAAAATCCGTTCCCAACCGTCGAAACGCTCGGTCATGGTCGTTTCCCAATGGCGAGAAGTGATGGGGAATCCCACCTTCTCTTCATAGGACCAACCCCCGAAATCGTCCTTGGTCAACTTCCAAATGTCCCCCTCCTTGCGGAACCCCCTGTAGGCCAACAATCCAGCGTCATCGCCAAGGATGCCCACCGTCGACATGTCGCGAAGCTCACCCAAGTCCAAGCGCACTGGCCGAGACCAAGTGGCCCCGACTTTACTAGAGCGGTAAATCTGTCCTACATCATTGGACGTTTTGTCCAAGTTGCGGTACGAGGTGAAATACAAAGTGCTTCCATCAGGTGTGACCACAGGCGCATAATCGTCGGCACTGCTGTTCAACGCATCCACTGGGGCAATGTCCATGCGGATGGGCTCCAACACGCATGCCGCAGCGAAGTCGCACTCCTCCATCACCTCCAACGCCCTTTTGTGGCGGTAATCCCGTTTTGGAAAACGCTCTACCACCACTTGTGCCAGTGCTCTGGCTTCGGCAAAATGATAGGCAAACTGCAGCACATCTAAACCCAGTTGCAATGCCTCTTCAGGAGGAAGGGTTTGGTCTACAGAAAATGCATTGTAACGAGAGGCAAAAGGTCCATTGACCGCCAAGTGCACCAAAGGCACCGCTTCCTGAATCCGACCGGGAATGGCTTGCAGGCACAGTGCCCACTTGAACGCAAAATTCCTGTTGTCTGGAGCCTCATTGAAGAGCACTTCCATCAGCGCTGCAGCTTCGGTCCAATTTTCCTCGATGATCAACCGGTTGGCCTCGGTATAGGCCTCCACCGCATTGACCTCTGTCCCGACCTCTGTTCCATCCGCCAAATCCACAGGAGACGGCCAACGTGTGGAATGGTCCAGTTGCCCATAAGAGGACACCACAACCAAAAGCCCGAAGGCAAGGGTAAAAAGACGGAGCATCATGACGGTTGCAAAGTAGACGACCGCGACAAATTAATCAGTCAACCAGACGCTCTGATTGGCGCCGGTAAACTCCTACAAATCCACAAGTTTTCCTCAAACAGGGCTGCGGTGGGCATCGAACCCCTCGAGATAATCGGCTACGCGGCGCACAAAACTCCCCCCCAGCTGGCCATCAACAACCCTGTGGTCGTAGCTGTGAGACAGGAACATCATGTGCCTGATGGCGATTACATCTCCCTCTTCGGTCTCCACCACTGCAGGCTTCTTGCGAATGGCACCCAGTGCCAAAATGCCCACCTGAGGCTGGTTGATGATCGGGGTACCAAAGACATTGCCAAACGTCCCAACATTGGATACGATGTAGGTTCCGCCGCTGATTTCATCAGGCTTTAACGCCCCCGTTCTGGCGCGGTTCGCAAGGTCATTGACCACGGTAGCTAGGCCGTTCAAATTGTAACGGTCCGCATTGCGAATCACGGGAACGATCAGGTTGCCCTCAGGCGTGGCCGCCGCCAATCCAATGTGTATGCCCTTTTTCAGGACAATCCGGTCACCGTCCACACTGGCGTTGACACCGGGAAAGTCCCGTAGCGCCTTGGCTACAGCTTCGATGAAAAATGGAGTGAAGGTGAGCTTCTGTCCTGTCTTCTCCTGAAAGACTGTCTTGTTTTTGTTGCGCCAATCCACAATGCGGGTCACATCGGCCTCCACAAAAGAGGTGACATGGGGACTGGTTTGCACACTGCGGACCATGTGGTCTGCAATGAGCTTGCGCATGCGGTCCATCTCCACGATTTCGTCTTCGCCGCTTACCGAAACAGCAGGCGCAGAGGTTTTGGGAGCAGCAAATGGAGCAGCTGCAACTGGTTTGGGTGCGGAAACCGGCGCCGCTGGTGCCTTCTGAGGCTGCTGGCCTCGGCTGTCCAAATATGCAAGCATGTCACTTTTGGTGACCCTTCCATCCTTGCCCGAACCTTGAATGGCATCCAATTCAGTTTGGGATACCCCTTCCTTTTTGGCCATGCTTCTGACCAAAGGGCTGTAGAACCGACCCGCACTCATGCGTGCTGGACGGGCTCCATCGGCCATCCCATTGGAGGAGGCCAAAGGCGCCTCAAGGGCAGCCACTACCTCTTGAACCGGAAGCGTTTGAGAAGCACCAGTAGAGGGAGCTGTTTCAGCAGCAACAGAAGGCGCTGGTGCGGCACTCACTGTTGCGGCTTCACCTTCTATTGAGAACTCAGCAATCGGCTGGCCAACCAAGACCACATCGCCTTCTGACACCAGGCGCTTGACCAAGACACCGTCCTCCGGTGCAGGCACCTCAGAGTCGACTTTGTCGGTCGCAATTTCAATCAGCGGTTCGTCTGCAGAGACGCGCTGGCCTTCCTCGACCGACCATTTGATAATGGTCGCCTCAGCCACGCTCTCGCCCATTTTCGGTAAAAGAATCTCCATGGATGTATTGCCCGGAGGGGGTTTAATGAACAGCTGCAAAGGTACACACGAGCCTACCTCAAAATGCCCCTGTTACATCAATCCATTCTCAAGTTCATCAACAACTCTAAATCGCGCATCCATCCAAAATCAGCGGCATGTCGCAAATCAAGCCGCCGCGCTTCTTCGGCACTGGGCGCCAGGGCACCAGTACCAGCGTAGAATACCCCAGGCGCGAGGTCAGGCAAACGGTCCGCCCCTTCCCAACCTCCATGAAAACCAATCCACGTCAGTTTACCCCGAAGCACAAGCCGGGCATTCTTGCGTGAAAACGATGTCGCGTGTCGGCCATTGCCTGGACCGGCTAACAACACCACCAAAGCCCAAATCAAATCCAGTCGCCGTTTCGCCCTCAGCCGATCGGCCCGCCCCAATCCATCTGCACCCCAGGAAAGGTTCGACGTGGGTGCCCCATCCCGACGAAGCCCACCGAGTGCAAGCAACAAATCTTGGGGGACGATGCGCACATCTTCCGAACGCTCATGGGCTGCACGAATGGCCTCCAAACATATTGCTCCGCCTAAAGCAGAAGCACACAGCACCAAATCGCTGCCCGTGCGCCCTTCTGATCTGCCTTGCAACAGGGGTACCACATCGACCTCCAATGAACTGCCGTAAGACGAACGCACCCATTGGACCAACTGCTCTTGTGCGCCGACCGGAGCAACAACAGTGACCCTTGGTCTAGAGGTCCGCCAGCGGCATCGGCCCGGACGAAGCGCGACCATTAAAGACCGAAATACAAGGGGAACAACTCCTACAAACACACCCAACAATGAAGCCGACAATCTGCTGACCCTCAGATACTCAGGCATCAGAGAGTAAATTGTTACTACAGACAGGGCAGCCGCCAAACCAGCCGTCGCGGTGCGCACCCTGTGAAACGGCAAGTCGGTAGACCCAAACCACTTTCCTGCCCACCAAGACGACACAGCCCCGATCAAAGCCAAAGTCATCGTCGGAACCAAGGGGTGGTCCATTCCTGTGGTCATTCCGTGAATCCCCACGACTCCAAAACCCGCTGCCATTGACAACACCACATCGGCTACGGCAAAACTGTGCCGCTTTACTCCGCCATGCAGGAAAGCCGAAACCGCGCGCAGTCGGATGCCCAGCCGAATCATCCAACGCATGGCCATGGCCTGGCCTCCAGCAAAGTGTTTTTCACTGAAGATGCGCATGGCGTCATGAAACACCCTGACATAAGACAGGCTTCCCTTTTTGGTACTCTCTCCTTTAAAGTGCACAATGGGCGCCTCGCTGTAGTATCTGTTGACCCAACCCCCTTTTACAAGTCTGATGCTGAGGTCTATATCCTCTCCATACATGAAGAATGATTCATCCAAAAGACCCACTTCATCCAGGGCCTCTTTTCTCATCCACATGAACGCACCACTCAAAACCTCCACGTTCGCAGTCTCCTCCCTCCCCACGTGACCGAAGTAATAACTGTTCAGCTTTGGGCTTTTCGGAGCTACCCTCCACAGACCACTTAGACGACAGAAAGACGCCCACGGCGTCGGCATTCCTCGCTTGCTCTCTGGAAGCCAAGCACCTGTCCCATCAAACATCGGGACGCCCAGACCTCCGATATCCTCCTGTCCTTCCACGTGATTGCAAATCCGCTCAAAGGTGTCTTCCGGTACCACTGTATCAGGATTCAACAGAAGCACCCACTCCCCCTTCGCCTTGCGGATCGCCACATTGTTGGCTGCACTAAAGCCCACGTTCTCGTCCAAGGCAATCAATTGTACTTCTGGATGAGCACTGCGAACCCAATCGACTGAACCATCAGCACTTGCGTTATCAACAACGTAAAGTTCAGATTGCCCATCACCCAAGCGTTTCATCGCATCTAATGCAGATGAAAGACACAAGGACAGGTAGCCCTTAACATTATAACTGACAACAACAATGGTGAGCTTCATAACGCCGAGCTGTTGGCGTCCGAAGCTGTGCTGTAAGGCAAACGCTGCTGCAACGAACGGATCAGAGTAAGCTCATCGGCGTATTGCAATTCATCTCCGACAGCAACACCACGGGCCAAAGTGGTCACCTCCACTTCCGTGTCCTGCAACCGCTTGTTGATGTAAAAGGAAGTCGTATCCCCCTCCATCGTCGTCGGCAATGCGAAAATCACCTCCACGACCGCAGGCTCACCCACCCTCTTCAACAGAGATTCAATGCGGAGATCAGCAGGCCCGACACCATCCATGGGACTAATGACGCCCCCCAAAACATGGTAGCGCCCTTTGAAATGCCCCGTGGACTCAATCGCAAGCAAATCGCGCAAATCTTCTACCACCGCAATGCGTGCAGGATCTCGACGTCCATCCAAGCAAATGGAACACACGTCTTCCTCACCGAGGTTGCCGCAGGTTTTGCATGACAACACCCCCTCCTTCATGTCCTGGATGGCCTCCGTAAATCGACGGACATCCTCTTCATTGCGGCCCAGCAAGTGCAAAGCGAGTCGCAGTGCCGTTCTGCGTCCAACACCAGGCAATCCGGCAATCTGGTCGACGGCGCGGTCAATAAGGCGAGATGGCATTTCCACGAAGGCGAAGTTAAACGGTGACAGGACTTTCATCCTTTTTTGAACGATCCCTTTAGCGCCGAAATGCCCGCCACTGCCTGTGAACGCAATCCCAAGTCTGGATTCGCGGCGCTTCTGGCCCCAACAGGAGACGGCGTTCTGATCCGAGTCTGATTCGAAGACAGCTGAGACAGACGGCCACACGGCGCCACAGACAAGGCCATGTAACGGGCGCGCTGTAGCTTGGCGCCATGCATGTTGAATGGTGGGCCGGATTGGCCGTCTTGGGTTACCTCGGTTTGCTTTTGTGGATTGGCCAACGCACAGGCAAGAGCAATTCAATGGCCGACTTTTCGGTCGGTGGAAGGCGCAGTCCATGGTGGGCGGTAGCCTTCGGTATGGTGGGCACAAGCCTGAGTGGCGTCACCTTCTTGTCTGTCCCAGGATGGGTGGGCGACCAACAGTTCGGCTACATGCAAATGGTCATCGGCTATCTGTTTGGTTATGCGGCCATCATTGGCATCCTGCTGCCCCTCTATTATCGACTCAAATTGACCAGCATCTATCGCTTTCTCGGCGACCGCATCGGGATCAAGGCGTACAAGACAGGAGCCGCGTTCTTTTTGCTCTCTCGCAGCATCGGAGCCGCCTTTCGCCTTTATCTGGTGGTGCTTGTGCTCAATGAAACCCTCCTCCCTGCCACTGGAACGGCTGGAGGCTGGATCCGGCTGACCGGCCTCATCGTGCTCGTTTTGGGTGCCATTTGGGCCTACACCAGGCAGGGCGGCATCGCCACAGTGGTGTGGACCGACACCTTACAGACCGCCTGCATGCTGCTGGCGGCCTTTGCCGCAGTCTGGCTGATCGGCCAAGAACTTGGCCTCAGTCTGATAGAAGTCCCAGATGCCATTGCCAACTCCGGGCACGCACAATGGTGGTTCTTTGAGGATTGGGGCGCCCCAAACCACGGTGTCAAACAACTGGTGGCTGGGGCATTCATTGCGCTGTGCATGACAGGCTTAGACCAAGACATGATGCAGAAAAACTTGAGCTGCAGAAACCTCAAAGAAGCCCAGACCAACATGGCCTCCTTCTCGGTGGTGCTGGTTTTTGTCAACCTGATGTTCCTTGGGCTGGGAGCACTCCTACTCATGCACGTAGATGCGACTGGAATGGAAGCGGGCAAGCCTGACTTGCTCTTCGCCCGCATCGCTTTGGATGGTGGGCTCGGAGTGGCATTGCCCATTTTGTTTCTGCTGGGGCTTGTCGCCGCAGCCCTGTCATCGGCTGACTCTGCTCTCACGGCTTTGACCACCTCAGTATGCGTCGACTTTATGGGTGTGGACACAGAAGGCCAAGGCACCGCGGAAGGAAAAGCGCAACGCCAACGCATCCACCTTGTGGTTTCCATCGGCATCGGACTGCTCATTTTGCTGTTCCACGCTGTCAACGACACCTCCGTCATCGCCGCCCTCTTTAAAATCGCGAGCTACACATACGGACCTCTGCTGGGGCTTTTTGCCTTTGCATTGTCGCACCCTGGGCCCCACCCGAAACTGGACCGCTGGACTCCGTGGGTGGCCGTCCTCGCCCCACTGGCAGGATGGGCTTTGGAGCAGACCGCGGTCACCCAAGGGTTCAGTTTCGGGTTCGCTTTGCTGCCAGTGAATGGATTCCTGACATGGTCCGGTGCATGGTTGGTGGCCCAGATTGGGCGAAACCGCTAAGGCTCTGCGTAATTTTGTAGAACAGACCATAGACATGCAACCGCGAACGTCACAACTGCTCGGTCGTCTGAGCGAATCGGCCACCATCGCCATGAGCCGCAAGGCAAGGGAACTCAAGGCCGCTGGCCGTGACATCATCAGCCTCTCCCTGGGCGAGCCTGATTTTGACACACCAGACCCGATCAAAGCCGCTGGCATCCGCGCCATTGAGGAGAACCACACCCATTACCCGCCTGTTCCGGGCTTTGCCGACGTTAGACAGGCCATATGTGCCAAGCTGCAACGCGACAACGGATTGAGCTACCAGCCGGACCAAATTGTCGTTTCGACCGGAGCCAAGCACAGCCTCATGAATGTGGTACTGAGCTTGGTGGATGCTGGCGATGAAGTCATCCTCCCCACCCCTTTCTGGGTCAGCTATGCCGACATGGTCAACCTTGCTGGTGGTCAAGTGGTCGAAGTCAAGACGGGCATCGCCCAAGACTTCAAGATGACCGCCGACCAATTGCGCAGTGCACTCACCGAGCGCACGCGGGTGGTCATGCTCAATTCCCCGAACAACCCTTCGGGAAGCGTTTACACGGCAGAAGAAATGGCCGAACTGGCCGAGGTCGTGAGCAGCCACCCCCATGCGGTGGTCATCTCCGATGAGATTTATGAGTACATCAATTTTACTGAGCAACACGCCAGCTTTGCGGCGCAGCCCGGAATGATGGAGCGGACTGTGACGGTCAATGGCGTGTCGAAAGGGTTCGCCATGACCGGATGGCGCATCGGGTACATCGCAGCACCCCAATGGATTGCAGCAGCGTGCACAAAACTGCAAGGCCAGTTCACCAGCGGCGCCAGCGGCATCTCCCAAAAAGCCACCGCCGAAGCCATGAACGGAGGCGGCAACCTTGCTGCCGAAATGAAAACAGCCTTCCTGTCACGCAGGGACCTGGTGATCGAAGGCCTTCGGGGCATTGATGGATTTGAGGTCAACGTTCCCAAAGGGGCGTTTTACATCTTCCCCGATGTCTCAGCACTCTTTGGCAAGTCCCACGCGGGACACACCATCCAAAGCGGGCAAGACCTGGCCATGTACCTCCTTGAAACAGCAGACGTGGCCACAGTAGGTGGTGACGCCTTTGGCTCCCCCAACTGCATGCGCATCAGCTATGCCGCATCCGATGACGTCCTTCGCGAAGCCATCCGACGCATTGCCACAGCGGTCGCACACCTCGCCTAATGAACAGCTCCAGCACCACCCAAAACGCATGGTCTCCAGAAGATTGTGACCGCGCAGTGGCTGCGCTTCACAACGCGGAATCCTTGCGGATTTTGGTGGTTGGAGACTTGATGGTCGACGCCTACCTCCTCGGACGGGTAGACCGGATCAGCCCAGAAGCCCCTGTCCCCATTCTTCGGGCATCCCAGCGCGAAAGACGGCCTGGAGGAGCAGCCAACGTTGCACTCAACCTCAAAGCGCTGGGCGCATCAGTGACGGTCGGCGGCGCGATCGGCATGGACCAAGATGGTCAAGACCTACAAAAATCGCTCGACGACCAAGGCATGGACACCGATGCCATTGTGGCGCTGAAAAACCGACGGACCACGGTAAAAACCCGCGTCATGAGCGGTGGACAGCACTTGCTCAGGGTAGACGAAGAGGACGATGCCGACCTCAATCCCGAAGACTCCCAAGAATTTCTGGAAAGGCTCGCCGCGGTGCTAGCAGCCCGCCCTTTCGACGCCATTCTTTTGGAGGATTACGACAAAGGCGCTTTGTCTCCAACTGTCATTGACGGCCTTTTGGAAATGGCCCGCGAACGGAGCATTCCCGTCACCGTCGATCCCAAATTCAGGCATTTTGACCGCTACCAAAACGTAGCGCTGTTCAAGCCCAACCTAAAAGAGCTCCGCGACGGCCTCGGGCTTCTGTGGGAAGACGGGAACGAGGCTGCGATGAACCAAGCATTGACCGAGGGACTCAACCGGCTGCAAGCCGAATGGAAACCCGAACAGGTTTTGCTGACCCTTTCTGAACGCGGTGTCAGGGTCAAAACCGCCCTGCAAGACGTTCAGCAACCTGCACACCCCAGGGAAATACTCGATGTTTCTGGAGCAGGAGACACCGTGATTGCTGTGGCTACGGTACTTCTGGCGCAAGGCTTAGACCCCGTGAGCATGGCCCAAGTGGCCAACCTTGCTGGGGGCCTGGTGTGCGAAAAACCCGGCGTTGTCCCCATTGACCTGCAGACCCTGTTGGCCGAGGTCCGCCGCCTTCCCATTCAAGCATGACCCTGCACGACATCAGGGAACGGGTCAATGTCTTCTTGCACCCCCACAGGGAAGCGGTCTTGGGCGCGTTCCGCAACCTGAATGTATTCGTTACCCTCTTGGCCTTTGGAAGCCTGATTGCGTATTACGGATTCCCACTGGAGTCGACCATTGCCGTCAACCTCATTGCCGTCATCAAGGGCAGCTTTGCCTTTTACATCATCCATTTCCTCGTCCGTTGGTTTTTTGACTTCCATCCGCTGAGGTTCCTCCGAGCCAATAGGCTTGAAGCTGTGATGATGGGCACGCTTGTGCTGGAAGGCTTGAGCGACATGTTCACCGGAAAAGTCTTTTTGGGAAGGGCCCTGTCGCCTTTGGGTATTGAATCCGTAGAGGACTGGACAGTTTGGTTGGTTCAGGCCTACTTCCTCATTGTGCTCATCATTGAGCTCTCGGACCGGGCACGCACCTTGCCCAAGTTTCGATTCCACCCCGCCACACTGTTCATTTTCTCATTCCTGTTTCTGATCCTCTCGGGCACAGGGCTGCTTATGCTGCCCGAGATGACAACGGACGGACTGGGCATGAACTTCTTCGACGCCTTGTTCACCTCGACCAGCGCCACCTGCGTCACTGGCTTGATGATCGAGAATGCAGAGACCTTCTTCACACACAAGGGCCACGTCGTGCTGATGGTGCTCATCAAGTTGGGAGGCCTCAACATCATTGCTTTTGGATCTCTCATTGCAGTCCTGGCCAGGTTTGGCGTGGGCGTTCGTCAGCATGAAGTCATCGAAGACTTTGTAAACCGGGGCTCCATCCTGGGCACACGGGGCATGCTCGGCAGGGTGATCTTGTGGAGCATCGGCATCGAGGTACTGGGCGCCTTGCTGCTGTTCATTTTTTGGCCCGGACAATTGTTTAACGGCCCGGGTGACCGCCTCTTTAACAGCTTCTTTCTCTCCATCAGCGCCTTTAACAATGCAGGCATTTCGCTCTTTGGAGAGGGACTTGCAGACGCCCGGGTATCCAGCGCTTGGCTGGTCCACTGGACCGTCACACTCTTGGTCTTTTTCGGAGCCCTTGGAATGGTCGCTGTTTTTGACCTCTTTGGAAAAGACAAGCTCCGTGAAAGGATGGTCAAACCATGGAAACGCATTGGCTTTGCCACAAAAATCGCCTTGTACTATTCCATTGGCCTCGTTGCCGTTGGCTCTATCGCCTACCTTCTCTTGGAGTCTGGCCAAGGGGGCACCATTGCCGATATGGGGTGGACAGGGCGCATCACGACAGCAGTCTTCCAAAGCGCCACGCGAACCAGTGGATTCAACACTGTAGATGTGGGCATGATCGGTTCTCCCATGCTCTTTATGCTGGTGATTCTCATGTTTATAGGAGCGTCGAGCTCTTCCACAGGGGGAGGCATCAAAACCAGCACTTTTGCCGTTGTGATCGCCGATGTCATGGGCACCATTCGCGGAAGACAGCATGCCCAATTGTACCAGCGCACCATCGGGTCCACCATGCGCAGCCGCGCTTGGGGCATCCTCATGTTCTTCATCGTGGGCAATTTGCTTGGAACATTTGCCCTGTGCATCTCCGAGCCCCACATTCTAGCCACCTCTGACCGGGGGTTCCTGCAGCTGCTTTTCGAGCAAGTCAGCGCGTTGGGAACGGTGGGCTTAAGCACAGGTATCACGGCAGATATCAGCACTGTAGGTCGGGTCATATTGATCGCCAGCATGATTGTTGGACGGGTAGGCACCCTGACCGTCGCCTTTGCTTTTTCCCGTTCAGTCGTCAGCAGGAACTACAAATACCCCGAAGGCCACACAATGGTCGGATAAAGGCGAGCTTGCACATTCAAATGGGCACCCCTATCAAACCATACGAGGACGAAGCCGCGAAAAAAGCGCAGGTGGCGAGGATGTTTGACAACATCGCACACCGCTATGACTTCCTCAACCACTTCTTTTCCCTCGGAATTGACAAGCTCTGGCGCCGCAAGGCGATCAGAATGCTGCTCGCCGACAACCCCACAGAAGTCTTAGACGTGGCGACCGGCACAGCAGACTTTGCCATTGGCACTGCCTACCGGGATGCCGACGTCAAGGTGGTCGGTGTCGACATCAGCGCAGGCATGCTGGACATTGGCCGACAGAAAGTGTCGAAAGCAGGCCAAAACGGACGGGTGGAACTGGTGCTTGCAGACGGTGAAGCACTGCCGTTTGACGACGGCCGATTTGACGCGTTCACCGTGGCATTTGGGATTCGGAACTTTGAGCATCTAGAAGCAGGACTCAAGGAAATGCTGCGCACCCTCAAATCCGGTGGCAAAGGCTATATCCTCGAGTTCTCAAAACCCAAGTGGTTCCCGATGAAGCAGATTTTCTGGCTCTACTTCCGGTACATCATGCCTACACTCGGGAAATGGTTCTCGCAAGACGCCTCAGCCTATACCTACCTGCCAGAATCGGTCAAGGCCTTTCCGGAAGGAGAAGAAATGCGCGAAATCTTGACGCGGTGCGGCTACAAAGAGTGCGTCATGCATCCCCTCACCGGCGGCATTGCGACCCTCTACGTGGTCCACAAGGCATGAATTTGGTTGTCCACCCTTCGGACCTGAGTGGCAGGATCGAAGCACCTGGCTCCAAGAGCCACATGCAACGGCTGTTGGCCGCAGGACTGTTGGCCCAAGGGGAAAGCTGGATCAGACGCCCCTCCGATGCAGCGGACTGCATGGCGGCAGCAGAAGTTGCCGCTGGGCTCGGAGCAGACATTGAAATAGGCCAGAACGCATTGAAAATACGTGGAGGTCTGGCACCAAGGACTGATGTCCTCCACATGGGCGAAAGCGGCTTGGGCATGCGCCTGTTCTCCCCCATTGCTGCCCTGGCCCCAACACCACTCACCTTGGTGGCGAGCGGCACCTTACAACACCGCCCCATGCAGCCTATGGCCGATGCGCTGGCCGCATTGGGTGCCCAAGCGAAGCTTCGCAACGGCTGCCCCCCCATCGAATTGCACGGCCCGCTGCGCGGTGGTCAATCCCATGTCGACGGCGGCTTATCCAGTCAATTTCTGACGGGCCTCCTTATGGCCCTTCCTTGCGCCTCGGCCGATTCCATTTTAGAAGTCTCCGACCTGAAAAGCAAACCCTACGTCGACATGACGTTGGAAGTGCTCAGCGCGACGGGCGTCTCCATCCACCACCAAGACCATCAGAAATTCACCATTCCCGGGGGCCAGTCTTACCTGCCCTTTGACGAAACCGTCGCAGGAGATTGGAGCGCGGGAGCGTTTTTACTGATCCTGGCCGCCCTGTGCGGCGAACCCTTCTTAGAAGTCGACCGGCTGGGCAACCACCCCACACAAGCCGATCAAGCGGTCACAGGTGCATTGCTGCTCAGCGGAGCCAAACTCATGCGCACCGAAACCGGAATCCGCGTGGAACGAGGGCGGCGCAAAGGCTTTCGGTTCGACGCCACCCATTGCCCTGACCTCTTCCCGCCACTCGCCGCATTTGCCGCTTTCTGCAAAGGCCCCACCATACTCAAGGGCCTTCACCGACTGCAACACAAGGAAAGCAACAGGGGCATCGCCCTAAAAGAAGAGTTTGAGAAAGCCGGCATTCAGATTGAGTTGAATACAGAGGAAGACACCCTCACAGTGCGCCCTGGCCCCGTGAAGCAGGCCAAACTCGATGGTCGAGGCGACCACAGAATGGTCATGGCAGCAGCCGTATTGGGCCTCGCTGGCGCGCCCATTGAAATCGAAGGCATCGAAGCTGTCGCCAAAAGCTATCCAGATTTCTTCGACGCATTGTCGGAAGTTGGCGCAAGGTTCGGCAAAGCTTAAGCCCTTCCGTCCGAAATTGGGCCCGTGGCTCAACCAACACCCGCCCGGTCCCTGCGCGACGCTTTGCGAACACTTCCCCTGTGGTGGGACAGCTTCGGTTACTTACGGCGGAACAAAATGCGGCATTTTCACGCCGCGGGACCGGTCGTTATTTTGGGACTGGCTGCTGCTGCTGCAATGCTGTCTCGGTGGCTCACACGAACGCTGCAAACGGCCTTAGATTTTTCTTTGGAAAAGGCGTCATGGCATGAAAACGCCACCCCTGAATCCGCCACTCAAAACCTGTGGGACAAAGCCCTAGAATGGAGCGGATCACAAGCAGACTTACTGATTGAGTGGGGCGTCTTTTTACTTGTACTATGGATTAAAGTAAAGACCATTAAATACTTATTAATCACACTTATGGCTCCGTTCATGAGTGCACTGGCTTCGGCGGTGAGAAGCAAGGAAACCGGACAGAAATCCACCTTCCGCTGGAGCAGCTTGCTGAGGGACATCTGGAGGGGCCTGAGGATCTCCTTGGTCCTGCTCTTGATGGAGCTTGGCCTCGGACTCCTCCTCTGGGTTTCAGGCCTCGCCCTCACCCTGTTTGCCAGTCCAGTGATGGTCATCGCAGGCCCCTTGCTTCTGATGGCCTCATGGACCATAGGCGCATACTTCTTTGGCGCCGCAGTTTATGACGCCGTTTACGAGCAAGGTGGACTGACCTGGAAGTCATCCATTCAAACCGGCTGGAAACAACGCGGCCACTTGTTGGGTGTGGGCGCTGTTTTTTCCTTGATCATGGCCGTGCCATGGGCAGGGCCCTACCTCGCTGCCATTCTTGGACCAATTCCCTGCACCACTGCCGCAGCCCGCCTGTATTTCCGGCCACCCGCAATAGACACCCCATGACGCCACAAAACATCCACTTCATCGCCATTGGAGGAGCCGCCATGCACAACCTTGCGCTGGCCCTGCACGACCTGGGCCACAACGTCACAGGCTCTGATGACGCGATTCACGACCCGAGCAGGAGCCGGCTCCAAGCCTCAGGGCTTCTGCCCGACTCCATGGGCTGGCATACCGACCGGATACATACTGGGATTGACGTCGTGATCCTGGGCATGCACGCCCGTCAAGACAATCCTGAACTAGAAAGGGCCAACGCGCTGAACATCAAAGTTGTCAGCTACCCAGAATACCTATATGACGTCGCTAAAAACCAACGGAGGATTGTGGTCGGCGGCAGCCATGGGAAGACCACCATCACCGCCATGCTGCTGCACGTCCTAGACCAATTGGGACGACAAACAGATTTTATGGTGGGCGCTCAACTCGCGGGATTCGACCGCATGGTGCAATTGACTGGAGCCAGCGACATCCTCCTCGAGGGAGACGAGTATTTAAGCTCACCGCTGGATTTGACCCCCAAATTTCATTGGTACCGGCCGCACCTCACCATTCTAACAGGGGTCGCCTGGGACCACATCAATGTGTTCCCTGACCCCGAGAACTATAGGTTGCAGTTTGTGACCTACCTCCTTCGCATGGAACAAGGTGGCAGTGTCGTTTGGTTCGAAGGCGATGCAGAGCTTAGGAAAGTCATGAACGAAGTCTTGCCTCAACGGCCTGACTTGGTATCGGTCCCCTACAATGCACCCCAGCACAGCATAGTAGACGGCACCCTCACATTGCACTTAGAGAGCGGCCTTCACCCCTTGGGCACCATTGGCGCACACAACGCACACAACACCATCGGTGCAATGGAATTGTGCGCGCAGTGGGGCATTTCGAACGCCGAATTCCTCAAAGCTGTACAGGGCTTTACAGGTGCCGCAGGCAGACTGGAACGCAAACTGGACATCACCCTTTCAACCGGAGACTGCACCGTATTTCGCGACTTCGCACACGCGCCCTCTAAAGTCAAAGCCACAACGGATTCAATCAAAGGCCAATTCACTGAAAGAAAGTTGATTGCAATCCTGGAGCTCCACACGTTTTCGAGCTTAAACCCCGAATTTCTGCCCACCTATGCTGGCGCTTTGGACGCCGCGGACGAGGCTTGGGTGTGCTGGTCTCCCGATGTACTCCGACACAAAAAGCTCCCACCACTTTCCGAGTCAGATGTGCACGCTGCATTTGGGCGAAAAGACCTGGGAACTTGCAACAGTGTTGAAGAAACAACAGCGGCTGCACAAAATGCCGCTGGCCCGAATACGGTTGTCCTGTTGATGAGCTCAGGTCGCTTTGAAGGCGCAGACCTTCAAGGCGCCATACAAACAGCGCTAGATCAATAAGATTCGGGAGAACGTCACCCCAACACCACGTCCAGCACCATCATCAACACAAACCCACCGATGAAGCCCAATGTGGCGATATCGGTAAAACGGTCTCGCTGGGTTTCTGGAATGACCTCTTCCACCACCACATAAATCATGGCGCCCGCCGCAAAGGCCAGCGCATAAGGAAGAAGCGGCTGGATACTCAACACGGCAATGGCTCCGATCACGCCCGCTACAGGCTCCACAACGGCACTCAGCTGACCAAACCAGAACGAACGGCCACGGGACACCCCTTGGCGCCTCAACGGCATGCTCACAGCCAATCCTTCAGGGAAGTTTTGAATCCCTATTCCAATGGCCAGGGCCACTGCCCCACCGATGGTTGCCCCTTCAATGCCCGCTGCCGCTCCACCAAAGAGCACCCCCACCGCCAATCCCTCGGGGATGTTGTGCAAGGTGATGGCCAAAACCAAAAGGGTTGTCCTGTGCCAATCCGTTTTGGGCCCCTCAGCTTCGCTGCGGTCAAAGTTGATGTGCAAGTGGGGGGTCAACTTGTCAAGGGCGTACAGAAAGAGCGCTCCAACCACAAATCCAACCGCAGCAGGCATCACATTTTCCCAGCCCTCACCTCCGGTCATGTCCATGGCAGGAATCAGCAAGCCAAAGCAACTCGCCGCCACCATTACTCCACCCGTAAAGCCCAACATTCCGTCGAGCACCTTGCGGTGTAAAGTCCTGAAAAAGAACACCAAAGAAGCGCCCGCAGCCGTCATCAGCCATGTAAAGGTGGTCGCCACCAAGGCCGCTATAACGGGGTCAAGCCCCATCAACATTTCGTACAATCGCTCCATTCTATTGCAAATCTTCTTCTTCTGGGAACACAATCTCAGGGGATGGGCTGCTCTGGTCTACCCAAAGCCGTTGGCCCACCGAAGGCGCCAAAAGCTGCACCTCCTCTTCGTCGGGATATTTGATATGGAGGCTCCCGTCAAACGAAAGCCGCTCCATCACTGTCATACGGGTCCCCAGCTGTATTCCTAGGACACCGAGGTGTCGCAAAAAGGCGTCCCCTCCGTCGACCACGCCCACCACCACCAATTCCAGGTTGCGGGGCGCCTCAGTCAACAACGTACGGGCAGCAACGGAACGAAAACGGCCATTGGCTCCAGGAATCACGTCTCCGTGAGGGTCCAACTTGGGAAAACCCAAAAAGGCATCCAAACGGTTGATGAGCTCCACACTCCCCACATGCTCCAGTTCCTCTGCAATTTCATGCACCTGGTCCCACTCGAAACCAAGGTGATCGACCAAAAAACACTCCCAAAGGCGGTGCCGGCGCAGAATGTCCATGGCCACCCTTTGGCCCTTTTTGGTCAACCGAACACCATGGTAAGGCTGATGCTCCAACCAGCCCCGCTCACCCAGCTTGGTCAACATGGCCGATGTGCTGGCCGGCGTTGAAGCCACTTTTTGGGCGATCGCCGTGGTGCTGACACGCTCCTCTCCTTCCACCTGTAGGTGAAGGATGGCCTTGAGGTAATTCTCTACCGAAACCGTCAACATTCGACAAACTTAAGCCTTACCTACATTCATCTTTAGTCTTGCCTAAACTTTAATTTAGACATGACGCTAAGTCAAGCTTATTTACTCAAATAAAAAATTCAACTTGCATCAATATGAAAGACCTGTTTTTGATGCGTCACGGAGAAGCCCAAAACGGCTCTTCAACCGTCCCCGACCAGCTCCGCGCATTGACCCCTCAAGGCCGACAGACTTGCATACAGCAAGCCAAAAAGGTCCACCCCCAAAAAGACCACCGCCTTGTGGCTTCGAGCGCCATTCGCACCATTCAGACAGCGGGACTCATCACAGAGGTCTGGACAGAAGCCGGGACCGGCGAGGTTCCCACCATAGAAATTGAAGAGCGCGGATATCTTGCAGAACCCTCAGTATTAATGGACATTACAGCAACCTCTGATGAACGGTTCCGAGGACTCTGGATTGTAGGGCACAACCCTGGAATAAGCGCCCTTGTATCGGTGCTTACAGGAGGATATATGGGCCTGACCACTGCTGACCTTGTTCATCTGAAACTGAACATCAGCCGCTGGGCTGACCTGCACGCAAACTGCGGAGAAGTCGCCGTGCGATACGCGCCGCAAGAAGCTTAATTTGACCCCATGGATTCATCACTTCCCGGGCGCAGTTCTGAGAGCACCCATCCCTTCAAAGCAGATTTTTGGACTTTGAGGCGTTTGGCAGGTGCATGTGGCACGGCCATTTTAATCGGTGGGATGGTGCGGTTTTCTGACCTTACAGCGTACCTCATCATCTCCATCGCCCTGAGCTTTATCGGTCGGCCAATCGTGAACTTGATCGACCGCATCAACATCGCTGGAAAGACGCCAGGCCCTGGTTTGGGGGCCTTTATTGCACTGTCTGTGATGTTCACCGGATTTTCCTTGCTGGTCAACCTGTTTGTGCCACTTGTGGCTGTGGAAGCCCAAGTGGTGGCTGACTTAGACTTTCAAAGGATTGCGCAACGCATCGAACAGGAATTGTCTGGTTTTGCTCCCTTGATCAGCACGACTGGGACAGACCCCTTTACTTGGCTTGATGCATCCACTTTGGGATCAGGACTCTCTTCTGTTCTAGGCCCATCTGGCCTTGGCGGAATCCTCGGCAGCACCTTGTCTGCCCTCAGCGGACT
>Ga0115565_10001189_pt1 | contig 21752 bp, 18 predicted proteins | sample COGITO_mtgs_1105_FD_87199 | JGI IMG/M metagenome (GOLD analysis project Ga0115565, IMG submission 87199) | Pelagic marine microbial communities from North Sea - COGITO_mtgs_110530 | ecosystem: Environmental > Aquatic > Marine > Epipelagic | place: Germany:Helgoland, sampling site Kabeltonne... | reverse complement strand
GGGGGGTCCAAACGTTGGAATCAATCCAATAGAATAGAACTCCTTCACCCGCATCAAGTTAGTGTTATTACCGCAATGACAAAAAGACCAACAGGCGCGCCTCTGAGGCAGATATCCTAAACGCATAATGATAATAATTAATCAGTATGCATAGACTGTTCCCAGTCCACTCAATGAACAGGCATATCACTGTGGGGCAGTAAAATGCGCGCCCCACAGTAAATAAATAATTTTGGGATGTCCTGTAAGCATATGGAAATAAACAGAGTTTACAGACCCTTCCCTGTATCTTTGATGTTAGGGGTAGTAGAAAGTGATCGCTAAAATTACTAAAGTATATATTTTTTATAAAAAGTTTCCAGACCAGTTTCTGTACTTTTACCCGCGCCGCAGTGATTTCAGTTACCATTGGTGTCTTTCTTTTTACTTTATACCGACCAATGTGTTGGCTCAAAATAAACTAGCAATCAAAATAACAAACCAGGCCTTGCAACAGTAACCAACAGTTGGCCTCTGACGAATGACCGTTTGCCCGAAGACCTATAAATAGATCTGCCCACGGCGACATCAGAATACACCGATACGCATTGTTTAGGTTCGTAGCCCATTGGTCGGCTTTTATCGCTTTGCCATGGGCTGACCTGCCTCACCTAACTGCAAGCATCAAATTTCTGGAAAAAGGCGGTCTAAAAAATGGTCGATGACCGACCAGTTCTCAAGCTTGAGCCGAACTGGCAAGGTAAGCACTTGATCATGAAACCCCAATGGCAAACGCACCGCATCCTTTTCCGTCGTCACCATCTGGGCGCCAGATTGCTGAGCTTTCTGCGCAAGACGCCGCATCAGACGGGGTGTTAGTGGCTGGTGATCCTGCAAAGCTTCTTGTTGCACGACGTCCGCTCCTAAAGCCCGCAGAGTTGCAAAAAATTTTTCCGGATAGGCAATACCGGCAAAGGCCATAACTTTTTCCTCTCTCCAGTCCATTCCGGTTTGAAGCGGCGTCATCACACCATAGGCCACCGGCAAAGCCTCCTCCCGCTTTAAGTTTGTATTGTCGGCCGCATGAGGTTGAGAAAGCGCAGCCCCCCAGTTGCGACGAAAACAAGCCTGATCACTGGCAGAGCCAATTGATATGACCAAATCAGCACGTGCCAAACCCGTGTTCACGGGTTCCCGTAATGGCCCAGCAGGCAGGCATAGGCCGTTGCCAAACCCTTTGCGTGCATCCACCACAACAATAGACAAGTCTCTGTGAACTTTGGGGTTCTGAAACCCATCATCAAGCAAAATCACTTCAGCGCCCGCACGCCCGGCCAACTCGACACCGAGGCCGCGGTCACGCGCAACGTGAACCTGACAAAACGCAGCAAGTAAAAGAGGTTCATCGCCCACCTGTTCTGCACTGTGCTGACGTGGCAAAACCGTCAAAGGCCCGGAAAGCCGTCCACCGTAACCCCGCGACACCACATGAGGCGTGATGCCTCGCGCAGCAAGCCGTTCGATCAGGGCGATGGTTGTTGGAGTTTTCCCAGTTCCCCCGGCATTAAGATTGCCAATACAGATCACTGGAACGCTGCATCGAATACTTGGTTTGTGGGCCACCCGCCAGGCCGTTGCCTGCGCATATAGCCTCCCCAAAGGTTGCAACATCCGCGCTCGCCAATCGAGCTGATCAGGGGAGGTATCCCAAAACTCAAAAGCGCGCATTAAAGCTCCTTGGGTTGTTCTAATTGGTCACTGACCAAATCGACAAGCCGGTCACACACCTCGGCACCTTCGGTCAGCACATGCCAACCTGCCACCGCCATTGTGGCGCAGAGATCCGAGGCAATCAATGCCATAACCGCTTTGCCAATCTCATCAGCATTGCCCACTTCTTGCGCAGCACCAACAGCCAAGAGCCGCGCAAAGGCTGGCCCATGAGGAGAAACATGAGGACCATGCAAAACGGCAGATCCCAAAGCTATGGCATCATAGGGATTGAAAGCCCCCACGTCCGACACCAAGGTCTTGCCCAAAAAACTGATCGGACAGAGCCGATACCACAGCGCCATATCGTGCTGGTTTTGCGCCACCAGCACCTGTACATTATCCCCCAGCAATTGGTCGTCTTGCCAGAGCGATGCTTTGAGCCCCATCTCCAAGGCATGATCCAGCATCAATTTACTGTCATCGTTCTTGTCGGGCACAACCACCAACAGCAACCTATGGGCCACCCGCATAGCCTGCTTTTGTGCAAGAATAACGGCCTCAATTTCCTGCTTGCACAGCCCCATCGCCAGCCAAGTCGGTCGCCCTTTGAAGCCCTGTGCCAATCTGCCATGTTCTTGTGGATCACAAAGCAGCGCTACTTTTCCCTCCGGCAATAGACCCGGGGATTCAATCACCGCTTCTGGTGCCTTATTCTCGATCAAATACTTCCCAACATGCGGGTTTACCACAAAAATTTTATCAAATTGCCGCAACAACGTTTGTCGCAATCCTGGAAGATAACGCCAGCGCCGGGATGGAAATGAAGTCTCATCCACATCTATTAAAAACAATGGTATCTGTCTTTTAGCTGTATTGTGAATAACGCTCGGGCGCAAAGCCCCATAACTCCAAACACATAAATCAGGTCGCCAATGGGATAAGAAATTTTCAACAGCTGCAGGATGTTCAGAGGATATGGGGCTCCAAAGTATATCGCAGGGCAATGCATCGGGTCGTGTTTTCACCACCGTCGTCACCAGAACATTCACATCAGGACGCATGAAACACAATCGCTCGATTAGATGTAGGGTGGCAGCCAGACGGGTCAGGTTGGGCAAATGCAGCCAAACCAGATCACCTTTCGGACGCGTATGAGTTTGAGACCCCACAAGCGCACGATTGCCCCGCGAAAGACCTAAATAAATCAGCAGCGAAAAGGAACGCTTGAGGTTGTCGATCCACTCCATATCGTCATATGGTCTCCGTTTAATGCTGCCAGTCGCGATGCATCACGTAACACTAGCGGAACCCTGCCCTGATGTGAATATTTGTCAATCCATGTCCAAGTTACTGCAGCGAGCCGCCCAAAGTAACCTTTCCAAGATTATCAGCCCAAACCATTGACATTTTTTTTAAATACTATCTAGCATTAATATCAAGTCACGCACGAAATTTCAGATAAACCTCTCACTTATCGCTTTACTTATTGGGGTCTGCTACATATCACCGACCAACAATGCGTTTGGTCTCAAGGCAATCACTTTGAACTTAAAGCCTTAGCTATGTTAACCGAATAATCCCCTGATATAAATTGGAAAAAAAATGTCATCGTTGTTGGAAAGTTATATTAATTTTATAATGCGCAACCGCATTTGGATTATTACTGTTATCCTTCTAAGCAGCATTGCAGCATCAAGCGGTATGAGCAAACTAACCTTTGCGAGCGACTATCGGGTGTTTTTTGGGGAGGACAATCCAGACCTTAAGAGATGGGATGACTACCAAGCAACCTTTTCAAATAACGACAATGTCTTATTCGTTCTCCAATTCCCTAAGGGCGATAGCTTTGACCGCGATATGGCAATGGTTATCGAGGATCTGACAGAACGTGCCTGGACCTTGCCAAATGCCACACGCGTTGATTCACTTTCAAATTATCAGCGCACATTGGTAATTGATGATTTCCTGGAAGTAGTGGACCTTATAGAAGGAGCGCAGGACTTAACAGATGAAGAATTGCGCGAACGGGCCGAATATGCCGTTAACGAGCCGGTGATATACCGCGCCTTGTTGGCTGAAAACATGCGAACTAATGGCGTCAACGTCAACATTGAATTGCAAGGCGACCCCGATGCAGAAGGCCGCCGGACCGCAATTGCAGCGCATAAATTAGCTGATGAATTGCAAGATCAGTATCCCGGGCTGACGGTGGCCATGAACGGGTCGATGATCTTGAATTACGGCTTCGTAGAATCCGGCGAGCGGGATGCGATGACACTAATCCCCGCGATGTATGGGGTTATGTTGTTTTTGACATTTGTCATGCTGCGATCGTTCTGGGGCATGGTTGCGACATTGATTACCATCATTTTTTCCACCACGGTGGCGCTTGGCGTTGCCGGTGCGCTTGGCATGAAGCTTGCGCCAGTAACAATAATAGCACCCAATATTATCCTGACATTAGCAGTTGCGGATTGCATTCACATTATCAGTTCGGTGCAGAAACATCTACGCGCAGGGATGGACCGAATGACCGCAATTAAAGAGGCTGTCCGTAAAAATTTCACCGCTATTTTCATAACTTCAGCAACCACTGCAGTAGGCTTTCTCAGCCTCAATTATTCCGATGCGCCGCCGTTTCAATATCTGGGGAATATCACAGCGTTTGGTGTGCTCGCCGCTTGGATCTTAGCGATCACCTTCGTACCAGCATTTCTGTCTTTTATGCCGCTCGAACCCGCCGCAGAACCGAAAACGGGACTATTAGAGCGATTGTTGGCGCGTTTTGCCGATATGGTTATCCACAATGCCCGTCGGGTTCTGATCGTGGGTACCACCGCCTCGGTTGTACTGATTGCAATGGCAGCGACGAACAATCTTGATGATCGCATGTCCACTTATTTCAGTAAAGAATTGCAAATCCGCCAAGATATAGACTTTGCCTCTGAACATCTGCGCGGGCAGGACATCTTTGAATACGAAATGCGATCCGGACGATCTGGCGGGATCAGTGAGCCGGAGTATTTGGCTAATATAGACCGCTTTGTTGTATGGTTGCGGGCACAACCCGAAGTCGACCAAGTCACCGCTTTCTCTGATGTCATCAAACGGCTCAATCAGAATATGAACAGCGGATCACCTGATTTTTATTCAATACCGGAAAATCCAGAACTCGCGGCTCAATATCTGCTGTTGTATGAACTGTCCCTGCCCTTTGGCCTAGACCTGAACAATCAGATCAATATTGATAAATCATCAACCAGGTTGTCTGTGGTGATCAAGGATATGACGCTGAAAGCGCAAGAATCCTATCACCTGCGCGTTGAAGACTGGGTTGCAAGCAATAATCTTCGGGATATGGTCGCCTCGCCCACCGGGGTCTCAAAAATATTTGCGTCGCTCTCGTTCCGAAATATCGTCGAAATGCTGACTGGCAACGTTATTGCGGTGATCACAATCGGTGCCATGATGATCTTTACGTTGCGCAGTGTCAGCATCGGACTAATCTCAGTGATTACCAACGCAGTGCCCGCGCTCATCACCTTTGGAATCTGGGCGATTTTTGTGGGTCATATAGGCTTAGCAGCCGCAGTAATTGGCGCGGCTTCACTGGGCATCGTGGTCGATGACAGCGTGCATTTCCTGACGAAATACTTGCGGGGTCGACGCGATAAAAACCTTAGCAAAGAGGATTCAATTCGCTATGCTTTTGCAGAGGTTGGCGAAGCGATCGTGTTCACCTCAATCATTGTCGGCGCCGGCTTTGCATTGATTGCGTTTTCCACGTTTCAAATCAATTCCCAGCTTGGTTTACTAACCGCCATCACCGTACTTGTTGCGATGCTGTTCGATTTTTTGGTTCTGCCAGCGATCCTTCTTCTAGGGGGAGACGGCTCCCGCACTATTCAAACAAAAAGAGGCTCTCATGCTACATCAACTCCAGCAGAATAAACGTGCGCTACACGCGCTCGCTCTCAGCGCGGTTTTCGCACTATCACCACTTGCAGTGGTGGCTGAAGATGCCATCAAAAAGGGCTATGAGATCGCCAAAGCAAGCGATATCAGCGACAATGGATTTGGCGATTCAACAGCTTCGGCAAAGATGATCTTGACCAATAAAGCCGGTCAATCAACAACCCGGGAGATGGAGTTTCGGACACTCGAACGGACCAGCGACAAAGTCGGCGACAAATCGGTTTCTATTTTTTCGACACCCGCAGATATCCGGGGCACCGCCGTTTTGAGCCACGCTAAAATCACAGGCAATGACAAACAGTGGATTTACCTGCCTGCCGCAAAGCGTGTGAAACGCATTTCCTCTTCAAATAAATCGGGACCGTTCGTGGGGTCGGAATTTTCTTATGAAGATATTACAGCCCAAGAATTTGGGAAATTCACGTATAAATGGATCAAGACCGACGCCTGCGGCAGCGCCAAATGCGAAGTTATCGAACGCATTCCGACCTATAAAAATTCTGGGTATTCCCGCCAGTTGGTCTGGTTGAACGCAAAAACCAAACAAAGCGAACGCATCCATTTCTTTGATCGCGCCGGCAACCACGTGAAAACCCTGACTTGGGCGGGTTACAAGAAATATAAAGGGTTTTGGCGTTGGAATAAAATGTCGATGATCAACCATCGCAATGGAAAATCAACAGAGTTGATTTTTTCCGACTGGAAATTTGGGACAGGATTGCGCGATCGTGATTTTAAATCCTCAGCGCTTGAAAATCTAAAATGACCCCAGTTCTGCGATGTCTCATGGTTATGTCTGCGACGTTGGCTACACCGGCGGCGCAGGCGGATTCGATTGAGTTTTCAGGCTATGTCGGCGCGGAGCTAAGTTATTTCCCAAACACAGGGTTATACCCAGGGCAACTTGCTGATCTGCAATACAGCTTGGTTTTGGCCCCAGAGATCAACTGGCAGTCAGACAGCGGGGACACTCAAGTCAATATATTGGCCTTTGGCCGGATCGAATCTGCAGATACAAAACGGCAGCATCTTGATCTACGTGAAGGCTATATTCATCACGAGTTTGATGATTTTACCGCACTAATTGGTATCAATAAGGTATTTTGGGGTGTCGCAGAAAGCCGGCGACTGGTGGATATCATCAATCAGGTTGATCAGCTGGAATATACCGATAACGATGCCCGCTTGGGCCAACCGATGCTGACGATATCGACCGATCAGGATTGGGGTGCGCTCAGCGGGTTTTTAATGACTGGGTTTCGCAAACTGAAATTTGCCGGCACAGAAGGCCGGTTACGCCTGCCATACCCTGTTTTAGATACTGCCGTTTTCAGCCATCGCTCAAGAGAAAAGGCAAAAGACTACGCCCTGCGGTATTATAACAGCTTTGGTGATTTTGATCTGGGTCTGTCGACTTTTAACGGCACATCGCGCGAAGCTGTCCTCAAACCGGTAGGCGGCAACAGCTTTCAGCCAAATTATAGCCGTATTACGCAAACCGGTCTCGATCTTCAATATACAGGCGATGCCACGTTGCTAAAACTTGAGGCGATTTCTCGCAGTGGAGATAATTTCAAACACTTTGAGGCGATGGTCGCAGGCCTTGAATACACGATCTATCAGATTGCGGATACAGGCTCGGATTTGGGTTTAATTGCCGAGTATAATTATGATAACCGCGGGGCGAATGCACCGCTGACTATTTTTCAAAAAGATGCCTTTGTCGGAGGCCGCTGGGTGGCAAATGACAGCGAGGACACCAGCGCCATTTTGGGCATGCTCATAGATCTAGACGACGGCACACGCTCTTTTCAGGGAGAATTCAAAAGGCGTTTAGGAAATGGTCTCTCCCTCAATTTGCAATTTCGCGCTTTGGGGTATTCCAATCCAGCGAATGCGCAGCATGGCTTTCGTCGCGATGATTTTTTTGCAGTATCCCTCAAGCACTTTTTTTGACAGTCTCATCTGGTATGACCCGCCAGCCAGTCCGAGCAAAATACATATCTACCGCAAGTATGAACCACAGACGACTATGCGAACTCAACGCTAAAAATTTGATTCAGCTATAAACTGCGCAGGCACTTCGACTCAGTTGCCTGGCCTGCTTTTTGATCGATTTTTGCCTGACCCACTCAAGCGGAGCATTATACAAAATCCAGCCCGATGGTTGGCTTGAGGCCACTTCTAAAGTGCAAATAAGATCAGATATTTGCGTTGGCTTAATGCTCTTCATGTCAATTGCCACAATACAATTCTCAATAACTAAAATAAGATCTGAGATGTCCTGATACGACCAGACGGGCGGAGCCGGCAAAAGACAAAAACCGAATTCACCCGAAGCAGCTTTAACCGCCTGAACCAGCTCATTATCGTGTTTGGGCGGGGCAAGAGGGTTTGAGACAAAAACAAGATTTATGAGGTCGTTTGCGGGCCTGCTGTGGCGCAGATTTGGATCAGGCCGTGGGTCAGAGGAAAAAGGCGTTTCGGCCCATGGGAAAAATCTTTTGGTAACACCACCGATCACCGCAACCCGCTTGCCGGTCCTTTTTGCTTGACGGCTCAAACCCTGCATCAGCGCGATCATATTTCGGGTTTTTGGCGCACCAAGCACTATAATCGTTGGCGGATTGATAGCGTCACAATCAAGCACTTTAGCGATCACACGCGCCTCTTGCATCTGCCGGAGAGGCGCAGGTATCTGGGCATCACCGCGCCAGTTGCTCCAAATGGCGGGTAAAGTTGGCAAACATCCAAAAACCGGTTGACGGCTCTGTGTCTCCAACTCACTCAATGCCTGATTGGCAAAAGCAAAGGGATCGCGGATCATTTTCGTGAACAGATAGCTAATCATACCAAGAAAAAAACCCATCAGAAGCAATAATTTTGGCTGTGGCCTGCTCGGGTCAATTGACACCTCAGCGGCAGAAAGCAATGAAATTTCCGGAGGACTAAGCTCTAAACTCAGTTGCGTTGACAGACGCTCTGTATTAATATTTTCGCGAAGCAAGCGCAGATCATTAACCTCCCGTTTAAGCGTTTTTAACTGCAGTAAATCGCGGCTTTGCAAAGCAAGCGTTTTCGTCTTGCGAAGTGCAAACTTTCGCAGCGTGTTAAGACGATCTGGCTGGGTAATTTTCCGCATCTCCAACTCGGCAATACTGCTGCGCAGTTCTTTTAATTCCCGTTGCAAAGCGAACAAACTCACCTCGTTTATCAACTCCATTTTGGCGGAAAACTCGGCAACCTCATTTTCGGCTTGGCGCAAGGCAACTTGGGCATGCTGTGCCTGTTGACCCAGCCATCTTAGAGCCACTTTCATCCGCTCCAAACGCGCCGCCTCACTGCGGCGAATATGCTTCTCGGCCAGGAAATTTGCGACCCGAGCAGCGACCTCAGAGCGATCGCTCGACACCGATATGTCAAACACAGTTGTATCCGGTACATTGCGTACGACAATTGCCGCGGCGAGCGTGTCAGCGTTGAGGTTCATGATTGCTTGCGACGTAAATACACTGAGCGCAGGTTTGAGTTTCAGAGCGCGCATGACTTGATCAGACACGGTCTCTGGGCGCAATACAGGATTAAACTCTGGATCCTGATCGAGATCGAGAGCTTCTATCGTCTGCTGTAATAAACTCCGCGCTCGCAGCAGCTCGACCTCAGTATGGCCAGCGCTGTCGGCTTGCGGCAAACCCGGCATCAGGCCAGACAAAGACGGCATTTTCATCACCGGTGCGCTGCGGTGCAAACTTGCTGTCGCATCATATATCGGAACCGCAAAATAGACCAACCAGACCCAGGCCAACCCGACACCTATAAAGCCAGCACCAAGTATCCTGAATTTGTTTTGCCAAATCTGCTGCAGCACGGCGGCCAGATCGATCAAATCGACCGGATCCGTGCCTACTGTATACTGTCCATTGGTGGGAAGAGAAGACATAGGGTTTCCGGTTCCATTTAATGCGAATTTGCAGGACTTAACAGCGCTCAGATGAAGACCCTATTAAGATTTTTGCAGTTTGATCATCTGCGGTGGAATGGGGTAGAAAAATGTTTCAATATGAATATTATTACGCACATCGTCTGCAGTGTCATCGCGCGCCTCTGCCGCGTTACAGCGACGGGGTTAAGCGGCTTTTAGATTTTGCAATTGCGCTGACGGCCAGTCCAGCTTGGGTGCCGCTGGTGGCCATCATGTGGGCTATCACGCGATTAAAGGGGGGGGGCGGATTTTTTGCCCACCCCCGAATCGGCCGCGACGGAGTGGTCTTTCAATGCTGGAAAATTTGCACGATGGTGCCAGATGCAGAGCATCAACTGCAGAGACACTTGAAAACAAATGCTGCAGCTGCCGAGGAATGGCGCATATATCACAAGCTCAAAGCAGACCCGCGCGTGACGCCTTTAGGTCAGCTGTTCCGCAGGCTATCATTAGATGAGCTCCCGCAATTATGGAATGTTCTGTGCGGCGACATGAGTTTGGTCGGGCCACGTCCGGTCCCTAAAAATGAATTGAAAAAATATAAAGGCTGCACTTGGATGTATTTATCGATGCGGCCGGGCCTCACAGGCCTATGGCAGGTTTCAGGCGCAGACCAACGGCGATATTCAGATCGCATACGTCTTGATAGCCGTTACCAACAGGAAATTTCGCTTTGGACAGACCTTAAAATCATCCTGCAAACAGTTCCAGAGGTGTTGCGCCGCATCAATGGCGTGGCACCAACCTAAGATCGTTAACGCAAAAACCATCGGTAAAGCCCCCAAAGGCCCATACTGTGGATGGCAACGGCGCAGGCCAATGCCATCGTGCTCAGCCCGGCCACAATTACATAGCTGGCCAGCACCAGTGGTAGGAGCACCCAAACCAGTTTGCTCCTGAGCACCTCTTGGCCGCTCAGTGCAAGCAACATACCACGGGCGGCAAACACCGCCGGAGCAGCATTTGCCAAGACCAAAAAATAGCCCGTAAACACAGGCTGCTTTAGATTGAAAATCTGCATCAAAGTGGGCATAATAGCACATAAGGTCAGCGCCCCAAAAGCGCCGAACGCAGCAAAATAGCGGTTGATCTGCGTCCTGACCGGCCCGAACCGCCCACAGCGCAGGGCTAGGGCGATCTTTGGCTCAAAAACTGCTCTCAATGCATCAAACACCAGTCCCAAAGAGGCAGCGATGCGGCGCAAGACCAAATATCCCACAGCCGCCTCTGGGGCAACCATGAGGCTCAGCGCAAATATATCCAAGTTTAGAAATAAAGTTTGCCCCGCATGCCCAAACCAAAGTGCCACAACCCCTTTGGGCACAGGTGGATCATCTTTGCCTGATAGCCGCCAAAACAATCCAAATCCCAAAGCCTGGACACCGCTTTTTCGGGCACTTGCAAAGAGCCAGATCCATGTCACAAACAGACCAACAGCCTGAGTGAACAGGACCCAAGATAAACTGATACTCTCCAGCAAAGAGAGCCCTACAATCAAACTTGCAGCCAGCCCCCAACGCAACACGCCCATCGCCACCATTGGACGCCAGAAATCGCCCTGCGCCCGACAAGCCGCAGCCATCAAAGTTAAATCTGTCAACAAAATGCAACATAACATCAATAGCCCACAGGCCACCGGCGATAAAAAAAAACACTGGCACCGTGGCAACAAGGGCGAGCCCCCGCCCCCACCGCTGAGCTGTTTGTAAAAACTGCTGACACTGCGCCGGGCATTCGGTTCCATCGCGGATCAGCCCTTGCAACCAACCGGCGCTGGCCAGCCCCGCAATCAATCCAATAACAGCCATCAGGATCAACAGCTGGCCCAACACAGCAGGGTCTAGTAGCTTATCCAACACCCAGATATACCCCAGTGCCACCACCGCGCCTGCCACGCGCAAACCCAAAGCCAGCAATCCCGCGCCAAGCGTCAACAGCAATCCCGGGCCCACTGCGCTTGTTGCGTGAATACGGTTATGCAAAATCACCTCGTGGTGGTTGATGCTCTTTAGCCACCCAAGCAGCGGCAGCAGCCAGCCAAAACCAATTGAGATACAGGCCGCGATACCCCGTTACCAATAGCGCACTGAGGCAGGCCCCTATTGCCAGAACATAAAGACCCGCCATGGCAGGACTGATTTGCACGACTCCGCGCCCGCGTATCAAAAGATGAAAAGCCAGTGCCATCTGACATAATGCCGGCCAACCCTCTTCAAAAATCCGTTTGATTATGTGTGAGTTTATCCCGTCTGGCAAACTGCCGATACGCAGCCCCCAGTTGCGCGCGACCTGATGTGCACGCAACGGCACCTGGGCCGACTCACCAAGACCAAGGCCAAACATATCGCCAGTTACAAGAGGCGAAAGACCCGCAAGTATAGACACTAGGCGGATTGAGAACGATCCATAGGCAGATCCCGCAACGAGCCGGTCAACATAAAAATATTCAACATACATAACCAAGAAACCGCCAAGCAATGTGGCAAGCCCCACCAGCATCAGTGCACCATTCACCGTCAATCGCGTGGTCAAAAGCAGCGATAGAATCAACAGAAACGGCGCCAGAGACAGCACTGAAGTCGAGCGCGAGAACAACAGCGAAAAACAGGTCAATAATAGGAAGAGAAATGCGCATTTACGGGCCCGCTCAGTGCTTAACGGGTGCAAAAGAACCGACAGACCCATCGCTGCCGCAATCGCGGTGTGCACCGCAAAAGTCGACACCTCAGGGAACAAGGCAAACCCACGATCAAATTGCGGTGGTAGCCGAAACGCAAAATTACTGCGAAAATCCAAGTCTTCCGCACCATACCATATCTGCACCATAAAAAAGATCACCGAGAGTATTGCGGCAATATAAAACCCTTTCAAAAAAGCCTCACACAGCCTGTGATCGGTCAATACCAAAGTTATCAAGGCCACAAATGGCAGCGCGAAAAAAACTATCCACATCAGCACCAAAACCTCACCACCGCTCACCAGCCAAGACAAACCTATGGTGATACCGCAAGGGATCAGAACTCGCGGCGCATAAATCACACAGCGCCGCGCATGCACAAGAATAAACGGCCACCCTGCCAGCACCAAAAGATCCATCGACTGAACAGGTAGGGCCCACAATACTGGGCTCCAGGCGGGGACCCACAACGCCAGACCCGCCAGAGACGCCCAGACCCTAAATGCCAAACCTGAGTTCACAGCCCCACACTTTGCAACAGATGATCGCATTCGCATGGGAAACGCAGCGCTTTTTGCAAGGCTGGGGTCATTTTCAAAACCGCCGATCTTTGCGCGCAAGCCGCGTCTTCGCACCTCATCACAGCCATAACCTTTTGCAACAAATCAGTCATATCGGAAAATCTCAAACCGGGGTCCGTCACCAACTCACGAACGCCACCACTATCATGAACAACGGGCAAAATACCCGCGCAGATCATTTCAGCCACCGCAATACCAAAATGTTCGCCACGATACATGTGCACACCAATCCGCGCCTTGGCCAACGCCTCGGCCAATGTCGCCTGATCTGCGTTTGGCAATAGCGAAATATGTGGATGTCTGGCATACCGCTGCAAAAAGCGATCCGCATAGACAGAGCGGGCATACCCAATGACCTTTAGATGTGCCGGAATACCACAGCGTCGCAGCTGTCCGAGCAGCGTCACAGCATCTTCAAGGCGCTTATTCGGCACGATCCGACCCACCACCACGATGCCATAGGGATCGCGGCCCGATCGTAGGCCATGGGTCGATAAGGCCGGCAATGGGAACTGTGCGCGCGATGACACGGGCAAAGGCGCTGGGGCCCGCACTGGGGGATAGAGCACAAAGGGTAGCGCGGACCCACACTGTTGAATGATCTGTGCCGTCCAACGTGAATTAGCCACAAATATTCTACTATCAGCAACATCACCACCGGCCAAAAGCCGGCAAAACCTTGTATATAAACCCCTGAAAAAAGGAAATTTCGAACCCAGAAACTGCAAGACATGGGCGCTTGGATCAAAGAGCCGGGGACCATGGGCCACCGTCAAAACTGGACAAAACAACTTTGGGCCCTCGCCAAAACTAAGCACAACATAGTCGTAGTGCCGTGACAGTGCGGGCAAAGACCGGCAGACAAGCGCATATTTCCAAAGTGTCAGCCGCTGCAGGCCTAGGTGTTTGCCCAGACGAAACCAGACCGGGGCCCAATGTCCACCACCGGCGGGCAGATGCCCAGAAATATCAATGAGGCCAACTGCATGGCCGCGCTGCCGCAACACGCGTGCCAAAGCCCGCGCGTAGGCTTCGGCACCACCGCCTGCTTGAAAATCTGGATGGGCAATCAGCACCCGCATTCAATATCCAACGCACTGGCAACCCGGAAACGATCCCCTGCAGAAATGTCCATCGTGCAACCTGTGTCAAACCAGATTGGTTTCAGCATTGCTTTGATCCGGAATGGCAAGTGACGTCGTAAAATTGTCTTAAAGCCGCGGACCTCAAGCAGGCGGTTCAGACGGTCGAACCGCACAGCTGCACTGGCATTTCTGACCTGAACCGAAAGGTCAAAGCCGCGTGGGTCTACGTTGAGAAACGCCGCAATGTCGTTCAGACAGGCTCGCGGGGACACAATCATTTTCTCAAACTCAATCGACAGAATTTGCCCAGGATCAAAAAGCGCTTTTATACGAGCGCAGCCGGGCCATTGACGGGAGGGGCGCAACAAAAATCGGGCGGCAAGATCAGTTATGCCTGACTGTTCTTCCAGCAGGGCTTGGCGCAGCGAATGCGCCACCCGACCCGTCCGGCGGGCTAGTTTGTAGTGGGACAAAGACCGCTCAAGTGGATTGCGAGTTAGTAAAATAATACGGGCCTGTGGTGCATAGACCTGCAATTTCACAGGGGCCTCCGGACAGGCCAGATAACTGGTCGAGGCCTCAAATCGCCACCGACTGCAGCTGGTTGCAAACAGCGCTTCATAATCGGCACACGAGCGGAAGACCGCAAATTGGGCCCGACGGGCACAGCCAGATTTGACATACTGCGTGGGATTGACGTCGTTCAAATGACTACTGCGCACGTAGTCGGGCTTGAATTCATGGGCCGAAAAATAATTTGGCTCTTTCACACGGCTCAGACTGATGTCGGGATGGCTGTCCATCCAATACGCCAACTGAGTTGACCCAGCCCGGGGCGCTGCAATTAAGAACAGGTTCGGGGTGCTCATGTATGGAGGGCCTTTGCAAACACAGCTTGCATCGAGAAAATGCCAAATAGCAGGCCCAAGCCAAAGCCCATGTGACTGACAAAAGCCAATAACGCAGCACGTGGCCCGATAAACAGCCCGGCCATACATAACGTCACCAGATAGAGACCGGCAGGCAAAGCCAGCTCTGGGACGAACGTCGCAAACGGCATCATAGCCAACCCGAGTGCGGCACCGAGCGGCAGTACCTGCCGTATCTGAGGCCGGTGTTTGTCTTTATGCCAAAGTGCGGCCCGAGCTTTTCCGTTACGCCACATCTGCACCCAGACCCCCCGCGGCGCGGCGCGCGGATAGTAGTGAACGGCCAGTTGAGCAGCCTGCCAAATGCGTCCCCCTGCGGCGATCAGACGACGATCGTAATCGACATCTTCACAAGCCTCCAAGCAGGTATCATACCCCCCCAAGGCCTGAAAGCACACCAAACGAAAGGCCGCGTGATGGCCGTGTTGCACCCAACCAGATCCAGTATCTTGCCGGTGGGCGGCGTTACCATGGCCAAGCCAACTGCGTTGCAGCCTGGCATTAGCTGCCTGCCAACCACTTACTTGCTTTGATGTTGCAATCAGCGGGACAGTCACACTATCGGCGTTTTTTTCACATAAAACCCGCACCAGCCGCGTGACAAATCCATGCATATATTCTGCATGCGCATCCATCCGGATCATATAGCGATAGCCCTGCCGATAGGCGCATTGCGCGGCCATATTGAGGCCATGAGCCTGAGTGCAGTTTTCATTTATTAAAAGGTAAAGATCGGGGTCAGTCATGCACATCTGCCGCGTCTTTTGCACACAGCCGTCGGTGCTGCCACCGTCGACGATCCAAATCGGAATATGGGGTTCTGCAGCCCGCAAGCGATGCAATAGCGTCGGCAGATATGAGACCTCATTCAAGACGGGGATGATTACCAGAGAACTTTCCATACCACCAGTTTGGTCCTGAGCCCGTTGACAGCCGGTTAAATCCCGCGGGACAGACTCAAACCAATGATTAAAATTTTTCAAATCAAGGCATAGTGATGCTGCCTTAAGACACAAAAAAGAGCAACCGCGCGCCCCAGTTTGATACACTTCAAAACCACGCATTATTTGCAAATCCGGTGACAACGCCTCTCACAAACCTAGGCCATATAGTGGGCTTTATTGCCAATTATGAAGGCATTACGACCACAATTGCTGGCCGCACAGGTCGAACGGCCCTATAATCTAATTAAGATATAGCCACCGCATACGAGCCCATTAGGTTTACTCTGGCCACATTTCTGCGCCTCACATCACCACGATGAAACTGTTAAAATAGACTAAAACCTAAGATAAAGGGCACAAAAGCGCCACATTTGCATCACCTTTTCAACCTTTGTAATGGGTATCAAACCCATATGGTGGGGTTTCAATATACGACAAAACTGACTTTGGATCAGTCATACCTAAGGGGTATCACTGATTTGAAAATCGGTCCAAACGGGATACTATATGCCGGATCGGAACATACCGACGGGGTGACCACATGGTCTCTTGGCGACGGTACAGTTGCACAGCATGTGGCAAGTTTAGAATTTGCCCCGTGGGTGGGCACAAGAGGACTGAGCGATATCGAGGTGACGACAATCAAGGGACAGACGGTACTGATTCCTTCAGGGCGGTATGACGATAAGATGGCCTATCACCGATTGGATGGATCAGGGGTTTTCGAAAGTACGAAAATACTATCTGCCCCGACAGAGATCGTCGGGCATATCAATGAAAGTGTAGTTCTTAACTTCGGTTCAAAAACCTATTTTCTGGCCAGCCAGCAAGGCGTCTCCGGATTTAAAACATTCCAAATCCGCGATGATCTTACGATGAAATACAAGCGGCATGTAACCGATAACCCTAAGGCGCGCATCGATGATATCGATGATATGACGGCAGCGACGCTTGCAGGCAGACAGTTTGTGTTCATGACATCCGCTGCGGAAGATGGCGTGACCGCATTTTGGGTGCAGCGCTGGGGCAATGTTAAAGAGCGTGCCAGCGCAAGCCCAGAGACCGGTTTATATATTGATAAACCCGTGGCATTGGTCACCGCCACGCTGGACGGCAATCTGTATGTCATCGTCGCGGCAGCGGGCAGCGGATCGCTCAGCACATTGCAGGTCGGCTCATGGGGCCAACTCACACCCATTGATCACGTATTGGACAGCCTTGAAACACGGTTTGACGGGGTCACTGCATTGTCCGTTGTCACATTAAACGAGCGTGCCTTCGTTGTCGCTGGTGGCGCTGATGACGGGATCAGCCTATTTGAACTGTCCGCTGATGGCAAATTGCACCACTTGAGCTCTCTTGCCGACCAACATGGCACCACCCTTAACAATATAAGCGCGATCACCACGACTGTGGTCGGTTCCGAAATTCAGGTTTTCGTCTCCTCTAGCACAGAGCAGGGGATCACGCAGTTTACGCTGGATTTAGATAATCTCGGCATACAGATTACCGGCACCCGACACCAAGATACTTTGCGTGGAACAGATAAAGATGATCTGCTGGTCGGGTATGAGGGTCATGACCATCTTTACGGTGGAGATGGTGATGACCGTTTGATTGATGGCACGGGAGTTGACAGGTTAACCGGTGGCGAGGGTGCCGACATTTTCGTGTTTAAAAAGGATCAACGATTAGACCGTATCGAGGATTTTGAAATTTCCGTGGATAAAATTGATTTAAGCGACTTCAAAGGGCTCCATTCCATCGATCAGATTACCTTCGCAAAGCGCGACTATGGTGTGCTGCTTAAGTATGCCGACGACCGTCTCGCGATAGAAGCCACAGAGGAGCGAATCCTGGTCTCGGATTTTTCGGCGGATGACTTTATCTTTGCATGATTTATCTGCCGTCCATGACATTTGTCTTGGGCAGTTTTTCATTCAACCTATTTTATATCCCCAGAATGCGCTTTTATCGGCCATGATATAACCATCTGCCTGCCGAAATCTGGCTTGACATTCGACCGTATCGTTTGCGGCTAAAGGTACCAGCGTCTGGAGGTTCAAACAGGAGGCTTCACTATGATGCAGGCCACTGAGTTCCCCAAAGCCACCTGACACCTCAGAGCTGCTATTTTTAACCAAACGCCCCTGAAGCATGGCATCATCACGGCTGTTACGCTTATAAATAAAACACGCGCCCATGAGATATGTACCCGCGACAGGAGCCGTGAAAACGTTATTACTGGCATCAAAGGCATTTTGAGCATTGTATTCCCCTACATTCATAGAAACCCTCGCCCACTCATCTAAGGGAATGTATTGATCAAAATTTATAGTCGATTTAAACCGTGGTAACGCCTCAAAATCGATGATTCCCGTTGGTGTGTTAACGCTTAGGGCTTCTAAAAACGATTTACCGTCTAGCGATACAGATACCCGAAAACGGTCAGATCCAAATTGGCCAAGCAAAGCGGTGCAAACACCATTGGTTTTAAGCGTGAAACCTAAATCATCTGTTATCGCCTCCCGTTCCAAAACTTGTACCATGCTACCGGAGCCGCCATCGCTGATCGATTTCGCACTCCAAACAGCTGTGTTTGCCCGTATGTGAACCGGCACAGCTGGTGTTGCTTTGGCATTCACACCAAAAAGGGTGAGGTTTTGCAATTTGGTTGGCCCATCCAAAACCCAATGTTGCCCTGTATAAACAATTTGCATATTTTGGTCCATAATATAGGCGCGCCAACCGACTCTAGGCATATAAAAATGCCAGGATTGGGTTCGGTATACTGCAATATCATGCTCATGCCCCGACCAAACCCCTGTTGCAGACTTAGCTATGATGTAGATATCGGCCTCTTTTGCACCAGAGGGCGGCACCGATTTGGAAGACGAAATCGCAGTCAATTGAACTAATACGTCTAAGATTTGCAATGCCTCGTTATGAATGACATGCTTTTGAGCCTGTGAGGGTAAAATAAACGGCAACTCTAAATTTGATGATGTATCGGTCATGTCTTAGGTCCGGTAAATAAGGAAATCCAAACATATATCGCTCACATCAATGACCCTAGTGTTTATAATGCGCACGGTTTCATAATTGAAATTTAAATTTATTTTTTAAAATTTGATATTTTTAAATATACCAATTTTCGAATAAAAATTACTTACAGAATAACATTTTTTAAAGATAGAGAAAGTTTATTATCAGGAAAAATCCATTGTAAATTTATTTATCCACCCTGACATGTTATTAAACATGTCCGCATAATCACAGTTAAACCAAATCTTAATCGATCAAAATGGCATAATCAATATAGTCAAAATCAGATGTTAAATTACGAATTATTAGTACTTTATTTAAGAATTTCCAAAGTTTTCCGATTTTCATGATGGGTGAGCTGGACGGTTCCTACATAAAGATCTCTCATCTTTCGCGTGGTCTTCTGAGGTTGCATCAATGCATCAATCAGATGAATTTGTAATGCGCTCTCACTTCTCAATCAACTATCGTAGGCTTGGCAAATTTATCAAAAACGTATTCTACTAGATTTATTTTAGCTTGCCCTGTATAAAATTTTCGGTCATGGTATTTTCACAGAAAGAGTCTGTAAATGTACACGTTTAAAAATAAAGTTTTTGTAATCAAACCGGAGTTAATAATGAAAATCGATTTAGAGAGTTATTCATTGAAAGATTTAAAGAAGATTCGTAGCGATGTAGAAAAAGCTATCAGTAGTTTTGAGCAGCGAAAGTTAGCTGAGGCGCGTTTTGAGCTAAGCGCCAAAGCGAGTGAGTTGGGTTATTCGCTAGATGACCTTTTGGGTGCTGTTGCGACACGCAAGAGAACGCCCGCGAAACCAAAATACCGCCATCCCGTTGAGCCCGAATTGACTTGGACCGGCCGTGGGCGTGCGCCCCTTTGGATGGTAGAGCTAGAAAATAATGGAAATAAGCGGTCCGAATTATTAATTTCCCATTAAATCACCAGTAAATTACTCAAGTCCTTTAAAATATAACTGGGCAGTAGTTTCAATTAAATTGCCAATTCTTAAAGATAGAAGAAAATAAAGCGTTTCCTGGTATTGGTTTATTAACACCAATACCAGCACTCGGATTAGAAAATCTGTAACATGCAGTCAAATATCGACCAAGCCAAGTTCACTCTCGGTACGGCCGAAAAGATAAAGTTACGCTCTGCCCTGTAAACAGCCAATCGCAAAACCCGGTCGAGGATCGGTCGAAGCGCATGTGTCATACACACAAGAGGTGGTTTCGGGATTTTGGACCGTTTATTTACGCAGATCGACTAATTAAAATGATGATCTGACATGACGAAGAGAAAGACCCGTTCCCCTGAGTTTAAGGCGCGTGTTGAGCATTATGCGATCTCCAAAGAGCTGACGTTGGCTGACGTATTCAAGAAGTACGGCGTACATTCACGCCAGATCAGCACGTGGAAGCGTGCGGCACTTGATAACTTGACGTCGGAGTTTAGGCGTCGGGGCAGCGATCCTTGGGCCTGCGGTGAGCAAGGCTGAGATTGAGACGCTGCATTCGAAGAGCGGGCAGCTTATTCTGGAGCGGGATTTTTAACCGATGCCTCGGCTCAACTGCTCGGAGCGCAAAGCAAAAACGGTACGCAAAGATCATAAGCTGGGTGTCCGGCGTCAATGCGCGCTGATGACGTTGGCACTCTCAAAGCTGTATTATCAAATTAAGACCGAGAAGGCGCAGAACCTGCGGTTTCTGAAGATCATTGATAAGCAGTTCTTGGAAACGTGGAGGTATTGGCCACATCGAACGGTGCGATATGTGCTACGCAACAGCCAAAAGTACAGTCGCCATTGCGTGCGACATCTTATGCGGCTCATGAGGTTGGATCTGATCTATCAGCAATCTAATTGTCCCATCCCGGATGATCACATAGACCCTCGTCGTTCTGAGCTTTTTATAGCAAGATTGATGCTTGAGGGGATATTCAGACGGTAGGCACCAATGTTTGTGCGACGTCATAGCCAAGCGACAACCACACTAAATATACCGGCGGCCATTTAGGCGCATGATGAATCTGGGTTGGTCTTGGCAGAACGCCACAGAACGGCTGAGCAGGCTGTCTGGAAATGGCGCAAACGCAACAGTGTTAGGGATCGCAGCCAAACACCGTCGTCAGACCACCCTCACACCAACGCAAGAGGTCGTAGCAGTTGCACTGCGCAAAACGTTACTATGGTCACTGGACGGTTTATTGGCGGTGGGGTGGCAGTTTCTAAACCCGACTATGTCTCGTTCGGGTTTAGGTCGTTTTCTGCGTCGGCATGGTCTAGGAGGTTTTCGTGATCTCAGGGCCAAGAATGACACCCCTCAGCACGGTGGCTTGAAAACATCTGAGCCCAAATATATCCGTATTGACGTACAAGACCCACGCAGGTTCATCATGCGTCAGAATGGCCGCTGGTATATTTGGTGTCATTGTCGCTTGGCTATCACGTCGAACAAACATTGGTGTCGCCCGTCTGAATATCTTCCCAAGCATCGATCTTGCTAGAAAAAGCGCAGAACGACGAGGGCCTATGTGATCATCCGGGATGGGACAGTTAAAAGCCTCACAGATGAGATGGCTTAGATTATAAAGGCAACCAAGCAAACACTAAGGTTAACCCTCTGCTCGCTGAGGCAGACTGCAAACCAACGTCCTATTGGATTGATTCCAACGTTTGGACCCCCCGATGTCTTGCTGCGATGATTTTGTCTGGATCTGCTGTCCATTTGTATGGTTTGGCGTCGTTGTCATTGTACTCGGTGATGAAACGGTTGATTGCAGCTTGAAGGTCGATGAGGGAACGGAAGACACCTCTTTTCAACCGCCGCCTCGTCAGTTTGGC
>Ga0115565_10001188_pt1 | contig 21753 bp, 16 predicted proteins | sample COGITO_mtgs_1105_FD_87199 | JGI IMG/M metagenome (GOLD analysis project Ga0115565, IMG submission 87199) | Pelagic marine microbial communities from North Sea - COGITO_mtgs_110530 | ecosystem: Environmental > Aquatic > Marine > Epipelagic | place: Germany:Helgoland, sampling site Kabeltonne... | reverse complement strand
ATTGTAAGCTAAAATGAAGACTTTAGTATTAGTTTGCGCTTCTCTATTTAGATAGCGATAGGTGCTTTTATTGCCGGGTGAGGTTCGTAGCCTGTAAGCGTGAAATCTTCAAATTTAAAGTCTAAAATATCTTTAACTTCTGGGTTTAGCTTCATTTTTGGTAATGACTTTATTTCTCTGCCCAATTGCAAAGCTACTTGCTCAAAATGATTGGTGTAAATATGAGCATCGCCAAAAGTATGAATGAAATCTCCTGGCGCATAGCCACAAACTTGTGCTACCATCATTGTAAAAAGTGCGTAGGAAGCAATGTTGAAAGGGACGCCAAGAAATATATCTGCACTTCTTTGGTATAGTTGGCACGATAATTTCCCGTTGGCTACATAAAATTGAAAAAATGCGTGGCATGGCGGTAGTGCTGCCTTTCCATTAGCTACATTGTCAGAAAAAGATTTTGAGGTGTCTGGTAAAACGCTAGGATTCCACGCACTTACCAACATTCTTCTACTGTTGGGGTTTGCTTTAAGCGTGTGTATAACGTCTTTTACTTGATCTATTTCATCATTATTCCAGTTGCGCCATTGATGACCGTAAACAGGACCTAAATCACCTTGCTCATCTGCCCAGTCATTCCAAATACGCACACCGTTTTCTTTAAGGTACTCAATGTTAGTATCCCCTTTTAAAAACCACAATAACTCGTGTATTATAGACTTTAGATGTAGTTTTTTTGTAGTAACCATTGGAAATCCCTTGCTCAGATCAAAACGCATTTGATACCCAAAAACGCTTTTAGTTCCTGTGCCAGTCCTATCTCCTTTTAAAGTTCCTTCTGCTAAGACGTGTTTTAGTAAATTGTGGTATTGTTTCATAGAGTGGTACTAAGGAGATAAAAAATATTTTGTACAAATGTAAAAAATAGCGTTAAAGATCTAGATAATAGGAAAACTAAATTTTTAGAAATTTGGATACAGTATCTGTAATACTAGCCTAGAATCATTCCTGCAATAGTAGCAGAGAGCAAAGAAGCTAAAGACCCGCCTAAAACAGCTTTCATGCCAAATTCTGAAAGTGTTTTCCGCTGGCTAGGTGCTAAAGATCCAATACCGCCAATTTGTATACCAATAGAAGCAAAATTAGCAAAACCACAAAGCATATAGGTAGCCATAATTATAGACTTGTTATATTTAAGGTGCAGCAAATTTGATGCATCTTTAAGTTCTGCAAGTTGTATGTAGCCAATAAATTCACTAGCAGCTAGTTTAATGCCTAGTAGCTGTCCCATGAGCATAATATCCTCTTCCGCAATTCCTATAAGCCACATTATGGGGGCAAAAATAGTTCCTAAGATAGCCTCTAACGAGAATTTACCGTAAGCTGTGTTTAAGGCAATCCAATCATTAATACCTGTTACATTCCCGGTCCAGTCAAGAATCCCATTTATCATAGCAATGATAGCTACAAAAACTAATAGCATGGCACCTACATTCACGGCTAATTTTAATCCTTCGGTCGTTCCGTTGGCTATAGCATCTAAGATATTAGAGCCAATTTTATCAGAGGAAACGTTTACGTCTGTATTTACAGTTTCGGTTTGTGGGTATAATATTTTTGAAATAACAATGGCTCCTGGTGCTGCCATAACTGACGCGGCTAACAGGTGTTTTGCGAATAGTAGTTGTAATTGAATATCCTCACCGCCTAAGAATCCTATATATGCAGCAAGAACAGCACCAGCTACGGTAGCCATGCCTCCTATCATGACTAGAAGAATTTCTGACTTAGTCATTTTTTCTAGATAGGCCTTTATTAATAGTGGGGCTTCCGTCTGACCTAAAAAAATATTGCCAGCAACCGATAAGCTCTCTGCCCCAGAAATACCAAAACTTTTAGACAATAGCCAAGCCAAAATTTTTACAACTTTTTGAATAACACCTAAGTAAAATAGGAGCGAGGTAAGTGCAGAGAAAAATATAATGGTGGGTAGCACTTGAAAAGCAAAGATATAACCAAATGTACCTGTGTCTACTACCAAACCTTCAAACAAAAACTTGCTTCCAGCACGGGTATATTCTAGAATACTAACAAAAATGCGACCTATATGTTCAAATACTACTTGTACAAAGGGTATTTTTAAAACACCAATAGCAATAATAATTTGTAAGGCAATGCCTGTGCCTACCGTTCGCCAATTAATAGCTTTTCTATTTGCACTAAATAAAACGGCTAGTAGTAATAAAACTACCATGCCTAACACGCCTCTATAAAAACTTTCAAAAGAAAACCCACCATTGGCCACAATTAGTGCACCTTTTGAAGTAATTAAACTTATTGGGTTATTTAGATCGATACTGTTGGGGACTTTAGAAAAAAGGAAGGTTGAAAAAAGTAAAAACATGGAGCGTAGCTGTATACTTTTATTCATAGATAAAAATTTCAAATTAAGCGCGTTTAGAAATTTCGTCTCTAAGATTTGCGGCTTTCTCGTAGTCCTCGTTAGCTACAGCACTTTTCAACTCTTTCTCTAGCTCTGCAATGCTTAGCTCTTTAAAGCCGTCTTCTGCTCCAGACTCAATTTGTACAGTATCGCCTTCTTGTAAAATCTCATCTACTATGATGCTGGCATCCCCTTGTGAAGTTTCTTTGTCTTTTGAAGAAAATTTCAAGAATATTCCTGCCTTGTCTAAGATGGTTTTATAAGTGAAAATAGGCGCATTAAATCTTAAGGCAAGTGCAATCGCATCGCTAGTTCTCGCATCTATAATTTCTTCAATTTTATCGCGTTCGCAAATAATACTAGAGTAAAATACGCCATCTACAAGTTTGTGTATAATCACTTGTTTAATAACGATATCAAACCTATCAGAGAAGTTCTTAAATAAATCGTGTGTAAGAGGTCTTGGAGGTTTAATCTCCTTTTCTAGAGCAATGGCTATAGATTGTGCTTCAAAAGCGCCAATAACAATAGGAAGTTTTCTATCACCATCAACTTCATTTAAGATAAGGGCATAAGCGCCATTTTGCGTTTGGCTGTAAGATATTCCTTTAATTTTTAAACGGACTAAGCTCATAGTTGCTGATAAATAATAAAGGGCTATTTGAATATTTGGACTTCCAACTATTCAAATAGCCCTTAGGCGGCACAAATTAATAAAATTTAAGCGTTTTGGGCTTTAAAATCTTTTAATTTTTCAATGAGTTCTGGTACTACATCAAAAGCATCGCCTACAATACCGTAATCTGCAGCTTTGAAAAATGGTGCGTCTGGGTCTGTATTTATAACCACTTTTATTTTAGAAGCACTCACCCCAGCTAAATGTTGAATAGCTCCAGAAATACCAATAGCAATATACAAGTTACTAGCAACGGGCTTTCCCGTTTGTCCTACATGTTCTCCATGAGGCCTCCAACCTAAATCTGATACTGGTTTAGAACAAGCAGTTGCCGCATTAAGCACGTCTGCCAATTCTTCTATCATACCCCAATTTTCTGGACCTTTTAATCCCCTCCCTGCAGAAACTACAATGTCTGCGTCTGCAATGGTAGCCTTATCTACAACCCTATCAATTTTAGTAGATCTTACGGCAGTATCGACATCACCTTGTGTAATAGTAAAATCTTCTGTTGTAATAGATACTTCATTTTCTATAACACCAAAAGCATTATTAGAAACTCCTATAACCTTAATTCTGGTTGTAATTTGTGTGTGTGCAAAACCCTTATTGCTAAAAACAGTTCTTTTAACTGTAAATGGTTCGTTACTTTCTGGTGCGGCTATAACATTAGGTACATAGCCTGCCTTTAATTTAGCTGCAAGCAAAGGAGCCATGTATTTAGTATCTGCACTAGAGCTTACAATAATTGCAGTAGCACCTATTTTTTTTGCTACTTGAGAAATAGCAATGGAATATGCCTTAGCGTTAAATACTTTAAAAGAATCTTGTTTTATAGTATAAACTTTAGAAATACCATAAGCCCCTAAGTTGCTACCTTCCTCTGTATGAAAAGAAACCGCAATAGCTTCTACACCCAACTGCTGTGCAACCGCATAGCCAAAAGATGCTGTTTCTAAAGCATTTTTCTTTAATTTCCCGTTCTCTGATTCCGTATATATAAGTACTGCCATTTTTGAACTTTAATTTAAATTAGAAACTGGTTTCTCAAATTACCTTCGCCTCGTTATGTAGCATATTTATTAAATCATCTACACTAGTAGCTAATTTTACAGTGCCTTTTGCAGCAGGTTTATCAAAAGATACATCTGCTGTGCTATTTTCCACTTCTATTGGAGGAACCACTGTTAATTTTTTCTTACGAGCCATCATAATACCACGCATATTAGGAATGCGTAAATCACTTTCTTCTACAAGCCCTTTTTGTCCGCCAATAATTATTGGTAGTGTGGTTTCTAAATATTCTTTCCCGCCGTCTATTTCTCTTATTGCCGTGGCTTTTTCACCATCAACATCTAGGCTAACGCACGTATTAATAAAATTCATGTCTAATAAAGAAGCTATAATACCAGGTACCATGCCGCCATTATAATCTATAGATTCTCTGCCAGCAATAACTATCGTATAGGCTTCCTTCTTAATAAGAGCAGCTAGCTGTTCTGCAACAGCAAAACCATCTTTAGGCTCCATGTCTATTCTAAAAGCTTCATCTGCTCCAATGGCAAGTGCTTTTCTCATAGTGGGTTCTACACTTGCAGCACCTACCGTAGCTATATGTACAATTGCGCCTTGTTTTTCTTTAAACCACATGGCCCTGGTGAGTCCAAATTCGTCATTCGGATTCATGATAAATTGAACACCATTCGTGTCAAATTTTGTATCATTGTCACAAAAATTTATTTTGGAAGTAGTGTCTGGAACGTTACTAATACAAACCAATATCTTCATTATAATTGTCTTTTACAGTGGTATTGCTAAGATAACCAATAATTTTAAAATTTACTATGCACGCATAGTAAATTTATCTTTTTTTTAAATCTAGCAAAGAGCCACTTCCTGTTTTATTTCCTATTTTTGTTTGCTTAAGGATAAATCTTTTTAAGTTTTAAAATTTAAGCACATGAAGACCCTACAATTTAGACAAGCCATTGCAGAGGCCATGTCGGAAGAAATGCGAAGAGACGAATCCATTTATTTAATGGGTGAAGAGGTTGCAGAATATAATGGAGCTTATAAGGCATCTAAAGGCATGCTAGATGAATTTGGCGAAAAGCGAGTGATAGATACACCAATTTCTGAGCTAGGTTTTGCCGGGGTAGGTATTGGTTCTACTATGACTGGTAATAGACCCATTATTGAGTTCATGACCTTTAACTTTGCCTTAGTAGGGATAGATCAAATAATAAACAACGCCGCCAAAATAAGACAGATGTCTGGGGGTCAGTTTCCCTGTCCTATTGTTTTTAGAGGGCCTACAGGTTCTGCTGGGCAACTAGGTGCAACACATTCGCAAGCTTTTGAGAGTTGGTTTGCAAACTGTCCAGGACTCAAGGTTATTGTGCCTTCTAACCCAGCAGATGCAAAAGGTTTACTAAAAGCAGCTATTAGAGATAACGATCCTGTTATTTTTATGGAGTCTGAGCAGATGTATGGCGATAAAGGTGAAGTGCCAGAGGGCGAATACATTATTCCTATTGGTGTTGCAGATATTAGGAGAGCAGGTACAGATGTAACTATTGTTTCTTTTGGTAAAATTATTAAAGAAGCAGACAAGGCAGCAGATATTTTAGAGAAAGAAGGCATCCACTGTGAGATTATTGATCTGCGTACAGTAAAGCCTTTAGATTATGAGGCTATTTTAAAATCTGTAAAGAAAACAAACAGGCTCGTAATTCTAGAAGAAGCATGGCCTTTTGGAAATGTAGCTACAGAGATTACATATCATGTGCAGTCTCACGCTTTTGATTACTTAGATGCACCTATAGAAAAAATAAATACGGCAGATACACCAGCGCCTTATTCTCCAGTTTTACTTGAAGAATGGCTGCCGAATCACGAAGATGTCTTAAAATCTGTAAGAAAAGTACTTTACAGAAAGTAGTGCGGTAGTATAAACTTAATAATAGCTTCTTCGGTTACGACCAAAGAAGCTTTTTTACTTATTAATAGTTGCTTAATATTGTCCTATTGCTCTAATTATTAGAATGAAACAAGTATTGTTCTTTTTACTACTATTAACCCTACTGCCCCTATTCTCCCAGACTAAGGTAAGTGGCGTGGTACTAGACGAGCAAGGAGCACCAGTTGCCTTTGCCAATATTATTTTTAAAAATTCTACAGAAGGGGGTATCACTAATGATGATGGTAAGTTTTATTTAGAATCAGACAATACCTACCAAACTTTAGCTGTATCGTTTATCGGTTTTGAAACTAAAGACATCTCCTTAACCACTAGAGTCAATTATAATTTAGAGATTACACTTCTAGAATCTTCAGAGCAATTGAATGAAGTAGTTCTTATCTCGGGGAAACAATCAAAAAAAAATAATCCCGCTATAGAAATACTTAAAAAAATCTGGTCTAAAAAACGGGAAAACGGAATTAGAAAATTTGAACAATACGCTTTTGATAAGTATGAAAAAGTAGAGTTTGATTTGAATACTATAGATAGTGCTTTAATTAAAAGTAAAGTTTTTAGGGGGCTAGAATTTGTGTTTAATGACTTGGACACCTCTAATATTACAGGTAAAACATACTTGCCAATTTTTCTTAACGAAACTTTTTCTAAGGTTTATGGCGATAATAGCGTAAATGAGGAGAAAGAACTGATTATAGGAAATAAAAACTCAGGTTTTGATAATAACCAAGCAATTATAGCTTTCGTTAAAGACTTATACCAGAGCTATGATATTTATGACAACTACTTAAAGTTTTTTGAAAAAAGCTTTACAAGTCCTTTATCTCGCACAGGTGTAGATACTTATAATTATGCGTTAAGAGATAGTGCTTTTATAGAAGATAAGTGGTGCTACAATATTATATACTACCCAAGAAGAAAAAACGAACTTACGTTTAAAGGAGATTTTTGGGTGAATGATTCTACTTGGGCTATAAAAAATATCAATTTAGAGGTTGCAAAGAGTGCTAATATTAATTGGGTTAAGGAAATTTATATAGAGCAAGATTTTGAAGTAGTAAGCGACTCCCTCTTTTTATTAAAAAGAGATTATATGCTAAGCGATTTTAGTATTCAAAAAAAGGAATCTTCTAGAGGTGTATATGGCAAACGTACAACCATGTATGATAATTACACTTTTAATGTGCCAAAGCCTAAAGAATTTTACAAGACAGATATTACTAGTATAGATCCTAAGAATATAATTAAAGATGAACTCTTCTGGAAAGAAAATAGATTAGAACCCTTAAATAAAGATGAATCTGGTATTTACGAACTTTTAGATACCCTAAAGACCGTACCTAAGTTCAAATCATACTATAATATAGTAAGCATACTCGGTTCTGGGTATGTTGAGGTAGATTCTTGGAATCTGGATGTGGGCTCTATTTATAGCCTTTTAGGATTTAATGATGCCGAGGGGTATAGATTACGAGTAGGTGCAAGAACGTATAGAGGGCAGAACGATCTTTGGCGTTTAGAAGGGTATACTGCGTATGGCTTTAAAGACAAAATTATTAAGCATGGTATTTCTGGTAAATTACTATTAGACCAGAAGAGTAGGTTAGTGCTCTCTGGGGGCAATAGAAGAGATATAGAACAGCTAGGTGTAAATTTAAATGCTACTAGTGATGTGTTGGGTAGAAGTGCTGCTTCCTCTTCATTACTAACTGTTGGGGCCAATAACAGACTAACCAACATAAATCTTAGTGCGGCAACTTTAGCGGTAGAACCCCTCAGAAATTTCACGGTTTCTTTGGGTGCAACAAAAAGAACCCTAAGCTCTGCATTACCAGATGATTTTAGTTTAGATTATATAGATGCTACTTCGCCCACTGGTATTGCTTCTACCATAGAGCAAGTTAATTTTACTGCAAACTTACAATACACTCCCGGTAAGCAAACAATTGGTTATGGCGTAGAACAGAGAAATATAAATAGCAACTACGGTATAATATCTCTAAATTTGACTAGAGGTGTAGCAGGTTTTTTAGCAAGTGATTTTGATTATAGTAAAGTACAATTCTCATACAGTCAGCCTTGGCAAATTGGGGGCTTCGGCACGCTTTTAAGTAATTTAGAATTAGGTAAAATATTTGGCGAAGTACCGCTAGGCTTATTAAGTGTTGTGCCTGGTAACCAAACATTTTTTACTAGTTACGGCTCCTTCCCTAATTTAGATTTTTATGAGTTTGTAACAGATACTTACGCAGCCATGCACTTAGAGCATAATTTTAATGGTAGGTTGTTTTCTAGAATTCCGTTTTTAAGAAAATTAAACCTTAGAGAAATTATAGGGTTAAGAGGTGTCATAGGGAGCATTACGGAAGAAAATATAGCACTAAACGCTCCTGCTACCGTAAACACGCCGTTAAAAGCACCTTCCGAGAAAGTGTATTATGAGTATTCTGTGGGCGTAGGTAATATTTTAAAAGTTTTTAGAGTAGATTTTAATTTCCGTGGCAACTATTTAGATGCTCCAGATGCAAGAGCTTTTGGAATAACAGGTAGTTTTGGATTTAGTTTTTAGATATTTGCAGAAATAAACAATTAAGAAAGTGGTTTGTCGTTAATACTATTTTACCGTTAAGATAATAACAAAATTATGAGCAAGAATATAGGAGTAACTTTTGATGTTTTAATAGAAATTCCAAAAGGAAGTCGTAATAAATATGAGTACGATTTTGATTTACATAAAATACGTTTTGATAGAATGTTGTTTTCATCCATGATGTACCCAGGGGATTATGGCTTTATACCAGAAACATTGGCTTTAGATAACGATCCGTTAGATGTGCTGGTTATGGGTACAGAACCTACTTATCCTATGGTTGTTATGGAAGTGAAGCCTATAGGTGTATTTCATATGACCGATGAGAAGGGGCCTGATGAGAAAATTATTTGTGTTCCCGTTTCAGACCCAATTTGGTGTAATAACAATGAGATAAGCGACTTAAATCCACATCGTTTAAAAGAAATTGAGCACTTTTTTCAAGTATATAAAGACTTAGAAAAGAAGAAAGTAGATACTGGTGGCTGGGGAGATGCTGCAGAGGCTGTAAAAATTTATGAGGAGTGTAATAAAAGATATAACGATAGTGAGCACAAGGCAAAAGGAAATTTTAAAATCTAATTACAATTGCACTGTTAATTAAAAAGCTACTTCAATATTTTGGGGTAGTTTTTTATGGTTTAAAATATTTGCAAAAGATAAGTAAGGGCTATTAGGAATACAAAAGAGCTAACCTATTTATTGGTGTTAAACTAGAAACTTTTAAACGCAATTTTTACAAAGTCACTTTCTTCAATAGGTACAAATCTTTCTAAAATTGTACGATCTAAATTAGTGTAAAAGTAATGCTGAGTCTCTGTAATAGTAGTATTTAGTAATGACAATTTTTTCAAAACCGCATTTGTTTGTTTTGCTACAGCCTCACCAGAATCTATTATTTTAATGTCAGACTTGAGTATTTCTTTAATTTTTGGTATCAAGAAGGGGTAGTGCGTACAGCCTAGCACAAGATGATCTATACCTTGCACTACCATAGGTTGCAAATAAGTAGTAAGTAGTTTTTTTAATTCCGGGCTATTAATAGCTCCTTGTTCAATAAGTGGCACAAGACCAATACCCTCTTGTTCAATAATTTTAATTTCCTCTCTTAAAGATTTAGTAGTATTATGGAATAGCGCACTTGCCAAAGTGCCTTTAGTAGCCAATACTCCAATTTTTTTTGACTTAGACTGTAATGCAGCAGGTTTTATTGCTGGTTCAATACCAATAAATGGCACTTTATACGTAGCTCTTAAATAGTCTATAGCATTTGTGGTAGCTGTATTACAGGCAACTACAATTAGTTTACAGTTCTGGGATAGTAAAAATTCTGTATTCTTTACGCACAAGCGTTGTATTTCCTCTTTAGTTCTTTCGCCATAAGGAGCAAATTTACTATCTGCAAAGTATAAGGTATGCTCGTTTGGTAATAACAAATTAATTTCTTTCCATATAGAAATACCGCCCACTCCAGAATCAAAAATACCAATGGGTGAAGAGTTCATAAATAATACTTCTAGTTATCGTACAGAATATTAAGTAAGTTACGTACTTAGTGTAATACTACAGATACCAACGGGGTAGTTAAACTAATAGTATGATAGTAAGTAATTGCGAGTCCTAATACGTGATACTTATTCAATTTCTATTGTAACAATTCCATCACTAAAATAAGTGCTATACCCTTTCTATCGTTGTCTAGCAATAGAGTATTTACTATCCCAGTTTATTTCCAGGAGACTTCCTTTTTTTAGAGGGTTCCATTCTAGGTTCATTAGATGATTTTCTTTTAGAATCTTTGCTCTGGGCTTCAGTTTTAGCCTTTTTATCGCTATTAAGAGGTTGTGTAAAGCCACTAAATTTTGATGCCTTGGGTATAGACTCGGCAGTTAATCCTTGATCAAATGTTTGAACAGAAGCTAGACCTTGGGTAATAAGTTCTAAATGATCTTTATTTAAAGTAATTTCCTCATCTACAGCAGCAAGCAATTTATTTGTTTTTATCAATGAATCTTGGTCGGCAGCCAATGTTTTTTGATATCCATCAATTACTTCAAAATTTGGTTCTGCCGCATTTTGTAATACATAAAGATCTTCCTGCATTCCCAATATAATGCCTAAATCTATCTCCTTTATTTCTAAGAGTGAAGATTTCTTATCATTAAGTACTTCATTCCGCTCCTCTAAAAAATCAACAACATCTTGAATATTCTTTAATTCATCTGTGTTCAGTTTTTCTCCATTTACGCTCTTTGATACTGCTAGCAGTCCAGCTGAAATATTTTCGGCTACTGCATCCTCCGTGGAAAGTTCATTCATATTAGCAATTATTTTATCTATTTTTAAACTAGGGTTTAAACACTCTTTGCGGTAGCAATCTAATTGCTTACCCTAGTTTTTATTACTACTAAATTTAATAATTAGTCCACTCTTAGACTAATAGATCCTTATCTTCTTTGTTTTTTTGAAGCACCTTGCAACGTTGAAGGTGCTTCACTATTAGCTCGCCTAGAGCTTGATGCTCTTCCTTGATGTTGATTTGCTGGTGTAGCAAAATTCCCAAGGGACAAACCCGAATGATTTCCTGTAAGACTATTTTGGTAGACCAAACTTAGTAAATCGTTGTTTACAGGGATCGATATCTGCGGATTCTCGATTAGGTCTATTAATCTACCTTATAATAGGTTCTATTTTTAGTTTATTGCTTGTAACCTCCTCTAATAACTGATTACCTTGTAAATAGGTAAGTAGTTTATTCATTTCAGAAGAATCTATCGCTCCTAAAATAGTACTTAATAATTTGTGAATTTCTTGTCGTGTCTCATTTGCTACTTTTACTTGTAAACAGCTATTTTTAATATTTTCTAGTATAGTGGAGCAATCTGCCTTATACTTAGGTATTTCCTCATTCAAACCTTCAATTAGCTTCGTAGCGCAATTGATAAATTGCTCCACCTCGTTAAGTTTATTCTTGAACTGTTCTATCTGCTCTGGTGTTGAGAGATTTGCAGTAGGGTTTTTTGGCATGCCTTTTAAATGAACAAATAAGGCATTAAAATCAATAGTTAGTTTGGTTAGAATTGCTCTTTGATTATTAGGATTATCTGCAAGATCTAGTTTGTTATTTATGGCTAAAATACTGGCAGAAAGTTCTGTATAATTAAGACTTGGAAGCTCGTATTCACTTAATAAAGACTTTTTAGAAGTTCCGCTCAATCCTATAAGTTGATTATCCAACATGTCATCTAACTATGCAATATCAGAATTTACAGTAGTTTGATCACCTAACAAATTAAGCAATTCCCTTTCAAGAGTGGAAGCTGTATTTTGTTCACCTCCGTTATGCGAGTATCCTTGAAAGTCGAGTAACTGATTTAAGTCTTGTAATTTGCGATCATTCTCACTTAGGTCGCTTCCTGCACCATATTGTAAATTTGGAGCTTGCTCGTTATTGTATTCCATAATTATTTGTTTAAATAGGGCCTCAAAGGGCTCTAATCGGTATCTGTATAAATACTAATTTTTCGGAATTTTAGTCCCGTCATTTTATTAAAATAGGTACGTATAGTTTTTCTCTTAATTAATGACTTAAATGCATATTTGACTGTTGTAATAGGGCTATCTCATATTACGAGACTTCTTAGGTGTAAGTGCTTCAAGCTTATCAGTTGCTGGTCTCTTACTCCGCGTATTTGCGCTTGGAGTTTTCCCCAAAGCTGCAAAAGCACTCAGCCCAGTAGATTGTGTTTGTGTCAATTCTTTCTGTGCAACTAGGGTTTGTATGGCACGCAAAAACTGCACATCTGTTGCTCTTACAGGATCTTTTGAAACAATTTTATTGTTTTTTAATTCTGCAGCTAAACCATCTCCTAAAGTTGCATAGGCTCCCGCTTTAAATAATTGCCCCTCGCTATTTACTACCTGTAAATTTCTATTTTCTTGGGCTAATTCTTCTAACTTAGATTTAGTAGTACCTTCTTCATTTGCCAGCAAAACCACTTCGCTATTTGTCCACGATTTTAAATTATCTAATCGTGCTTCTGGATACAACTCTGGTTGTTGTATTAAAATAGCACCAGAAGTAAGTAACACTATTGGAGGGACACTAGTTGCCGTGTTTTGCGAGGGTAATAAGTTAAGATCAGAGAGAGAAGTTCGTAAACTATTAAGATTTTCTAACGCTTTACTATCAACAAAAATGGCTCTATGTTGGTCTTGAGCTAAAGTGTCTGTGCTTCCTAGAATGTAAAAACTATCTGCAACAAATAGTTCTTTTGGTCCATTTGGCGTTCTTCCTTCAGAATCGTAAGGTGTAAAATTATTAGGGCGAGCGGTGTACCCTTTTAAAGTACCTTGTGCAAATCTCTCATTTAACACATTTAGTGCGGGTCTATCTCCAGCATCATCACCAGAGTATGTCATAAATAAGGGTTTCTCTGTAATAAGCCCATTTTTCTTACAAACTGCTTCAAAATCGGGGGCATTAGTAGCAACCATCTCCATGGTAATACCCTTAGATACACGCTCAATTGTTAACGCACTAGCCGCATCTAAATGAACTGCAAGGTTTTTTTCCGCTCCAAAATCTTTCAGGGCAGCTTTAATAGCAGCTACAATTGCATTAAATGGTGCAATATCTGCCTCATTCTTTGGTTCCTTGTAATGTACTGTAAATCCATATTTCTTTACCTCTGCCTTTATCCACTTATTTGGTGAGGTATCCTTATTATCATTAGTGTAGTGATCGCCAGCTGCATTTCTCATAAGGTTTTCTATTCCTTCTATAAGCTCCTCTGCTAAAGGTTCTGCCATCTGATGAACACGCTCATGTGTTTCTGGTATTATAAGGGCATCGGTATCATTTATAGGCTTAAACTGCATAAATGCACCATTCTCAGACCCCAAAATAAATTTTGGCGTTCTTTCTTGGTCATCTGGCTTCATTACATCTCTATAAAATGCATTTAATTCTCCATTTTTTCTGCCAGAAAGTATCATAATACCAGTATCTGGGTTATTAAAACTAAATTGACGGAGTTTCTCTATAAATTCTTGTGTAGGCTTTGCTAAATGGAGATCCTCCAATCTTACAAAAGGTGCTACAGTACCATCACTATCTGTAATTGCCCATTTATTTATTGGCTGTTTTTCAAATGCTTTCTTATTTTGGATCATGATGTTTTTTTTTAATAATGTTATCTTAAGTTTATGCTTGCTGTAATTTGGTCATCTAAATAGATTGACCAGATTTTCGGTACGGGCGTTGGCTTGGACTATAAGGTAAATTACTTTTATTGTGACTTGGTAAGCCGTTATTGCTAGGTTTAGCTAATCCTGAAAAAATGGATGCTTCTTGAAATTGCCTTTGATTACGGATAACGAAAAAGTTATCTAAAGCAGTTACTTTCTGCTTCCACCTATCAATTGCAAATTGAAAAAGCGGTATTGATTTCATTACTTCCTTCTTTAAAATAGTAACGAGTGGCATTCTATTTTTTAGATCTGAAATATTTTTAGGATCATTAATTAGGAAGGACGAAAAATCACCAAAACTAATAAGTATGTCTTTTAAGTTATTTGCCTTAAGATCAGATACTACTAAATCATTTAAAACGCTAAATAAGGAAACTTCTGAAGGTGTTAATGATGCTACACAAGAAATAGATTGGGGGTGTTTTTTATTAATTTCGGCAATCTTTTTATTGAAAACTGTTGCGATAGTACCCGCACAAATATTCATTTGAAAAAGCGAGCCAGATTCTATATTCTTACTTTTAATTGTGTCTAAAAGTGTTGAGTAGTCATCTAAAATTTTGGTGAATTCAACATTTTTTTCATCAGACATTTCAGATGCTGCTATATATCCTATATGAACCTTTCTTAGATCGAAATAAACTCCCTGTTTTGCTGTAAAATAATCATATATAGAAGCATTTCCATTTTTTAAACGATCATAAGATGCTTGAACTTTATTTCGTCTTAATTCTTCTATAGCATATGCTGCATCTTTTTTGTCTAAGTCTGTACTTAGAGGGTCTTGAACTATTTCATTTAAAGAGTCTCTGCCATCAAGAATGCTCTTTAAATTTTCATATATAGTAGCGCTATAACCTACTTTGTCATTATCTATACCAACTTTTAATACATTCAAATCCTGTTTAAGTAAAAAATACGGATATTGTTTCTCATCAATATTTTTTAACCTGTCAAAAAATTCAGCACTTTCTTCAATACTGCCAAAACTAAGATGTTTTGCACAGTATAATTGTGTGTATAATTCTTTAACACGCTCTATGTCGTCCGTTCCTATCTCTGGCCATTGCCCAATGTAGCGGAAAACGGTATTTAAACTGCCTGGAATCTCTTGCTCATCTAACAGTAGTTGCTCATTTTTATAGTCTAAAGCCCCAGTTAGCGTACTAAAGAAAGGGGCTAGATTAAAACCCTCTGCTATTATAGTAATATCATTAAAATTGTTGATTTCTTGTTTGTTAACATCGGCTATATCCTCATATATTACCTTCATTAGCCGCTCAACGTATAATGTATTTAAAGTATCTAGCATATTAAAATAGGCAGCACTTGGCTTGGGGATTGCCACAGTAGAACCGGTCAATACACGAAAAATATCTGGTCTTATAGGATTAATATATTCAAACCCTCTGTTTATATTATTCTCTCTTTTCCATATTTCTAAAGCCTTGCTTACACTTTGTTCCCAAGACTTCATTTGTGGGGTATTACCGTATAAATCCTTAGGAAGATCACATTTTACTAATCCTAAAAAAACATCATTGTATTTATTTTCACCAAGACTATTGTTGTTTAAACCCTCTGGATTGGGATAAACTATCTTACCATTTTTCATTTTTAAACAAATAATAAAGCTGCTAGACACTCTATAAGTCGCAGCTCTTTCTGGGTAATTTTCATCCATATTATCAATACTATTAATTTGCTTTTTTTAAATCAAGCCTAGTAATAAAATTCCTCACTACGCTACTTGTTGTAAAAATTCTAAATCGATGCCCTTCGTGTTTGGCTTCTATTATTTCCGAGAGCAGCATTTGGATATTCCTGATATGGTGCCATAGCCCTTTGATTGTCCTTATTTAAAGGATTAACCAAAGCAGAAAAGTCCGAAACCCTTTGAGGCATTAACTCATCTCTGCCATGTGCCATATTTATAAGCTGTAGTCGTTTGTCATTCCAATTTTTTATAGCGTCAAAAAAAATGGGATCTACATTATTTTGTTGAAAAAACTGTTCCAAGAGCGTACTGTGATTAAACTGATTTAATAAATTTTTAACGTCGCTAATAAATAACTTATAAGAATCATCTGTGTTAAGCGCATAATCTCGTTCTGTTTCAAAGTATTCTGTATTGATAACAATATCATTTGCTGCTATTATTACGGGTAGTATGGAGTTATTTACCTTAGTCAGGTAATGTACAGCGCCAGGAAATTTGGTGTTTATATCCGCAGCAATGGTCTTTATTTCCTCTGAAGCCATTACACTGTAACCTTCTATAATGTTTAATTGAAAAATAGTGCCAGGGTTCACTTTTTCAGCTCCATGAAATGGCTCATTCACTTCCAATTCAGTATTAGTGAAAGTATGTAGCATCGCATTAAAAGATTTCAATAATCGAAGTGTTTCGTCCATTTTATAAGTAGTGGACACCGAGAATGCCATATGTACTTTTGTTGGATCTATATATGCGTTTGCTAACACCGTTTGGCAGTCATAAACAGTGGCGTTTCCTTCTTGAATGCGCCGTATAGAGTCACTTATCCCATTCTTTTCTCTAATGGAAATTTCATTCTCCGCAGTTTCTATTTCTTCATCTGTAGAAAAGCCATCTATACTTTTTTCGTTTGGTATGCCACTATGAGAAATACATCTATCAAGTTGTTGAAAAAAAATAGAACTTTCTCCTTCCCCGTAATTTGCCAATCCTTGTTTTAATACATTAAAATCTTCATTGATTTCCAACGCTATAGCTAAATCTTTTTCTAGTTCTACTATGGTATCAAAAAAAGCACGTCTTTGCTCAACATCACAGAAACTAAACTGTTTAAAATGATCAAAATTTTTAAATAGCGCAGCTATATTATTATGGTTCCCAAAAGGGAGATCTGGCGTTTGTCCTAAATGTTTGAATTGAAAATGAGGTTTACCATATATTACTCTATCGGGAAATTTATAATTATAGTCATGCATGGCTTGCAATAGCATTTGGGGTAAATAGGCCATAGCGAAACCTTCTACTACAATAGTAATATCGTTGTAACTATTTATAGCTTCCTGCTCACTATCAAAAATATCTTTTTTAATCTCCTTAAACAGTACTCTGCTATACTCTTTGCTAAATAATTTTAATGTATCGAAGTAATGCGTATCATTGTTATTCAATATTTCTGGAGGCAGCACAACTTTTTCAAATTCGGTAGCATTGACCTTACAAATACTAAGATCATTTCTTGAATCTTTATGTTTATTTCTCCAGTTGCTTTTTGCTTTGTTTATTTCACGCTTTAATCTGGTATCATCTAAATTAAAGCACTTGCTATTTTTTTCTTTATTAAAAAGTAATAGTCCAAGTGCTATGTCTTTAGAGACAGCAGAGAAAGTGTTTACAGAAAATTTCGGAATCGGTATTTCATTAATAGTACCGTTTACCATTTTTAGGCCTACTAAGAAATTAGTAGAAACTTTATAAACACCTTTTCTATCTGTTGTTCCTCCTCTCATATTTATTGTCTTAGTATAGTACTAATTATTTTAACTCTTAGGTGCTTTTGGCGTACTAGACTCGGCTCTACTTAGTGTTCTACTTAAAGAGGGACTAGGTCTGCTTGGGCTACTTCTTAGCGAGTCTCGTTTGCCAGCAATATCATCGCTTACTCTTGCAAAAGCTGTTTTCCCAAATTCATCGTCTGCATTTGTTGTTAATCCTGCCATTGCTCCAATACCTGAGCTATTGGTACTTTGCAACTCTGTGCTTCTCTGTAAACGCGCTTTTATTATGTTTACTCTAGAGGATAAGTTATCAATGTATTTTTGATAAGATTCAGAATTTCTACCTATAATATTATAATGTCCATCAAGTTCAGATTCCTCTAGTGCAGATTGTAAATCAGTCTTGAATCTTTCATCTTCAAGTTTGAGATTGCGTAATTCCTTAATATTATGAATTTGCTCCCTTAATGCTAAAAGTAAAGCTGCTGGCGTAGGTTCTACAATAGAAAGTGCTGGAATGGTAGATACTCTATCTGCTCCTCCCAAGTCTTCCGTAATACCTGCTCCTCTACTAATAATTGTTCCCGTAGCTCTGTGTTGTGGTAATAAAGTTTCTAAATCAGGATGTTTTAAGACTTCATTCCGGGCATGTATCATTTCACCAACAGATAATATATAGCCATCTTTTATAGAGGCTGCCACCTCTAAATCATTCATTGCATTAAAAATGGGTAACTCAGAATTATTTATACCAGAAGGGTAATGAAAAACAGCTCTAGGAAAGTCGTCATTAATAGCTTTTATTTGGTTAAGAACGGTATCTGTATATTTTTGGTATTCTTTAATGGGTGAAGACCTACCCGCGCCAGTAACTAGATTAAATTGGTAGAGATCTCCAGGATTACTTTCTGGATTGGTACTTTGTTCATCTACTAAAAAGTCTTTATATGCGTCTAAAAATTCCTTAATTCCTTTTGTATAATCAAACCTAGATACAGAAGCCATGTGTATCTTTTCTGGGTTAAAGTACGCTCCTGTTGTAACCGTTTGGTAATCATGTAATGAAGCGCCACCTTTTACAATTTTATCTAAAGAAGCTACAATTTTACCATCTTCAAACTTCTTAGATTGTTCTTCTGAAACGGCTCTTTCTTCGTCTGTACTAAAAGGGTCATTCAGGTTGGCATTTATTTCAGTTATTTCCTCATAAAGCTTGTCTTTTTGGCGTTCTAAAGCTTTAAAGAAGGGTGAAGTCCTAACTCCTGAATAATTATCTAATCCTTGTTTTAAAACAGGTACGCGATCTAAAAACTCAGTTTTTAACCTATCTTTTGGTATGCCAATTGGGTTAACTAACGTTTTTGCTTTTAGGGCTTCTAAATTTGTTTCTACCCCAAAGTTTTTCACAGTCTCTACAAAGTTATCTGCATCGCTTTGCGTATGAAACCCAAGACTATCTGCTTGTATTAAGTTAGTAAGAATAGTTTTAAAGGCATCCTTCATTCCCTTTTCAGGATTCATATACACCTTATCGTCTTCTGGAGAATTTTCTTCTTTTAGTTCCGGTGTTAAGTTTGGCCAAGTTTCATGATGAAAAAACGCAATGTTTGGTTCACCTAAAGTTTCCTCGCCAAGATTTTCTAAATTTTGATTATGTTCTTTAATCAAATCAGTAAGCATGCCCGGTACTTGAAAAACATGATAGTCGTGTGCCCAAACCACCACATCTTCAAAACTTGTTATCTCTGGTTTATCTACATCATTAATATCTCCAAGAATTTGATCAAATAGTGTCTTGGCGTATAATTCATTAACAGGTGTATGTGAATTTAGATCTCCATCTGGGTCTACCTTCTCTGCCATACTATGTATAAGCGGCCAAATTATACCGTTAGTAGTTTGTTTATAAAAGACATCAAATGTAGGTTTGTCAATAAATACGAAACCATTCTGACCTTCTGTAATACCGTTTTCTTTTTCCCAATCTTTTAAACCTGCTAACATTTTGGCTTCCAAAGCCTCCGTTGCTACAGTTTCTTCTGGCGTTGTTTTTGCACCAGGGCTTTCCATAATACCAAGCCAGCCCGCTTTATAAAAATCTTCTTTTGGTACAGCATTATTTATGCCTGGCGCTACCCCTCCAGATTTTAAACTAACGGCTACTTCGCCAGCTACTAGTTTAACAGCCATTATATTAGCACTAGAGGCAATATAAACTGCTTTTCTATTTTTACTCTCTTTAAACAATTCGTTTTTATCTACCATTACTATTAACTATTTTAAACTTTTAGATCTTTCAATAGGTCCTGTTCTTGGTTTCTTAGAAGAGGACGCTTTAGCTTTAAGAGATGACTTTCTTTCTTGATCTCTCTGGCTAATTTTTTGGAAAGCAGCCAATCCAAAATTATCGGCATCTGTAATCTTGTTAACTAGCTTATTCAGTTCCTCTTTGTTTTTAGCATCTAAAACAGGTTCTTGATATTTTCGTATTTTTTTTATTTTATCAGTTTGTATTTTAAAAGCGTGTTTAAAGTCAAGTACATTTGGAGATACTATAGTTAAGGTTTCTTTGTTAGAAACTCTACTTTCGCCAACTAAGTCTTCCGTAATACCGGCCCCATTACTAATGATAACCCCCGAAGCTTGGTGGGTTACTAATGATCTCACATCTTTATGCGCTAAGACACTATTTCTAGCCGCCATAATTTCACCTATTGATAATATATAGCCGTCTTTTATGGAGGCCGCCACCCCAATATCTATCATTCCATCAAAAACAGGTAATTCAGAATTGTTGATTCCTTTTGGATAGTGATAAATAGCTCTAGGGAACTCCTTATTAATTTCGTCTCTTAATGCAATTACATCATCTGCATAATTTTCATAAGCAGGAATGGGGGATGATCTACCCGCTCCTGTAACTAAATTAAATTGGTATATATTACCAGGATTAATATTTGTTTTAGATTTTTCGTCTCTAAGAAAATTCTGATACCCTTGTAAAACCTCTAATAGCCCTTTTGTGTAATCAAATCTGGAGACAGATGCCATGTGTATTTTTTCAGGGTTAAAATGCACCCCTTCCATTACCGTTTGGTAATCGTGTAAAGAGGCTCCACCTTTTAAAACACGATCACAAGCTTTACCAAGTGTGCTTATTTCCTTTAGCTTACTATTCCTTTCAACTTCAGAGGAATTGGTATTTGCAAAAGTTTCTAAAAAAGCTGCGCTATTTTTAGCTTCAAGAGCTGTTGCTTGTTTTTCTAAGGCTACTACAAACGGAGTCCTTTCTCCTTGGTAATTGTTTAACCCTTCTTTTAAAACAGGTATTCTTTCTAGTAACTCTCTTTGCAATCTTGCCTTTGGAATACCAATTGGGTTTACAAAAACCTTTTTTTCTAATTCTTTCTCGTCTATGGGAATATTAAAGTTCTTTAGGGTTTTCTTAAAGCTACTTGCGTCATCTCGTGTATGAAACCCTAAGCTATCTGCTTTAATTAAGTTTTCAAAAATAGTTTTGAACCGATCGTCTAAAGCAGTTAGCTGTTCTTGCCCTAAACCAGGAGCATCGCCTAGATATATATGGTCTACATCATTATCATTATTTTTCCTTCGTCCAGGGAAGATATTAGGCCATGTTTCATGATGAAAAAAGGATACATTAATATCGCCCTCTATTTTCTTTACAGGCACATCTAGTAAGGTGATATTTCTTTTTCCGTCTAGAATAACTGTTCCCTTCTTATCTTTTAGAATTTTTTGATCCTCCTTTTCATCGAGTTCTTTGAACTCCTCTTTAGTAAGTGCATCATAATTAATCTTTACAACATCTCCGTTTTCTATTTTGGCAACTAGTATACCTGCTTTCTTGTTTTGTTGGGCAATTGCCTCTTTTAACATACCTGGTACTTGAAACATGTGGTAATCATGCACCCATACTACCACATCGTTATAGCTATTTATTTTAGAATTTTCTGGGTCATTAATATCTTTATTAATTTGGTTTAATAAAGTTTCTGTATATTCCCAATCTACTGCTGCATGGGAATCTAAATTTCTATCGGTTGCTACCTTTTCAGGCATGCTATGTATTAAAGGCCACATAATACCATTGGTAGCCCCTTTGTAGAAATCATCAAAAGTTTCTTTGTCTACAAAAACAAAATCATTTTGCCCTTCTGGTACATTATTAGCTACTTCCCACGTTCTTAATGCTTGTATTAGCGCATCCTTTTTATCTTGTATTTCTTCAAAAGGTTTTTCACTATTTGGTGCAGCTACAGGACTTTCTTGAATTCCTAGCCACCCAACTTTGTCATACCCATCTT
>Ga0115565_10001175_pt1 | contig 22017 bp, 22 predicted proteins | sample COGITO_mtgs_1105_FD_87199 | JGI IMG/M metagenome (GOLD analysis project Ga0115565, IMG submission 87199) | Pelagic marine microbial communities from North Sea - COGITO_mtgs_110530 | ecosystem: Environmental > Aquatic > Marine > Epipelagic | place: Germany:Helgoland, sampling site Kabeltonne... | reverse complement strand
GGATGATCGTACAGGCGGGCAATTTACGCCTGATACACGCTAGTATTGCGTTGATCCCAATCGCAATATCTTGCGGGGTATCGTGTCGATGCCCCGCATTGTTGGTGCCAATTAACACCACGACATAATCTGTTTTTAGCTTATCAATTTCACCGTTTTCGAGACGCCACAAAAGGTGCTCTGTTCTATCTCCTGCAAAGCCTAGGTTGAGTACTGTATGATTTGCAAAATAGTGGTTCCACGCAAGCTCACCGTCTGTTTCCCACGCGTGGACGATTGAGTCTCCTACAAAGATGATGTCGAAATCTCGTGTGACAGCGTTCCCCTCACTGATTTTGTCGGCGTGCCTATCTAGCCACCATCGTTCAGTGCGTTTTGTTGCGATAGCTGAATCAGGGATATTCATAGTATAAGCTAGGCCATGGTCTTAATGAGCTAATATACCGTCATTTTAGCCGCATGCTATTATTGATTACAAATTAGCTAGCGTATATCCTATCAGACAGCAAATAACGATTCGTAACGCAGAGAGCGCATATTGAAATCAGACATAAACCGACGTTTCTCTGTGATAATTCCAACACGCAACAAACCCGAAGACTTCGCAAATGCGCTTAACTCGGTGTCAGAGCAATCAATTTGCAAGGACTTATTCGAAATTATTGTTGTCAACGATGGTTCTGATGATCATCATCTCCCCCAGTATGAAGTCGTTTTATCAGCTTGCCCCAGCGTAACCACCTCTATTTTTTTAACGAAAAGAGCAAATGGGCATGGCCCAGGGTTTGCCAGGAATACCGGCGTCGAAGCAGCAACGGGTGAGTATATCTGCTTTTTGGATGACGATGATATTTGGACTGACACCGACTATTTACAAAGTGTGCACGACTATATCCAAAGTCAAAGCAAAAAAATTGACCTTGTTTACTCAAATCAAACTGCCGTTAATCAGCAAGGCGTGACGTTAGCGGGGCCTATTTGGATTGAAGACTTAGCCGCTAACTTGGCGTTAAAGCCAGACGCGTCATTTCATAAGCTTAGCACCGCACAAGTATTAACAAGCAGTGGCTTTGCGCATATGAACTGCACCATTATTAACAAAGCGTTTTATCAAACAATTGGTGCTTATGACGAAACGTTGCGATATGAAGGTGACAGAGACTTATTTTACCGCAGTGTCGATAATGCACAAAATATAGTCCATTATACCAAAATAGTCGCTCAACATTACGTGCCCGATCAGACTAAAACCAATAACGTTTCGACTAAAGTCAAAAGCCTACAAAAACGTGTTTTTCAAATTAAGCAGTATCAAAGCAATTTTTTAAATGCAAAAACCAGCGCTGTTGAAGATGTATGCAGAACGGGCCTATCTGATATTTTGAAACACACTACTGACGAGCTTGTCACGTCCGGAAATTATAAGCGCGCGAGCCGACAAGCATTTGCAGCGCTATCATATAAATTCACTATAAAATGGTGTCTGTATGCCTGTTACTTAAAGCTAAAAGCACTAGGAAGCTAACGTGAACCTTATTCAAAATCTTATCGTGTTGGCGAAAAACCCGTTGGTGGTAACACGCAACAAGCAGCACATTCTTTATCTAAGCCACATGCGTGCAAACACTAGCTTAATAGGTCACATATTAGGTGATAACCCCGAAGTTGAAGGGTATTACGAAATGCACATGGGCTATTTCAGTTGGAAAAGCCTTGTTCGACAAAAGCTTATTTATCTAAACGAACATGCGGCAAAACCCATGGGCAAGTTTTTCTTTGACAAAGTACTTCACAACGAACATGGCGTTACGGATGCTATATTGACGCATCCGTCTGTCAACCTAATCATATCCATTCGTGAGCCTATAAGCACTGTCAAAAGTATCATGGCACAGTACACAAAACGCAACCCTGAGCATGAGTGCGCGACATCTGATGGTGCAGTGCAATACTATATTTCGCGCCTGGCAATGCTGTGCAAATACGCGCAGAGCGCTAAAGGCAAGTACACGTTTTTTGAAGCTGAAAAAATAACGCAACAACCAGACAAAACCCTCAACGGCCTTAGTAAGGCACTAAGCCTGCAATATCCGCTAAAAAATGAGTATAAGCCCCGAGCAAAAACGGGCGTGGGCACATCAGGCGATCATTCGGCTTATCTAAAGGCAGGAACTATCGTCAATAAAAAGTCTGACTACTCTGACATTACGTTAAGCGAAGAAAATATCGAAAGCCTAAAATGTAGCTATGAAACGAGTCTTTCGTTGCTAATAAAACACGCTAAAGTCGCTCTATAAATTCGGGTTCAAAGTGAAAAAAAATATATGCTGCATCTCAATTAATTCTGTTGCACACGTCGATTTTGGTGGCAATGGTTTTGTTAAGTTGGCGGCTGAGCTCGGCAAAGACGCTGACGTAACGTGGTTTCTCAGTTGCGGAAATAGCATCGATAAAACAGACACAGAGCAAAAACTGAAGCAGTTTGGCCTACAAGTCATACACAAGTCCGGCGAAGACAGTTCGAGCAAATCCGGCATCGATGTGGCAACTGACACACTTTTATTGGGACTCTTAGAGACTCAAAAGTTCGATCTGGTGTTATTGGACAGAATTCTAAAACCAGTACAGACACTATTGGAAAAACGGTGCATCCCTTTTATCGTGGTCGGTTCAGATGGTGAAAAATGGCATCGAGCCTACCATCGTACAACGGGGAACCTATTCATTACTAAAAGTGCCAGTGCACGCACCATTGTAAAACGCGACTTGTGGGCACACAGCAGTTTGCTCAATCTTAATTTTATGCCACGTGAATATTATAATGCTAAGAATGCCTACACGATTGACGCGGACAAAAAAAACGCTGACACAAAAACAGCGTTAAGCGCTGCGCAATACATATTAGTGACGTTTGGCAACTCAATGAGTGACGCTGCCTGCTGGCGCGTATTTAATGTCATAAAAGAAGCGAGCTGTATATCTAAACATCCTTATTTGCTGCTCACAGGCAACCGTGTCTTTTCAGAAAGTATGGCAGATATAGCCAGTCGCATTGATAATTTACAAGTCCGAGCATGGCAGGACTATGACCAAGCATTCAGTCACGCTATCATCAGTATTGGTCATGGAGGAACAGCGTTTGTGTGGTACAGCATCAAACATAGAATACCGATGATCAGTATTCCTTTATTAGCCGATCAGTTGTATAACGCCAAACAAAATATAAGGCTAGGAATCGGCAACACCCTCTATATGAGTATTCGGCCGCGTATCATGAGATTTTTTTCGAGCAGATACCTAAACAGTAAGAATTTGGTCAAACACCAAGAACAGTTAATCAATCATGCTAATTTTACTGAGCTTTCATATGATGCGCCGGATATGGCAAGTGCTGCTGCAAAGATAAAATCCCTGATGGGGTGGTGTGAGTAAACCTGTCACCACGAAGACTTACCCCCTTCCTTGCTTACCACCCGCATTCCTTCTATGCGCATATCTTTGTCGACAGCTTTGCACATATCATAAAGTGTTAATGCGGCAATCGACGCGGCTGTTAAAGCTTCCATTTCAACGCCTGTTTTACCCGACAATTGGCAGGTAGCAACGATTCTTATGCGCTGTTGAGATGCTTGAATTTCAAAATCTACGGCTACCTTTGATAGCGCCAACGGGTGGCAAAGTGGAATCAAGTCAGCGCATTTTTTGGCACCTTGAATGCCCGCAATTCTAGCGACGGCTAGCACGTCGCCCTTGGATAATGAGTTCTGCTCAATTTTGATTAGCGTTTGCGCGTTCATTACAATGAACGCCTCTGCCACAGCAACTCGTTTGGTCACGGCTTTATCGGTGATGTCGACCATACTGGCCTTACCATGCTGGTCCACATGGGATAACTCATTGCTCATGACGGTGTGTGTCCTTGAGTGATATGCCCGACAAAATTGCAGGGTCTATAATCACTATCCAATTGGTCCTTAATAATGCCTTGCCACGCTGTTTTACATGCGCCTGTGGAGCCAGGAACACAAAATATAACCGTGTTATTAGCAATACCCGCCAACGCTCTTGATTGTATAGTCGACACACCAATTTCGGCATGCGATAAAGCACGAAATAACTCACCAAATCCTTCGACACTTTTGTCAAACAGCACCCCAGCCGCTTCTGGTGTTGAATCCCTACCAGAGAATCCAGTGCCACCGGTAGTGATAACTGAGTGAATATCAGGGTCAGCAATCCACTGTGAAAGAATTGCTCTTATCTTATACACGTCATCAATCACAATCTGTTTGTCGAACACTTTATGTCCAGCATCCGTGATCGCCTCGACCAGATATGCGCCAGAGGTATCCGTAGTCTCGTTTCGTGTGTCTGAAATGGTCAGCACGGCAATATTTAATGAACTTGGCATACAAATGCTTCGTTAAAATTAGGTGCTAATAGAGTAAAGATAAATCAGTCGATGCTCAATGGTTAAACCATTATATGTTTGGGAATATCTGTTGTAGGTTTAGTTTGTAGTCGCTCGCTAATACTGCTTTTTCAACTTTGATACCGCTCGTATCGCCGGTGAGATTAAGTTCCTTTGGTTCCATGTAATGGCTGCCCGTCACGGAATAGAACACTTTTACTTTGGGTAATTTGGGATTTTTTTCGCCTTGCTGTACGACGACTCCAATCCGTTTGTTAGAGAGCAGCACTAGGCTACCAACGGGATAAATGCCCACACATTTGATAAACGCAGTCGCCAACTTTAAATCATAGCCGTTTTTAGGGTCGAGTAGCGTCTTGAGGGCTTTTGCAGGTTCAATTGCAGGTTTGAAAGGACGCTCAGTGGTCATCGCATCATACGCATCGACAATCGCCAACAAACGGGCGTATTTGTTGATCATATCTCCTTTGAGTTGCTTGGGGTAACCCGATCCATCCAATCTTTCGTGATGTTGCTGGATAGCCAAAATCGCACTATTTGACAAGCCCAAGCCTTCTAAAAGTTCTGCTGCCTTGAGCGGATGCTGCTTGACGTCGGCCCATTCTTGTTGGGTCAACGCTGTGGTTTTATTGAGTACAGAGGGGTCTACCTGCGTCATGCCAATGTCATACAAATAACCAAGCAGTGCAAGCTCTTTGCAGTCTTTTTCTTTGATATTTAAACTCTGCGCAAAATGACACAACAGCACCGCGACATGAATCGAATGTTCGGCTAGATATGCTGAACTATTTTTAATCGCGGTCAAACAAAGTAAAGCATTGGGATTGCGGCTCAAACTCTTTTGGATATCATCAACAACTTCTCGCGCAGCATCAACACTCCCAAATTCGCTTTTGGCGATTTCAAAGGTATAGCGTTTATGCGTCTTTTTGCATTGCAAAATAAGCCGTTCAACACGGCCTAATTCCATGTCGATGTCTTCAAGCTTTTTACGCGGGGTTTTTTTAGGTAATTCGGCGATGTCGTCTTTGATGGCTTTTGAAGTGTCGATGATTACGCTGGTGATACCCTGCTGTTTTAACCTTTCAACAATAACCTGTGATGAAATACGTCCCTTGCTCTTAACTTCCAGCTCACCATTTTGCTGAGCAATCGCATGCACAAACATACCTGCTTCTAACTTGTCTATTTCAATTGTTTGCAGTACTTCTTTGCTCATGAGACTCTTTTTGTTTGAAAGCGATGGATTGAAAACGAGATTAAATCAGTTGAATACCCGTAGAGTATCGGCACAATAAGCGGCTTACTTAAGAACTACATGCTAACAAGATGCTAAAACCGAGAAGATTAACCTGTGATGCTTGTCACTTTCCCGAAAGGACATGTATTTGCGATGTGTTGCGCCGTGCTGCCTCGCCTGTGGAGATTATCTTGCTACAGGATAAATGGGAAGCCAAGCATGCTAAAAATACGGGTCGATTGGTGGCGGCGTGTATCACAAATTCGCGCATAATCAACTGCGACAAACAACAAGATGCATTGGCAGAACTCAGGCTAACCTGCCTTGAAGCATGTACCACGGCACTTGTTTTTCCGCTTGATGGGGCACTTTTAATTGATGTTGGCAATCAGTCTGAAATGGCATCTGTGTCTCGATTAATATTTGTCGACACTACGTGGCGAAAAGCCACTAGGCTGCTTGAAACTCATGCTTGGTTAAAAACCTTGCCGGTTATTTCAATATCAGGACTAAAGCACTCTGATTATGATATCAGGCGAAGTAGCAAAGCGGGCGGCATTTCGACCTTGGAAGCGGTTGCTTTGGTATTACAACGTGCTTACGAGTTTAAAACCGAATCGATGCACGCTTGCTTTATGGAAATGCAACGACACTGGAAGACGTTTGCTGGCGCTAAGAAAGATAGCTGACGGTGGCTTGCATTGCTGACTTGGCATCGTGGTGTTGATTCTGGCATCGCTTCAAACGCTTTTCACTGCGCAGGTTTGGAATGAGATAAACCGATAAAGCTAGTTTGTGCTAACTCTCCTCTAGTAAACATCGGGCGCTTGGCCGCAAATTGTTTGAGGTCAGTATTCTGTAAATAATAATAAAAAATGCGGTCTGCCTGCAGCTTTATTGGTGTTTGATATTCAGCGAAAGCCCTAGCGGCTTTTAGTGATAGAGCATAAGCGTGCGAACCCGAAAAACGTCCGGGAATGTAAAAATCATCGTTGTAGTGACGCATTGACATATTATTGATTAAGTCTAGCGGAACATTTTGCCAGTTACTGATGTTTAGAAAATGAAATACTTTGTACATCGCTTGTTTCAATGCAGTTAAAGCGCTTGAAAAGTGTGCGTCATAATAATCAAACAGGACACAATCCCAATCATCTGGCAGTGAGCTTAATTGTTTGTCAAAGTTAGATAACCTGTCAAGTACAGGCACCGCATCGTCCTCAAAGATCAGAATGCGTTGAAAATTATGTTTTACGGCATCTGCATAAATACTAAGGTGAGAATGAGCACACGCGTATTCCCCTAGCGTCATTGACCGATGAGTCCGTTTTATTCGTTTGTGAGCAAGATCATCGTATTTTTGAGCGTCTTGTAACACACTTTGATCCAGTTGTAGCCTGTCCGTTGCCACCCAAAACACGTAATTGAGACCCTCAAAATGCTTCGCAATGCTGTCGCGGCGCTGTTCTGCACGAGACAGATTAATTACATATATTTTATCAAAATAACGGTTAATGTGAGCAAAACGGTTGCTTGTTGTCATTGCTTTTACTTTCGCAAAAAATAATCAACAAGAGTATAAGAAGATCCTGTAGTGGCTGTCATCACTATTTTTAACTTTTGTCAGACCATACGGCAAACTCATTACCACTGGGTTCTATGAAGTGAAAACGCCTACCGCCTGGAAAACTGAATATATCTTTGTGAATGGTAGCAGCCGAAGCAGCCACTTTTGACAGTGTTTGCTCGTTAGGGGTGAAATGGCAGTATCTACAAGCACCGACGGCGACCATCATGTTTAATATACACCTTAATTAAAAGGGCACACGGCCAATGACGGCTTACCGCCACCGACTCTGCACCCTTTGTTAATCTAGTGTCAGTGTTAGCCGGCTTTTTTCATCCAAGCTGAACACCAACCTTTGGCGTTGACTACTTTGCCAGGGAAGATGCCACATGGACGCCACTCTTGACCTGCTTCACCTGCAATGTATTGGCAGTTGTCACAGTATTGACCTTCTACTTTTGACTCGTGAACGTATTTCAACGCTAACGCAGTCGGATCATCTAGCTTAACTTGTTCTTGAGCATTTGCGCGCAATGCCACGCCGCCCAATGTCATACCAATCAATGTAGTACCTGAAATTTTTAAAAAATCACGACGGTTTACTTGCTTCATGTTGAATTTCCCTTGTGTGTAGATGTAAATGAAAACAATTCTTTTTTACACTGCTGTAAAAACAGCAAAGCCCACCAAAAGGTGGGCTTTTTATAATTCTGGCGCCGTTAGTGGCGTGCTTATGTATACTTATACGTCAATTAAAAAGTTTAATCTAGCATTAGCGTTTAATTTATTGATCTGGCGCTAATACTTTACACCCTTATTCGTCGAATTTGTCCTTTGACGCGGTATCGTCGTTAGGCAACTTAATCAACAAAGCCACAATTGCAGCAACAACAACCAGTGCGATACCACATACAATGAGTAATTGGTCTAAATTTGGAATCACAATATCATCCTTTTATTTATGGTTTGTTTTAGCACACATTGTTTGAGGCTTCATCGTCTTGGTTCTGGCGGAAGCATAGAAAGACTTTGGCCTGCTTTTGCATAACTAAAGCGCCCTTTTCGAGTCGTCACATGGTACGAATCTAATCCAGAAACAGCAACACCTTGTGCTTTTTCAATATCAACATAACCGTCATCTAATGTATAATCATCTCGCATAAGTACTTCAACAACCTGTCCGATAACGAGTTCGGTATTGTTAATGGCGAGCAACTGAATGTCTTGAACTTGAAGCCCCAAGGCTATATTGGCTTCTGTGACATAGGGCGCTTTTAAGTTCGACGTTTTGTATGATGTCAGTCCCGTTTCATCAAACTCATTTGTAATAGGTGAATAATTGGCGGACGTTTGATGAGCAGCTGCTATGAAATCACAGGAAACGTGATTAATGGTATATTCGCCATTGTCTTTGATGTTCTGCAAAGTGTCTCTTGCGACCGTGTGTGGGCGCATTATCATGCCTAACAAAGGTGGATGAGCGCCGATATGGAATACCGAACTGACCATGGCTAAGTTATCGATCCCTTGCAGGTCAACTGTACCAATCAGATTGGCACTTTTGAACCCTGACAACGAATTTATAAAATTAGCCCTCACCCGTTGAGGCATATTGTCAATGTCACTTGCTGAGTACATTTTACTGTAATGAGACATAATAATTAGGTTCTTTTTAAAGTGTTAGCACAAGACATCTTTACTTATTCATCATCTGTTTGGGCGAGTATCTCAATTCCAAAACCATTGTCAATAACCGTTATTTCGATTGGTGAGCAGCAAATTTGGCAATCAACTATTTGTTGTTGATTGAGGTCATTAGCTTCATCAATCTCTAAATCGTTATAAGTCATGCAATAAGGGCACTCAAATTTTGCAGCACTTGTTAAGCTCATCGGTTTTACTCCTTCTGCATCTATTATACTAAACGTTAGTACGGCACTTGTTGATAGTTGGATGTTTTATTTAAATGAATAATCTATTTGCACAAATATTCGTAAACAAAAAGATGCTTAAAAAACAAAATCACGCCTTTGACTGTGACTGACGCGCATAACGAGCCAGCGGCAATCTGCGACACCCGCCTTAAACATAAAAAGTGGCGCCAAACATTTGGTCAATGTGTGTTGTGCAATAGAAAAACTGATCTTACGTTTCATCATCTTATCCCCAAGAAAATGCACCGCCGTTCTTATTTTAAGAAACACTATAACAAGCAACAGCTAAATGAAGGTATAAGCATCTGCCGGCCGTGCCATTCAGGTATTCACAAAAGCTACGATGAGATGACGTTAGCAAAGTATTACTGTTCGTTATCATTGATTAGCAATGACGAAACCCTAGCGGCACATTTTGCATGGGTCAGCAAGCAGCGTGTGCACACCCACAAATAAGTCAGACATTGAAATAGACAAATAAACTGTTTTTATATACTGTATATAAAAACAGTTTATTTGTCTTAACGTATGGTAAACATGCCAGAGAATTTTTGTGCGATATAAAAAAGAATTACCAACATACTACTACCTAACGCATTTTAATGAGTTCTTAAAGTTTGTTAAGGGGCCTTGCGCCGCGCTTCTGTTAAGTGAACATATCGACTTTATTGACCAATTTGAGACCTTAAGTAAAGATAAGCAATGCTTAGTGGTTAGATCGTTCAATAGAAAATACCCTTTTATAAAGCAAGATTCACTGTACTACCCAGAAATTAATGAGGTGCAAGTTAATACTAGTGAACTAGTCTTGGAGCACTGGTTTCAACCCATTCAAAGCGACCATATCGAAGAATGGCTGCACACGCTGACAAAAGATGAGCTATATCGCTTGCTTAGCGACCTTCACTGTGACCGTGTATTGAAATCTTGGTCTAGACCAAAACTGTTAGCGCTTGCTCTTACACTGCCCACTGCAGATATTCACGCCCACGACTTGTTGCATGACTATATTGTTAGAAATACTGACGCGTGCGTTGGCTATTTTTTGTATCTGTATTTTGGTGATTGCCATAGCCGACTCAACCAGTTTTCTATGCGTGACTTGGGGGTCATGCGCACCCGCAAAGAACACGCACAAATAATGGCGCGTTTTGACTCACGCGAAACAGCACTTAGTACATACAGATTACATCGACAGTTGGCTAGTATTAACGAACAGTCTCAGTTTAAACACGAAGATATTTTACGTCGTCTAAAGACGTTGGAGCCTGCGGTAGGTGAGCGCGCGGAGCAACTCAAAAACAGAGCATTATTCAAACTGTCTAAACACTTGATAGCATTTGATTGCGCCATGGCGCTTGGATTGCTCAATGATATTGCGAGCGATGAAGCACAAGAAAAATGGGTGCGAGAGAGCTATAAATTAGGCCATATCGACGCGGTTGAACAGCGCTTGGAAAGCCTTATCGATATGCCGTTGTCAGATGAAAACTTAGCCTTTGCAGAAGACTTTTTGGCGCGTAAATATGCAAAAAAACGTACTAGCGTGCTCACGGATATGCTGCGCAATAATAGTCAATCAATCATGCTTGATGAAATGCACAAAGCAGGCGTGGAAAAAGGCGTAGTCGCCTATTATAAACAGCGGGGCCTGAGTGCACAGCGAACTGAAAATCAACTGTGGCGCAGCTTGTTTGGCTTAACATTCTGGCAAGAAATCTTTGAAATTGATGGCCATGGTTTAGTCAACGAATTCGATCGGATGCCGTTGTGCTTAAAAAAGAACCAGTTGTATGAGATTGCACAAGCTCAGATTGATCAAAAATTGAATGCTCTTCAAACACCGCAACAGTTAATCACACTGGTTGGTAAACAAGCCGTTGCGCACTATGGCAAAGCCAACGATATTTTTAGGTGGAAGCAAAACTTATTAGCGCTGATATTGCCACTAATTGAACACGCTCCTATTGAAAGTGTGGTGTTGCAACTCAAGTCAATGGCACAGAACTGGACAGGGTTAAACGACGGCTATCCTGACATTATGGTAATTGACAATGGTAAGCTTAGGTTTGAAGAAATAAAGTCAGAAGGCGATCAGTTAAGAAGAAACCAACTACTGAGTATTCAAAAGTTAAAACAAAATGGTTTTGATGTGCGCATTACCAATGTGGAATGGACTATCGACCCGATGCAACCCTACGTGGTTGTTGATATAGAAACAACCGGAGGGCGAGCGCAGACGCATAAAATCACCGAGATAGGCATGGTCAAAGTCATCAATGACCAGATTGTTGATGAATGGCAGAGCTTGATTAATCCACAGCGACGTATCCCTGCTAACATTACTGCCCTAACGGGCATAGATAATACAATGGTTAACAACGCCCCTATATTTGCAGAAGTGGCTCAGCAGGTCGCAGATTTTACGGATGATTGCGTCTTTGTCGCGCATAACGTAAATTTTGATTATGGGTTTATTCGCGAAGAATTTGCCCGGTTGGAACAACGCTTTAAACGTCCAAAGCTATGCACTGTGTCGCAAATGCGGCGACATTATAAAGGTTTAACATCATATTCTTTAGCTAACTTAACCAGACATTTTGGTATTTCTATGCAACGTCATCATCGCGCAATGTCAGATGCAGTGGCAGCAAGCGAATTGTTGTCGCTAATCAATGCTAAGAGATTGCAAAAGAATTAATCCATTTAATTGCTTTGTCGGTACAACTAAACATGAATAAAATTTTGAAACAAAATTTATCCCGCCTTAATGGTGATGAGGTTTCTCGTGTAATCGAAATGGCGTGGGAGGACCGCACCCCATTTGAAGCCATTGAGCGTCTGTTTGGCTTAAGCGAACCTGAGGTGATTGAGCTGATGCGCAGCAACATCAAGCGCAAGACGTTTAATAATTGGCGGGCACGTGTGTCTGGTCGTAAAACAAAACATTTGAGTCTTCGCAGTCCTGATGTCAGCAGAGGGTATTGTGCGACCCAGTACAAACCCGTGAGGAAGCGCTAATGTATCGACGGCCTTAGCGCTGTTCGATAACGTCAAGAATCCCTCGCCTAAACTGAGCGGTAACGTCGAAGTACCATATTTTTTCACTCTGATTCTGTAGGTTTTTGACTGACATTGCGTGGATAGGTTTGTCATCTAGGTAAACCAGCTTTTGGCCAACAGCAATGTGGTTTTGCAATTGAATAAAGGCGTACAGATCGTTGGCACTCGTCACGTAAAGAGCACTTGCAAGAGTTTGTCCACTGCCAGAGCGCCACACCGCGTCCATAAAACCATCCAACATACGCTTGTGATACCTACCTTGGCTTGTATTACCTGATTCTAAATGACATACCATTGCCCCGTAGTGTCCGGTCAAGCTAGTGAAATTATCATTTAAAATAGCGTTGGTGGCGCTTAAGCACTGTTGCCAATTGCCGGTGTCCATTGCGTTATTCGCAACCAGTTTTTGAGCTTGTTCAATGCCGTCATAAGGGTCGTATTTGGCCGTCAGTGGATAAATCCGAACGATTGCATCAAACATTTGTGGGCTAGGGCGGTTATTTTTTAGTTGCAGTACAAGCTTTTGATAGTCTTGGTCGGCTTTTTTGTAATTAAGCACGCTCTTAGCACTGCTCGTATTTTTAGGTTTGTCTGATTCGTTGCCAGTGCTAGTGCATGCGCCAACCGATAATACGGCTAGGATTATTGCCACTATGGGGACTAATTGCTTCGCCAAACCTTTGCAAACGATCAATATTTTAATACTCCGCTGGCTTATGTTTATAGAACGTTTTGATAAAGAGGTTTTCGACTTGCTCTCTTGCCCACGGTGTTTTGCGCAAGAATTTTAAGCTGGATTTTACAGAAGGATCTGTCTTGAAACAGTTGATATTAATTCGATAGGCCAAGCCTTCCCAACCATATTTTTGATGCAGGTCGGTGACTATTTTTTCTAACTTTACGCCATGTAATGGATTGTTAGCTTGACTTGGTTTTGCAGGCTCGGTCATTGTTCTTAATCAGCTTAATAGTAAATGTAACAGTAGTTAGCGCTTAGACATTGATAATAAGTCTATCAGACCGTGATTGTTATTACAGGCTTTCTTGACGATTAGAACGGTAAGAAATTAAACGCATATTCCAATTCAGTTTGCGTCACGTTTTGTGCACCAAAATTTATCAGTCCAATACGTGCGATGAGTCGTTGCACTAGCTCTGGAGAAGCAAGTTCACTATCAACTAGGCTGACGCTGAGCAGGCTGCCGTTAGCGGCAATTACGAGTCTGACGGTAAGTTTACCCTGTATGGTTGGGTCTTGTCGCAGTGCTCGTCGATAAAGAGAATAAACGGCACCTTTATTTGCATCTAGGACTTGTCTAATTGAATCTAAGTCACGCGACCCTATGACCTGCGATTCTTCTTCTATCCTTTGCGTGGCGATAGAGGCTTCGCCTACTTCTGCGGCAACAAACTCGGTGTTTCGTCGCCCTTCCAAATTGCCTGCTGCGCCAATATCAGAGCTTAAGCTACCGGTGTTGATACCACCGCTAGTTGAACTGACTTGACGCCCTAATAGTTTTCGTTCGGTTTTTTGTTGCTGGCCACCACCGGTCGTTTGTTGCGTGTCTGCCAAATTTGATAAATTAGTCGTCTCTCGCATACTCGCGAGCTGGTCAGCAAACGCCAATACGCCTTTAGTGGCGGCTGTGTCTCTGGCCTTTGCAAGTTGCTCTTGCTCTGACACTTGTTTTGGCAGCGGTTTAATTACTGGCTTAGCCACAGGAACTGGTTTGGGTGGTTGTGGTTGTGGCTCAGGTAACTTCTCTACTTCAGGCGCTATTACAGGCTCCGGTGGAGCAGGGGGGATAATTTTTGCAGGTGCTTTTTCAGGTGTTTTGGCCTTGATAAGCCTTGCTAGCTGAGGCGGCAATTCTTCTTTTAGCGCTCTGGGCACCTCTGGTAAATCGGTACTACGAATAAGTACCGCGAGCACTAGCGTGATGACTAATATGATGACGTTTAAGGTCAAAAACCTTTTGTTGTCGGCCGCACTGCTAGCCCACGGCAGCGTCGAATCAAAATAAGTCGCTGGGCTACTCACTTTTAACGCCCATATCGTTCACTGGCGTATTTGACGCTTTGTTTTCTACGGCTAACGAAATATTCGTATAACCTGCTTGCGCACAGGTACTCATAATTTTTTGCAGCACATCATAGGCTACTAACTTATCGCCCATAATCGTAATCGACAGACCTGAGGCACTCGCTGTTACTTGGTCATTATCATCTACGCTTGTCTGCACCGCATTTTTAGTAGACAGTGTAATTGAAGACTGCCTACTGGCTTGATAATCAAGTTCTTTCTTAAGCGCAGGAATAGAGTCTGCAGACATGTTACGAACTTCCGACAGAGACACTAGCGGTTTACCTTGTAACAACACGTCTTGTGAAGTGATCATTAATACTAAGGTTTCTTTTGCCGCACCCTCTGCTATAGATTCCGGCAAAGAAACTGATTTATCGGCTTGTAAGACTTGAATATCAGATGCATTTAGCATTAAAAAGAAAACCAAAATGGTAAAAATATCCATAAGAGACACCAAGCTCAACTTAGTCTGCTTACCATTGCGTTTGTGATGCCGTTGCATTCGCTTGGCGCGCATAGACTGTTTCATTTCGAGCCTCCTGCGCGCTGAGTTAGTTGTGCGTTTGCACTACTCTTTATTGCCGGCTGACTGGCAGATAACGGCTTAATTGGATACGTCGCAGGTGCCTCAGCTAGCGACACGTCTGGAAACAACTCTGCGTCAACAACAGATGCAATCAACACATCTTTATAAGAACGAGTAGTATCAATCAAGCTGACGATCGTCTGATAATCCGTGTCTTTTTGTAACAGCAGAGTAAGGTCTTTCTTTTCTATACCTTGCGCCAAAAGAGTGCCTTTGATTTGTTTTAGAATGCTTTGTAATTGCTCATAATCATGCTCTTGAGTACTTTGTAAATCATTCACCTTGACCACTTTTTCAATTTTTTTAACTAAATAACCCTGTGGAAAAAAGACACTTATTGCATCCTCTTGCACCAACAACTCTACACTTTGATTTTGTATGGCTTCGTTGCTTTCCAAGGCTTCTATTCCCGGAAGCTTGAGTTCGACAACCGTAATGCGCGAAAACACCATCATCATCAGCAAGACCGGCACTAACACAATCATCAAATTCATAAATGAGGTGATATCAAGCTCCGCGTCTTGCTTTTTGATTTTGCGCTGTGCCCGTTTTGCAAACATGCTGATTAACCTTTATTGATCGTTCTGGCGAGTGCGCGGACTCAAATTCTGACGTGCAATCAAGGTGTTTAAACACTTCACCCCTGCCATTTCCATACTGTCAACGATCTCGGTTGTTTTAGTCTGCAAAAGCGAATGAAATGCGAGTAGAGGAATGGCGGAAATCAGACCAAACGCAGTCGTATTCATTGCCACTGAAATACTTTGAGAGAGCAAGCTGGCTTTTTCCGATGGGTCAGCATTGGCTACCGCAGAAAAAGCCGCAATTAAGCCGATAATGGTGCCTAACAAACCCAATAATGTCGCGATGTTCGCAAGCGTACCAAGATATGGTGTACGTTTCTCAAGGCGCGGAACGGTTTCCATCAGCCCCTCTTCCATCGCCGTCTCTATATCTTCGCGACGATGGCTCGCCGTAATTCGTGCGATCCCCGCACCAATTACACGGCTAATAGGCGCAGTGCTTTGTTTGGTGAGCTGCACTATCTCGTCAAATTTTTGCTGTGCTAACAAGGGCTCGATTTGTTCAAATGCACGCCTATTTGTGCGCTTGGCAGAACCTAAGTATAAGTATCTCTCTAACGTAATCGAGAGCCCAATGGCTAATACAATTGCAATTGGAAACATAAAGCTTCCACCGTCTTGAAAGAACCTAACAATTGTTTCTATGATATCCATGATATCGTCTCCGCTGCACACCTGTAGATGTGTTTTATTAATAATCTAAGATCAGTCTATTGCAAACTAACCGCTGTTGTCGTATCTGTGACTATCTGTCTGTGAGCATATTCATACCTAGCAAAACGGTGCATGGAAACACTTAATTCTGATTACTCTTTTATGTGTTCTGCGACTTTTAGGGACGACAAAAACGCACTGCGTTCTATCGTTTGCATGACACTAGTTTGTGGTTGCCAGTTGGCCTCGTTTTTATCAATACGTTGTTTGAGAGGCACTTGCCAAGGAACAATTGAGAGCACCCGCGGTTGCTCGTTAGTGCCCCGAATGGTCTCTTCTATGCGCAGGACAGAACCTTGGGATAATGCTTGAACATCGTCGCTCACCTCAATTATTTGAGTCTCTTGTGCGTCTAGTGCAACTTGTGCTTGAGCCGCAACTGACAACAGTACAGCGGCTAACACTAACCATAATCTGATCATTTTTTAACTCCTGATGGGTTCATATTTAAAACCTGCAACTGCCGTTTTAAATCGAATTGCCAAGCTGTCGCTTGATTTATTTGCGATTTTATCTCATCACACTGTGGCATCTCACAGTCTTTCATCTGCAATTCTAGTAAGGCCGTGTAAAGTTGATAATCGTCCAGCGCACTTGGCTTATTTGAGGTATAAATGTCTTTTAGGATGGCGCGATTACGATAAGCGTTTGTATAGCCTGGCCACGCTACAATAGCCTGATTAAAGTGTCGCAAGGCTAACTCAAAAAGACCTCTTTGCTGATACAACACTGCCAAACGGTTTTGTCCTTGTGGATAATCAGGAAAGACCGACACTGCTCGCTGGTAATCACTTAGAGCAAGTTCAGTTAATGTTTGAGCATCGCTTTCGTTGTCACTGGATGAGGCTTGCTGCATGTAAATATCCCCCCGCAGCAAATAAATAGCAGGCTGTGGAAAGTCAAAGAAATCTGAGTCAGCAAATATCGTTGATACATGCTTCAGCGCCAATTCGGAATTGCCAGCATGATAGGCCGTCAGGGCTTTGGACGCATCTGCGTTGATTCTAGCGTTTAGCTGTTTTGCCGCTCCAGCGCTTTGTTGGCGCTTAAACAATTGATATGCATTAACGCTGCTGCTCAACATCTGCACTTTAACTTTTATTAATTGCTCTGCACTAACGGGCGGTGCACTGGTATTAGCATTTGCAGGCTTTGCTGCACTAATGTCATTTAGATCTGTCTGTGATAAGACAGACTCCGCGCTGTTGTCCGATTTGGCGGTGGTGTCATGCTTATCAGCCTGCATAGGCTGGGCGATATCTTCGCGCTTTATCGTATCTCGAAAATAAGCATCAAATGGATTGCTCGCACATGCACTCAATACCAAAACACCTAAGATGGGAAACCACATCCTAAATGCGATTTGCGCACGCTGGCGCAAACCCTTTTTGTATGTGTTATCAAAAATCATCAAATGTAAGCGCCTCGGTGACCAACGGTTTTTGGTAACGAACAGGAAGTAGTTCGCTCAGGCGAGCCAAACTATCCTTGATGGCTTGGTCAAACAGTCCGTTTTGCATCCGTTGGATATTATTTTCGTGCAGGGAGATGCTAGTCTCTTCAAATGGAAACGCTTGCTCTTCTAACAACAGTTCATATTGGCTTAGCTCTAACGGTGTCAAACCGCGTGGGCGGTCTGAATTCATTAAATCATCTGCTAACCGCAGATATAGATTAGCCAGTGCGTAATTGGCTTGGGTGGTAAACTCAGCAACTTGATATGCCATCACTTCATCGTATCGTGCAATGGCAGATTTGAGCGCAGCCTGTTTGTCATTCAAGCTTTTGTTGAGGGGCAGAGTAAGTTTGATGCGCTTAAAAGTCGCATCTGCATCTTGCGCGAATACCATACTAGACTGCGCCGCCAAATAACGAGAGCGCTGAGTTCGCTGTTGACCCGCGGCTTTGTCAGCCAAAATGATCTTGTTCAGCCAAAATCGATAGTTTCGCTGATTGTTATTCTGTTGGTAATAATCTGTCAGCTTTACACGCGCCTCATTAACAGTATCCAAAGGTAGGGTATAGGTGTTGGCATAAAGTCTAAATGCATCTCTTGCATTTAGACTTTGATTTGCTTTTTGGTAGTACAGGGCAGCCACATACAAAGCTTCTTGACCAAGTTCGGTTTGGGGACCCTGCTGCCATTGAGCCATGAGCAAATCGGCAGCTTGCGGCCACTTTTCTAAAGCTTCATAGACCACAAGCAACTTATCAGGAATACTAGCTTGCAAGGGATCACGGCTAAATCGAGTTTGAAAATCGAGTAAATAAGGAAGGGCTTCTGCGTAGTTTTGTAAGCGAATCAAATACGTTGATAAATCAAATTGGGCCGCTTTTCTAAAACTTACATCGGGCGTTTCTGATATTAGTTTAACTAAGAATTGTGTATTGGCCTGCAGCGCATTAATTTGTGCAGCAGACAAGCTTGCACTTGACGCTAACACTTGTGGCGTCACTTGAGCGTCTAGCAGCGATTGTTCTGCTTGCTTAAATAAGCTCGCGGCGAATTTATCTTGCAGATCTGGTATGCGCTGATCCAGTGCTGGCAACTGCAGAATGAGTGCTTGGTATGCACTTTGAGCGTTGGCAAAGTCACCCATTTCGAAGTAACTATGAGCAATAACGAGTCGTGCTGACACTAAGGTTTCACGCGGCACAATGTGAATGCCTTTGTGAGCTTGCGCGCCAATGTTAGTTGCTGAATACAAGGATTTATCGCTGGCTTGGATAAGCCAATTAGCCCAATCGGCGGACTCAACATATCGCCCTTGCTTAAATACTTTTTGCATTAATGGCAGCACCACTGACACCGTTCTAGGGTCTGATGAAAAGGTCTGTACAAAGCTAATTTGGCTGCTTTCTTGTTGGCTGCTAAGTTGTTGACGCGCGCCGTCTACTGTCGCTGTAAGCGCCTGATTTGGGCCTCGCGCGTCACTAGATTGGCTACCATGTTGGTCGTGCAACAACGCTTGATAGCTAAGAAGAGCCGCATGTGCCGCATCAGCGGCAAAGGGATTATCATTTTCTAGATATGCGTATGTTTCAAACTCACTAATTGCATCTTTGAAATTACGCGCGGAAAAAAGTGCTTCTGCCCTATAAAACCTCATCTGCGCGACATCTGGATGCAGATCAAACGTCCGTATAAACTGAGAGTAGTAATCAGCAGCCTGCTCAAACGCCTCTTGCGAAAGTGTAGACAGCTGAGTAGGCGTCATAAATGCAAAATCGTTTTGCTGTGCTTGATTTGCAGAGTCGCCACTAAACTGCTGACTAAGGCCTTGTGCAAAAGCGGGTTGCCCCTCATCTGCGCGGCTATTAACAGCGGTCAGCAATGACTGAGCTAAGCTATGTTCGGTTTGCGCTAACTCTTTTATATATTGCTCTAGGTAAGGTGCTGCCTGAGTGCCTTGAAAACTCTGTAGACTTATAAAGAAAGGACCGTCTATTCCATATGCTGCGATAAACTTCCGTTTGCCATCGAGCACAAATAACGGAAAGTCTGCCAAAATGTACGCATCTATATGGCGCACAAAAAACTCTACCGCACGTTGATGTGTTGGATAAGCTTGTGCAAAAGCTAATGCAGTATCAGCACTGTCTTTAAAACGACTTTCATTAAGATGTTGTTGAGCTAATTCAGCAAACAATAAACTCGAATACGCTCTTTCACCGTTATCTCGATAAAACGCCAAAATAGCATCGGCATTGCCCTGATACGAAAACAACAGGGCCATTATGCGCAAACTGTCGCGCACCAAGCGCTGCTCTCCTTTGGGTAAATCATCCACCGATGTATAAGTCATTGCGTATGTATTTTGGGCTAAAGATTGGTCTAACATCGCCGTAAACGCTTGCAGTGCTTTTTGATATGCATCTTGTTTAAAGTGGGTCCAACCGAGCATATAAGCGGCAATACCATAAAACCCGTTAGTAACCGTTTTGCTTTGCTGCTTGCTTAAACGCAACACCTTTTCATAATTGGCCTGCGCGGCTGGGTAGTCTGTGTTTGTAAAGTGATATTCGCCCAAGCGAAAATACAACTCTATGTGATAATCGGTAATGGGTGTGTTTGCAATATCAAAGGTCGTTATAAAGCGCTTTGTCACCTCAATACTCTGACGTTTTAAACCTTCTAAATCAAACGCCTTTGCCAATTGATACATCGCGTCCATATATTTCAATTGTGAGCGCGCCAACTCTCGCTGTTGCTCTGCAATCAAATCTCTTTGTGCCTGACGTTCTGCCACTGTTAATTGCTTGTTAGCGCCTTTGCTCATTTCCGAACTGCGTAAGAGCTGGACTGCCTGCAATTGGCGTTGGTCCCATGCTAGCTTTTCGTATTGCGCCGCTTGTTGTTGTAAGACGTTTTGATAGCCTTTTATCGCGTCCACAAAATATCCGCTACCTATCGGTGCACGCTGCTTGTTTGAGTCTGCTGAGTTAGCTAATCTGTTTGGTGGCACGCCAGTTTCTTGCGCACTTTCGGCGATCTGCATTTCTAAATCAGCTAATCTAAAAGCAACTTGCTGTTGTTGCGTCGAATTGCCTAGTAAGGGCAACAAGGCGGCGTACTCATCGCGCATTTGCTGGATAGAGAGCACTGGAGCAGCAGAAGGTTCGACCCTTATAGGCTCTAAATTTAGCTCTGCCAACGTCGCTCGTGTGGTTTTACCCTTTTCAAATTTTGGTGGAGGTGATTGTGCAAACATGCCACATCCCCCTAGCGTCAGCAGACCCACTATCAATATAATGATCCTCACAAATCACCGTCCCTTAGTTTATACAGATCCCGCAGCATCTGCTCTGCGGTAGTAAGCTCTTTAGCCGGCGCATTGGAGGAGGGTTTAAGAGGTGTAGAAGTTGCGCTTGACGAGCCTGGTAGGGCATTTGCATCTTCTCTTAACGCGTTGTCTTGCAAACTCACCAGCGCTAAACGAATCGCAATCTGCTGATTGTTTAGCTGTTGAATCTGTTGATCAATCAAATTAGTTAAAAAATCACTTAATTGGTCTATGATCTTATTTAGCAATTGCTGGTTTTGCTGTTTATAAGTAAGTAACTGGATTTGTAAGGTATTAATATCTTCAAGCTGACGCGTATAGTTTTGTTTATTACCGATGATTTGTAGAAGTCTTTGATACTGGTCTTTTGCTAATAGATAGGTGTTTTCCAATGCGGTGTAGCGCTGTTGGAAGGCTCGACGCGTCGAGAGTTTTTGTTCGTTAAGTTGCCATATTAACAGGCCTTCGATGCGCGCCAAGCGTTTTTGGTATTGACCCTGTCTGCGCATGGGGCCTGTCGCACCGCTTTGCTGATGCTCTTGTATGAGTCTCGCCAATCGCTCCTTGGCATTTTGTAGTCTATCTACTGTCTGCTGTTGCTGAGCGTTCAACAAGGCATATTCTGATAATATTGTTATAGGCTCAAGGCTATCAGCAGAATCAAGTATGGCCCTAATGTTGAGCATCTCGTTTTCACTATGCTGCAATAGCTGACGCGTATCCTCTACTGACACATCTTGGCTGCGCTGCAAAAAATTAACGTCTCGCTGACTGACCAAACTTGCTAGCAACGCAGTTTGTTGTATGCCTTTTTGGAACTGTTGTCCAATGTCAACGGCTTGCTCACGCATAGTCAGTAAATAAGCCGAATCGGTTACGCCTTCTCCACCAAGCACGATTTGACGCAGGTCATTGTGTTGTTTAGGCCAGGTCAGTTGCTTGCTCTGGAAAAACTGCCCATCGACCACCGTTTTTCTAAATTGCGTGAGCGAGGTAACTGTCTCATCAAGTTGAAACGCCGTGTCTT
>Ga0115565_10001172_pt1 | contig 22034 bp, 13 predicted proteins | sample COGITO_mtgs_1105_FD_87199 | JGI IMG/M metagenome (GOLD analysis project Ga0115565, IMG submission 87199) | Pelagic marine microbial communities from North Sea - COGITO_mtgs_110530 | ecosystem: Environmental > Aquatic > Marine > Epipelagic | place: Germany:Helgoland, sampling site Kabeltonne... | reverse complement strand
CACCATCTTTAGTAGGTCCGCGTTAATTTTAGATATGTCACCATTGACCATCTTCAAGAACTTGTAAGGAAGAAGAATCTGCCCAGGAATTAATTTACCATCTTTAAGGATAGGTGGGTCAAGTTCTTTACGGTCTTTCAACCACAGTACATTATCTTGCAACCCTTTAAGGAGAGTAGGGTCTTTTAAATAACTAGTGTCAATGTTCTCAACAGCTGTAGTATCTGAGATACCTGCTACTGACATCTGTACAAAACCACCACCTAGTTGCTTAAGCTTAACCGTGGCCTTTGTAATATTCGAAGCTATTCTGTACCAGAGTGGCTTCATGTCTTGTGGAAGTGCGTTAATATTTACTCCAGCATCTAATGCATCGATTAAATCCTGAGGAGCATTTGAAGAAACTGACTCATCCCTTAAAATAGCTCTTACATGGTCTTCATCGAAGCGTTTTTTCACTGGGTCATATCCTAATGTTTTGTGGATACGAGCTTGCCCCCGTCTAGAAAGTTCCCCAATTACAGCGTTCTTCTCTGACAGAATCGCAGCACCTGTACGTCCTGTAGCGTATTCTCTACTTTCAACAATGTTAGTGAAAACATTTTTACGCATCTGAGTACTTACAGACGTCTCAGAGTTTAATGACTTAGGTTTCATGTCTACTTGACGACCCCAGCTTTTGTTCTCACGAGTCATAACAGTAAACATAGACGCTATAGTATTTGCATCTCCTACTAATTTACCGTCCTTATCAAATATAGTAGCGGGCCCTTGAACAGCACCTTTAGTACCTGAACGTGTAATTACCTCATCGATGTCTTTACTTTCCATGGCCAATCTAAGAGTATCAAGTTGAGTACCTTTAGTTAAACCTGGGTATAGGATAGCCTCAGCATATTTGTCATAAACAGAAACACGTTGGTTGTCTATAGTATGAGTAGCGAAGTACTGTCCCTTTTGTGGTTGTAAGTTAACCGCTTTACTAAATAAAGCAATGTCTTTCTTATTAAGGTTACCTGCAGACAGTCGCCCGTAAGCTGCTTCGTGTTCTGGTAACCATTCGCCTTCTCCTTCAAAGATTTCTCGTGCACGACTTATAGTCATCCAAGACTGGGCATCAGCGACGTTAACATTTTTATAGGTCATAATTTCTTTCACTTCCCCTTCAGAAAGTCCTGTAGCTTTGGCTACATTTTTAATATGCCCATCAGAAAGTAATTTCTCAGAATAGTGGAATAAGTCACTGATAACAGCTACATTATAATAAGGACGTACACGCGTACCATCGACGCGTAATCTCCCCTTAACCGCTGTACCACCAGTAATCCTTTTCATAAATGAAGACTTAAAGTCACCAGTCAGGTTACCTTCTTTGTCTTTAATCATACTAGAAAAGACACGCGTATCTCCGTAGAATAAAGAAATAATTTCCGCATTCATATAGATAGAACTCGCTGCAGCCTTACCTATTAGGTTATAAATTTGTCCACTAGGTGTAACATTTCCCTCAGCAGTTTTATTTAAAAGGCTCTTCGGAATGTTCTTATTAATAAGACCCCCTGTCTCATTACGCTCTATAAGTCCATCATCTACAGCCATTTGAATAAGCTTGTCAGCTTGCTTTCGTACTCTATTAATAATGATTGGCCCAATACCTTCGAAGAACTCAGGAACTAGACGTGTGCTTTCGTCTTCCATTCTCTCAAAGTACTTCTGAGCATTAGCTACTCTGGGCTTACCTGCCTTGGTATAAAGTTTAAGGTCCTTAGCTTGTTGAGTTCCTGGACGTAATTCTGGAATAATAGAACTGTGGAACACTGACCCAGTAGGTAATCCGTTTAATGTTTTTACAATCTCACCATTTTTATCTCGTGTATAGTGAAGGTCTTCTATAAGTTGGTCATCTGGTAAAGCCTTAGCCCCAAACACTTGTTCCCAAGCTAATCGAGCGGTATTTAGTTCGTTAACAAATAGACTACCAATCATAGTAATAGTACGACGAGAACCCGCAAGGGTATCATCATACAATCCGATATTCTCGTTATATTTTAATAAAGGCATGTAATTACTAAAAGCCTTCTGCCCCTCAACAGTACCAATCGTAAGTTCATAATGACGTGACTTATCTGCTTGGTTTACGTAAGGGATTACATTGTTACCATATCCCCATAACTTAAGAAGTAAATCATCAGGGCGCTCCATACTTGAGTACTTACTCCCATCATCGGAAGCGTCTGTACGTCTTGCGTTGTTCCAGGTATCCATGGCTATCTGTGCACCAGTTTTCTTAATGTACTTAAGAAGAGGTGAGTGTACGTAAAAAGGAAGGGCAAGTAACTCCTGTAACTTAGAAGGAGACGAATTAAGTTCTTCTACAAAGATGTTAGCGTGGTCAAATGTTTGGTATAACCAATAGCTATCACTCTCAGCCCCTAGGACTGTGCTTTCATTCATCTGCTCTCTAAACAACATTTCTATCTCAACGAGGTTCTTAAGTTTAGATTCTGACTCGTCCCCAGTTATTGGGTTAAGTACATCACCTTCTTTTATTGCATTCTCACGCTTAATAAGGTTCTCTAAAGAGTTGTCTCCTTTATGCCCACTACGGAATACATGGTACACCGTATCTTTCAAGAACATTTGTAACCCAAGTGCTGGGTTCTCTTTGTTTTTAAGTATAGCTCCATACTCTAAAGTTCTAGAATCGATGGGAATACCCGCCGCTCCTAAGAAATTTGTCCACTCTTGAACAGTAGTCTTACCTAAGTTACCGTTTCTAACATTGGTGTTTAGTTTCTTGTAAAGAGTATTAAACTTACTGATAGCCTTTTCTGCAGAAGCTTTTGGTTTGTATACCCCTTTTCCTTCTGTAAAGAATGATTTCAAGAATCCGTTCTTCCATATTTCCAACAGGTTGTTTCTTTTGGACAACGATGTCGCATCAGTTCTTCGGATTCTAATATTTTCTTTTTGCCCATCGATTAGATAAACAGCATAGTCTATCTCCATAAGATGGAAAGACTTCATAAATTGTGTACGCTTGTACTCAGGAGCTGCGTCTAACCACTCTGTCAATTTATTGAAGGTAGGATAGAATGGAGCAAATTCCCCAAGCTTGTTACGCATAACTTGGTACACATCTGAATCTTCAGGTGTTACAATAAAATCCTTAAGTATATTCTGCGCAGCATACCAACTAGCATTTAATGGGGCCAGTTTAGGGAGCTTAAGAACTTTACCTTTTTCTGTTACAAGCTTACCTTCAGCGTTACGTCCAATTACTTTAGGTAAACTAGCCATCATAAGTTTAATACCCAAGTTGGCATTCTTCTTACGGTTAATTGTGAATGCAGGCTTGTCATAATCTCCTATCTCTTTTAAGGCGTTACCATTCTCCTCATCAATGACTATGCCCATTTGACGGAGATTGTCCATTAAACGTCCTTGGAGGATTTTGAAATTATCTTCCCGTAAAGCTTTTGTCATCACCTCAGGGGCTACTCCTAATTCACCATAAGCTTTAATTTCTTCTTTAATAGCTGTGAAGTCAATTGCTAGGTTGTCTGAAGTAATATTTTGTCCACCAGATTGTTTGAAAAACTGAGTCATCATAAACTCGACTAGTTCGTCAGTCTCATCTGCGTTAAGTTCGTGTTCACTAGCTAAGCCTGGACCAGCTATTTCCTCAGCGAAGAACCCGAAACGGTTCATTGCTGATGATTGCCCAAGGATACCTGTGAGAGCATCTTCTGCTTTTATTCGTATATCTGTACGTAAGGCATTACTAATCCCAATACCAAATAGATTTTTGAAGTAGGCTACTAAACGTCTCCACACACTCTTACCTTTATCACTACGATTCTCAGCTAAGCGGTTAATAATACCAGTACGGTATTTTTCACTACTAAAGAAGTTGGCTACCATTTCGTGCACATCAGAATACGCGTGAATCTCTTTTTCTGTTGCTGTAAGATTTAGGTCATCATACATAGATAAGAATACCTCAGCATACTCTAACTCAGCTGCTGATAGTGCGCTAGGGTTTTTAAGAGCTACATCTAAGATGGTGGCAGTACCTGAGTGAATTATCTCGTGCACAACTGTACGTAAGGATTCCACTGGGGCTAACGTAGGGAAGACGTCAGAGTTTAGTACTACTCGTCCGTTGTCAAATGTTCCCATAATTTTCTCACCAAGTGGGCGGTAGCTTACGGGAAGACTTCCATGTAGCTTTACAAACTTACTATTCAGAAATTGGTTGATAACATTAGCTGTATAATCATCCATGACAACGTGGTCAAGCTTCTGAAGTGTAGCTTTTAATGTCTGTGACTTACCTTCTATCGGTAAGAATTTACCTAAGAACTCTGGAGTAGATTCTCCATAGATAGTAGTGGTTGCCGCAAATTCGGCGTAACCATCCCCGTAAAGTTTCTTAGCTATCTCCTCTTCATTAGTTAATTTAGTACCTTTTTTTACTTCAACCTCACTAGCTTTAATACTTTTCTTATCTACAGGTGCTATAGTTTCGAAGTCTTTCTTAAACGTAATCATCGGAGAGTGGATAGGATTACCCGTTGGGGATACTCCTAGTTTGAAGTTAAGCATACCGTGGTTATGGTAGAATCTCTTCGCGTTAGGGTTACCTAAGTACATAGCACGTACGGGAAAACCTTGAGCCTGTAAATGGGCCTTGAATGCATTTATATCTGCAGGAGTAGACTTAGCTGTAAGTGCTACAGTTTGTCCATCTCGTGTGTAATGTAAAGCCCTTTTCTTAACATGTAAGTAGTGGGGCTTACCTTCAGTCATCTTACCTTCAACAACTAAGAAGTCTCTTAATTCATTAAGTGTAACAACCTCTCCTTTAGCTGGGTCAAAGTTGAATATGTTTTGTATGTCACGTACTTCAGAAGCCTCATTATCTGTGAAGAATTTACTAAGCTTAGTAGTGGCTGCTGAGTTAGGACTATAACGTGCTAAGTCACTAAGCACCCTAAAGGCAGCTTCTGATAAAGCAGGGGTGTATTTATTACTGTACCCAATCTTAACTTGTTCTTTACCTCCATAGTCTCTAACAACTACAGCGATGCGCCCACGATGTTCTTCAGCCAACATAGATGTATACTGAATAGGTTTCGTAGGGAATAAGGTTCCATCTAAACCTACTACAACGATGTTAATATCCTCAATAGATTTCTGGAATACTTCTTCTAGACTGTTAGGGGTCTCACTATTAAGTAAGTGCCCGCCTGTTTTTTCTTGGAACTCAACAATTACTTTTTCACCTTTAGCTATTGCGTCAAGCATAGCCTGACGGGTTGCACGCATTTGTTGTTGTTCAGATTCTGTAAGATAGTATTTAGGCAAGTGTAAGAAGCCACGAACTTGGCCACCATCAATAGTGATAGGGTTTCCAGCAGCATCAAGAACTACAAGTTTTATCCCAGCAGTATCTGCTGTACCTTCCATATCGATAACCACCTCAGCTTTAACACCTGCAAGTTTCCTATCTGCTTCGAAATAATCAGTAGTGGCTTTAGCATCTGCAGACTGTGCATCCTCTCTACCTGTTGTAGCTGATACCCAAGCGACTGCATTAGTAGCTTCGGTACGATTTTCTATAACTGGAGCAGCGGGCGCAGTTGTTGGTTGAGGCGCTGAAGGTCCCTCATTAGCTTCCTCAGCGCGAGACGCATCTTCAGATAAGTTTGGAGAAACTACTTCCCCCTCACCCGCAGTGAGTCCGAATCCATTACCTTCTTCTTTCTCTACTTGTTGTGCTTTAGTATCTTGTACTGCAAGGTCTTTAGGCTTATTAGTACCTTCACGGGTCTCATCGTTAATAGCTTCCCCTTTAGTCTTCTTAGTTTCAAGTTTAGACTCAACGGAGTCAGCTACTAGCTCTAAAGCGATTGGTCTACGTATACCTGTATCTATCTCTACGACATCTACTTGACCGTCAGCAAGCCCTTTATAAATAGCTTTAATTTCTTTACCATCCTCAATAAACGTAATTTCATCTCCAGGAGAGTAAGCTTCTGCTATTTTGGTTTTAGTTTTTTGTGTCTCTTTCTCAGCCATAACAAAGTCGTCTGAAGCTTTAGTATCAGCTGCAGCTTTCTTCTCTACTTCAGGTTTAGTACGTTTGGAGTATGCTCCTTTAATACTGTGATTCAGCCCCTCTAAGTAATACTTATCCTGCATAAGGTGAGACTTGGTAGTAATGTATTTACCCTCTGCAGTAGACAGTATTTGCTCATCTACGTCTACATCTTCGTTAAATTCGTCAGACGTTTTAAATGATTCTAAAGATTCTTTAACCTTTTCAACAGCTTTAGGGATAGCCTTATCTACTTTACCAATAGTAGTCTCTAGTCTTTTAATCCGTTGGGCGAGAGTATCAACAATCGATTGCTCTTGTTTACTTTCTACAGCCTTAGTGTGATTTTTTTGTTCTTTTTTAAGCTCTCTTGTCAATTGTTGCGTAAATTGATTTAGTAGAGCATGTTCAACTTGTGCTCCTTTATACGCAAGAGCAGCTGGAGATAGTGCGTCAGAAGACTGCATACCCATCTCTAAAGCTGAGATTTCTTCTTGAAGCCCAGTAATAGCACGGTTAGTAGAACGTTTGTCGAGACTGAGTTCTAAGATATTTCGAATCTCTTCTTTCGAATGGCCTTTCTCTTCAAGGTTTGGAATCTCAGAATCTAATTCTTTAAGGTCAGTTGCAATAGCTGTAATACGAGTTTTTGCGGCTTCATCAAGATTAGGGTCCTGAGCCATTTTCTCCATAGTAGCTACTGACTTCTTCATACCTCCAGTACTGTCAAAGTCAGTAAGTGCTGTACCATACGCAGGCATAGCTGCAGCTTTCTCGTAAGAAACTGCGTCACCTTTAGCTGCAAATCTTTTTAACAAGCTATTGTACATAGCTGTCTTCTTCATTCTTTTTTCGATAAGAGGATTAGCTGCAGAGAATATACCCCCACCCATTGCTCCCCAGAATGCAGCATTCCAAAGTTTTTCGTCTCTTACGTAATCACCTAATCGATAGTTGAATCCTTCATCATAAAACCCGTGCTTAGCAAGACCAGCGCCTATAGCTTCGTCTGCAGTCACACCTTGGAAGAATTCCTCGAAGGCTTCTTGAGGAATCTGTGCAGCCATATCTGTAGCAAGAGCCTTACCAGCAGAAGCAGTAGCTGCTTTCATAGCACCACCCGCCATAGCAAACTGGATAATATCCACTGGTAGCATAGCTAAGTTGGTATACCAAGTATTACGTCCCTGTTCTCCAGCACGCTCTCTGGCCTCTTCTTCGCCTACACCGTCTTTCTTAAGTTGTTTGTAAATTGTGTCGGAAACATCAAACGCTTCCATTGTGTTTTCCACATACCTGGACACGGTTGCACCAGAAACTGCAGCTCCTATACCACCTAAGGCCCCAGCTGATACATATGTCAATGCTAAAGCTGGTAACATAAGACCAACCGATGTACCTAATGTACCAGCACCTTTAGCCCACCAAGTAGCGTCTGTAGGAGCAAATCCCTGCTCAGCTGCTTTAGTTTGGTAAATTTTCATTGCAGCCCCGTTCTCACCGAGCATAGATTCTTTACCCTCGCGAACGGCGGCATTGAACCAGTTGTCAAACTCCTCCTCTTCTCCCATGATGATGTTACCCATCTGAGGAATATCTAATAATGTACCAGCAAATGTCATCACCCCAGCAACTGCTTCGATTCCGAAGTTAGCCGTGGCTTTAGCTGCTAGTTCAAAACCCGTCTGTCTTTGGGCCCTAACATCTTCTAAACTAGAAAGTTGGTATAGACTTATACCGCCTCTACTATCTAGCTCTGTATCACCTATACCATATTCACCCACTTCTGGGTTAACAGCTTTATAATACTCGTCTGTATCTTGTTTTCCGAACCCCTCTTCGGCGCGTGACATTAACTCTTTAAACTCAGCATCATCAGATGGAAGTTCAAATATTTCTGGCTGCGGTCCTACGGGTGCTTCCCCTTCTACAGTCTCTGGTGATTCTTTAGTTAAATCATCATAGGCTGCCTGTAGTTTAGGGTCATCAAACTGCTTTCCTACTGACATCGCTTATAGTATTAAATTAGTAAATAGGGTTAATCTCTGCCTTTTTACGCTGCTCTTGAGTCACGTCTCTATTCGTACCTGCCCCTAAAAAGTTATTCATTTCATAACGATGAATCCATTGTGGGTCCTTAACCATTGATAACGCTTCCATTGTGGAATATCCTCCAGCTGTTTGTATAAAGGTTGCAACATCTTTGTACCAAGCTGTGGGTGCATCTACATCATATCTCCATTCCCCTTTTCCGTCACGGCCTTTAACTAAGTGGGAGGTGATTGTAACATCCCCATGATTACTGCTAGTAGTTATTGGTTTTCCTATATTCCCCTCCTCTGGCTGTGAAGCTCTTGAGAAAGCGTTTGTTACTCTTGTGTGTGTTTGAACATCCCCATCAAGTGCAATTACACTTTTATTCCCTATACCAAAAACATGTCCACCAACGCCTGGAGCTATTCCCCCATAGTTACGGGCTTGCCATTGCGTATCAAATTCCGCAACTTCCTCAGGGTTTAATTCTTCAGATTTATCTTTACCCAACATTATTTTCTGTAAGTCTTCGTAAGTAACTGGAGAACTTTCTCCTGGAACTTGGAATGTTAAATTTTGTGCACGGTTCCCTATCTCTATATTAAAGTATTCACTGGGCTTATTTGCAAGCGCAACAAATGTTCTAGCTATAGAACCTTTACGTTCGTTTGCAAAGTTATAATCTTCTACGAATTCATCCGTGTTTTTATAACCAAATTCTTTAGCCAGCTTATTAACGTAAGAGGTATTCCCAGCATCTTCTGCTATTTGTTGTTTACTTTGTATGTAATTATCAGCAAAGCGTCCATCAGGACTAGCTAAACTTGCTCTACCACTCATGTCAGATGGTTTCCTTAATTTCTTATAACCTACACCCTTCTCAACATTAGAGAAGTATGTACTAGGTCTGTAACGGTTTTGTATATCTGCTGTACCCCCACCACTTCCAGAAGGGGCGTTCATAAACCTGTCAGGGTCTTGACGCCTTGAATCAATTAATGCAGAGTTAGCAGATTCTGAGATAATATCTTGTACGTTTTCTAAACTGTATCCTTGAAAGGCAGCAGAGTTTGCTTTAGCACCATTAATCCATTCGTTCATAACAGCAGCCTGTCTTTGAAGTACCTGGTACTGATTACTCTTCTGATTAATCTTTCCGCTGATTCTAAATACTTTCTGACCCCCGATTTCCTCTAATTTGATTCCACCGTTCTGTAGAGCACCAGCAACTGCTTGACGTTCGGTGTATCCTAAGCCTTGAAAAGACTTACGGATAGTACCTTCAACATCTTGGTATTTAGGAGCATACTCAGCTTGCTCTACAAAAGAACTAAACTGTCCAGTAGACTTTCCATCTTCACCAATTTGAATGGCTCCTAATTGACCCTTTTCTCTCCAACGGCTGATAGAGTTTTGCATACCACGAGATACGTCTTCACCAGAATGGTCCTTCGCACGTTCTCTATATTCCTTTTGCCATGTATTATAATTATCGTAATACTGCTGAGCCCTGGCTCCACGAGAGTCTGGGTCGCTAGTATATTTATTCCATTCCTTTCGAAGTTGACGTAGCTTGCCAGCGCCTAAGGCTGTGTTACCCTCTAGTAAAGCTGATGTTGCCTCTTCCCTAGCATCTCGGAACTTCTTAAGGTCCTCCTTCACACCGTTTGCCATATCCTGGTCTGTAGCTCGGACATTAAAGACCATGTCGCTAAGTGCGTCAAATGTCTTTTCCTGCTTTTCCATTTCCATTAAAGGAAGTGCAAGCTTCTCTTGTAAAGGTTCAGCCACAAACTGGGGCATAACACGTTGTTCTGTAAATCTATTTGCCATACTAATCTTTTAAAATGGGCTCTAAGTCAGTAGCTGAAAGTTTATTGTTTTCAATATACTTACTGACCTTACGAGTATCGCTTATATCTTTCCCCACTTGGCCTAGGTTATTTCCTAAGTTAGATACATTGTCTAATATTAAAGATTCCCATCTCCCTAAATCGGCGTCATTTCTATCAGAAACTCCAGCACGTTGTTGGGCATTAAATCTATCTTGTTGTCCAGTAAGTCCTTGAACTCTAGCAAGTTCTGCAGAATCTGCAGTGTCTGCTCCAACATCTGCACGCCCCAAAGCGTCCATTACTCTTTCGTCAGCTGCCCCTAAGTTTGCTAGGACAGATGAACGGGACCCACCAGAAGCGTCTTGTACTAATTTACGAGAAGCATTTCCTTGAGTTTCTATATCAACACGGTACTGGTCACGGTTAACAAGATTAGCGTCAAACTGTGTGTTAGTGTTAAACATGTCTAAATCTTTAGGCGTAGGTTTGCCTTTTTTGATATTAGCTAAATTTACGGCAGATGTAACCGCTGGTGCAAATCGTGCAGCATTAGCTAAACCATCTTTAATTTTGTCGTTACGTTCTTTCTTTTCGCGTGCTTCTTTTTCTTCAGCGGTTTCTTCAGTAGCTGATGGAGCCTCTCTAGTGGCTAATTCCCGTTCAGCCTCAGGTAATCCTACTGGTAATCCTACTGGAGTCATTTGCTCTAGGTCAAAAGCTTCTCTTTGTTGGGACCCAGGAGTATTTGGTATTCCAGAAGTACCGCTAGTACCGCTAGTACCGCTAGTAGTTTCAGCAGCCGTTGTAGCAGCGGATACAGTTTCTCCAGGAATCTTTAGATTTTCGATAATAGAAAAAGCATCCTCTACAAAACTATTAGGATTCCTCTCTACTAAGTTGCGTCTTTCTACACCGTTTGGGCCAGATACCCCAGCGCCTCCACCCTCAGGTGTGCCTACACTATTAAAAAAGTTTTGTTTACTATCGCCAAGAATCTCACTATTGTTTTGTATAAAACTAGTCAAATTCTTAATCATACTATCATCAAAACCAGCGTCAACAAGGCTATCACCCCTGGCCATCATTTCAGCCATGTTCTCTTGGTCTTTTATACTATTTGGTTTATTCTCAGGATGCTGTTTCCAGAACATCTTCATATAACTATCTGCAAGTTGCTTACCCTCAGCAGTCACTGTTGAGTCCGCTTTTGCTTTGTTTTTATCCCCTTCACCTAGTTGGATACCTTCTTGAGCTAGAATATAGCTACCAGATTCGTCTGTAATGTAACCACCAGCCCGCATGGCTGTATCAAACTTTTCTATTTGCATAGAGGTTTTGAAAGCCTCTTGCGCATTCTGAAGGTCTTTTAAATCTTTTGTTTCCGCCTCTATAGACATAGAGTCATTCTCACGGTCTACTTTGTGGTGTCGTTTATTAATCTTCTTCGAAGCCTCGGCGAATGTGACATTCTTTAGATTACTATTGAGCCCGAAAGCGTCAGCAATATCTGGTTCTATCATTAAGGTATCTGAGTACACATACCCTAAAGCATCTGACTTAGTTTCCCCAGCCTCTACCATAACTTTGTGCGCTTCAATAGGAATTCCTCCACGAGGATTTTCTTCATGAGAACCACCACCATTAAAGGTAGTAAGGTCACCACCGTCACGCATAAAGGTAGTAAGGTCACCACCGTCACGCATTAGAGCGTTAGCTCCTGCTTTTATTTTTTCTCCTAACCCAGCATTTATAGCACCAGACGCAGCTTGGCCTACTCCATCTTCTATATTACCAGACATAGCTCCTTTAGCTAACCCACCAGCAATGGCTCCACCTATAGGTCCAGCAACACCTGTACCAACAGCAGAAGCTACCATCGGTAGGATAGATTTACCTGTCTTCTTTAGAAAATCTCCGAAACTTAAGTATCGATACTTATCATTCATTCCTACAAAATTACAAAATTAATACATAGCAAGTTGGTATGCCATCATTAAATCGTGGATAATATATCGGTAGGAGTTACCACTAACCAGTGAGTTATCTATATTTAACTGATAATATTGCCATGGGTTATACATACGTTGTCGTTGATTACGTGAGTTTATATCACGACCAACAGGGATTCTCCACTCGTTAAAGTGCTTATGAGACCTACGAGGATAAAGGGTCAAGTCTAAAGAGGTAGTTGTTGTGTCTTGTTTAGTATTCCAACATCTATATGATGCCAACTGGTATCCAGGAACACTAGCAGTGCCGTTATAAACTTCCATATTATACTCGAAGTAGTTCCACACTTTATTATAATCAGCGTCTGGAGCAAGTAAATGACGTACATAACTGTTATAAGTAGTTCCGTAGTAGTTACCGTAATCTCCATAGTTGTGTATCCAAGCGTCTGTAGTTAAAGTACCTGAAGTGTTACCGCCAGTAAATAAGTGTTTATGGTCATTAAAGTATATCTTAGGTAGATAATCATGTAGTGCTACAAAGGATTGAGAAATTTCATTGTAAGATAAAGTAAACGAGTAATCGATACCAGATGTAGCAGTAACTACTCCACCATCCTCACCGTCAGTACCATCAGTCAGTACTTCATTTTGGGAATCCACAATCTCACCACCCCCCTCAACGGCTATATCCTCACCACCTCCACCAGAAGAGCGGTTGTATGAAAACACAGTGAGATAAACATTATAGGTATCTGGGTCATACCCCATCATTACTCCCTCCGTCTCTAAAGGACTTCCACCATTAAGAACACTCTCATTCTGTAGTTGTTTGTCAAAGAATGAATACATACCCTTAATATCAGAAAGCCCCACATTAGGGTCCTCTACTACTGAGATGAATTTTTTGTTGTCTGTGTCCATAACATATACAGACCTCTTACCTACGATTGCCCCAAAACGGTGACGAGTACCATAGATAGTAGACTTAATAACGTAGTCTTGTAGTATACCACCAGTTCCTAAAATAATAGCGCCTTCTGAAGTTGCAGATACAGCCGTTGGGTTTATTAACCAAAGCCCTATACCATTTTCTTGAGTCACAACGAATGCGTCGTTAAACTTATAGAATCCAGTAATAGCCCCTAAAGTAGTATCACATTCCTGAAAGTTGTTAGTACGGAATACTGTCCAACTGTCTGTTTCTTCATTATTGAATTTTACATCCGAATATCTAGTTATGACATCAAAGTCCACCACCTCTTGGAAGGTTAATGGTTTTGCTGGGAATGTAATAGCATTAGGTGTACGGTGATACACATTGTTATACTCTTGATAATCAGCAGTATCTGCTTCAAATTCTAATACATTGTCTCGTGACTTATCCGCACGAAATGCTAGGTTGTACTTAGTTTCTAGTGGGAATGATAACCACTCTTGGCAAGAAACCGAGTCTGTACCACCTGGATGATTTGCAACATCCGATGACCCGAATGATAATGAAGCACTTGAATACCAAGAAGTCTTCATAATACGGAACATGTCAATAAAGGTATCCCCATTACGTACGTTAATAGTCGACGTACTACCTGTTGAGATATCAGTATAAGCGCCAGCTTCTACATAAGAGTTAGTCTGTCGAGCTTCATATGTCCAACCATTATAACGGCCAGGCCCTACAGGCTTAACATATTCCACTAACATATGCATAGACTTAGCTGTGGCAGCTGAGGCACTGTATGTACTAGCTTCAAAATGGCCGTTACTTACTACATAGTTAAAGTAGTCAGCATTGTTATAAGGTTTAGCGATTAGGGTACGTGCTCCTAACCCTATCATATCTCTCTTATTGACACCAAAAACATCATACCTAAGATAATATCGGTTATTAAATTCTTCGAAACGTGCTCCGTCCCCAATAGATACATTAAGCGCAGAACCTCCTACAACGGACCCCTCAACTAGGTAAGGTGAATCCCATTGCGCCACACCTGCGTTATCATATAAGTATGCATTCTGTGACATCATAGCATAAGCTTTGTGTCTAGAAGCTGCTCCAAAATCATCTCCATAGAAGTCTGCACTCTCCTGGCCTAGATAAAAGTGGTCGGCCCACCTCGTCGCATTGTCTGAAGCGGTCTCCACAACTTGTTTATAGGCAAACGGATTACCAGAAATTGTGCTAAAATTAGCCAACTGTGTATTATATTTTTCTCCCAGAATCTGTCCGAAGAATCTAATACGTGTACTTGATGGGTCAGCTTCGAAACTATTGTCAAACATTGTATCAGGACTATAGAAACTGAAGAAGTCTCCACGCATAACAGTTTGATTAGAGGTTATTTCTTCACTACTCAACGGTAATGTCGTAACATTCTGAGGCATGGTAGTATCTGTATTATCGATATAAGAATTGAAAGTCGCATAATACCTACCTGAAGGAGCTGCGTATGCGGTACCTCGTGTTACTGTACCATCAGCGATGGACCTCATCGGTAAGACGTGGTTAATAGTTGAGTAAGTAAAGTTTAGTAATGAAGAATCAGAGTACATTAATGGGTTAATAATCCCTTGAGAGATAACTCCCTTATCGGTTTCACTACGTTCCATACGTACAATAGAGTATGATACAACCCCAGCATCCCGTAAGTCACTTAAATTGTTTACTGTAAACCTAGGGTAGGCCACTACTGGATTATAATCCTGGAAGATATGGTTGTAGAAAGAAGAGGTACCACGTTTAACTCCATCTGTTTGCTCTAGAGTAGGTACTTTAAAGTCCCCTATCCAGTTAGCGAATGTTTTTTGTCCGAATTTATTATAGAAAACTATAGCAAATCGATATACTTCTCCCGTCTTATAACTACGGTAGATGTAATTATTTCTTTCTTTTGGTTGCTCAAGAGCAGCTGTAAGTTTATCCGTCCTCCATTCTAAAGTAATGTTGGGCCCTTTAGCACCTAAAGTAGTACTGTTATATTGAAACTGTGTATCCCTGGCGGCAGCTGGAGTACCTGACCAATATAATTGAGCAGCTGTATCTAACCAAGATATAGTTGGGTCAGCGGTTATAGTCCCAGTCTCATCTTGTAGAGTTGGCACAATCGATGGGTTAATTGCGTCGTGATTAGCTGCTACATTTTCATTTAAAGCAGTAGTTACTCCATTAGTTAATAAGGATGTAAGTTTCCACGTAGCTCCGTTTAATGTGTAACGTGCACCATGGCCAGAAAATATGTATGATGTAGTACTTGATTTAGGAAAAGCATAAGCCCTAGTGTCGAAGTCTGTGACATCGAATTCCTGCTCTTGTACGTTCCCATAAAATAGGTAGTTGTCTTTAGACTCTAAAGTATTAGGATAGTAAGGTCCTGCTCCCAGTTGGGTAAATTCAGAAACAGAGCTAGTACCTAAACCAGCGTCTCCGTCATCTACAAAAGATAAAGAAACTGTGTCAATCTCTGTATCAGAAAGAATAGTAATACTAGGTGTACCTGATTCGTTTAGGTAGTGTATACGGTATAAACGTACATAATCAAAACGTGCATCTAAGCTATCGATAGTTACACGGAAGGAATCTCCACCATCTTCATTAACAGCTAAGCCCCTACCATCCTTATGTACAGGAGATGCATGACTAAGTGGGGATAATTTAGACTGAGACCCGTTTAGATTAAAGTAATTATATGCGTATTGTACGATACCAGCACTTAGATTCCCCCCAGGAATTCGCTGAGCGATTACTGGTTGAGTAAATGTAGCTTCTGGCGTAGAATTTAAATTCGAAGTGTAAGTATTATGTGGGGAATCTGCAGCAAAGTTGAAGTGTCTCCCCTGATTTCTTTTACCATCTACCCAGTATACCTTATGGATATTTTCATTCTCGTAGTTACTAATAGCCTTAATAGGGTTAGACACACTAAAATTAGCGTCTCCTACATACTTAAGAGTAATAGTTGGGTCATAATCATAGTCATAGGTAACTTCCCAGATACAATCTAAGGACCCATTAGTAGAAAATAAGATAAGCTTTTCGCGGGCTTTAGTAGCGCCTATAATTTTTTGTCCAGTGTGATGAACATTTATAGCTATTCCTACATCTAAAGAACGGCTCATATAACTATATTGTATTACATCAGAGGCGCTTGGAATAATAGGTGTGCCAGGTAGGCCATATACAGCAGTATCCCACCCTGCAACATCGGCATCAGTATTATAGGTAGTAATAAATTGTGTAGCAACTGTATCAGGGAGCGTAGATTCTGTGTAAATAGGTCCAGGAGAGGCTTTCTTAACTGTGTCGGGATTAACAGCAAAGATGATATTAGGGAGAGTTACTAGTTTAGTATTCCCCTTTTCGTTCTGGGCCACACCATTTCCAGTAGCCCCATTGAATATAATCGTTAGATTACGGCCTTGATAGTAAAACTTTACACGTTCTGGGGACTTCTTGGAGATGTCTTGATTCATCCCTAAATAACCCGCCTTTGCTAAACGTTCTTGACTCATTATCTATGTACTTTATACTCACGTTCTGGAGATTGGAAGTTCTTAAAGAAGTTACCGTGGTGGCTGTTTCTTGGGATAAACCGTGTCCATTCGTTTGTAGAAGCCTCCATCTGGTCTACAGTCTTGGACATACGGAATACATTCCCAGCCTGCATGATATAATAGGCTCTTTGTTGTCTAATAAAGTGAAAAAATCTCTCATTAATTTTACCCACACTGAATAAACCTATACAGATATTGTAAGCTAGTTCATATGCACACGCAAGAATCCAAGAGTCATTGTCTGGAATCATTGGGAATCCATCCTCATCTACTGGAATTTTACGGTAGGCCATTACTACACAGCCTTCATCAAAGTTTGTAAAGATGTTTCCACCCTGGATTTGGTAAGTACTTTCACACTCAGTGTTGAAATCGAAATCACAACAATGGTATCTCATATGCATAGTATCCGTAGCATACCGCATAGGGTAGATAGGAGTATTGGCTGTTAGGCTAGAATACTCTACTAAGAGTCTAGACCCATAATTAGCTCCCCACACACTGCCTTCTTCAACGACATCGTTTTCGGTTTGTGTAAATAACTGAGACGGAGTTACGCCGAACGGTGTTCCGTTAGCGTATGATTCACCTAATTGACCCGTTTGTATAATACGCTCTAGGTCGCATGGGAGAGACCCTCTACCATCTTCAATAGGAATCTTAGCAACGTCATCAGTTAACGACTCACGTACCTTTAAACGGCGCATAAGCCCACCAATTTGTTCGAGCGCATCAGCGTGGATGAGTTCAAAGTCCATTTTAATGATACTATGCAGACGTTCAAGTACTGTCTTATATGATGTTAGTTGCCCGTTATCCATTATTTATACTCTTTCATTACCGCTTTAATAACGTCAATAGTTCCCATAGCTGGAACAAGTGGGTTAATAAGCGATACATAACATTTTGATGAACTTCCTTCTTGTCCTATATAACCGTCATTCTTATATGTTGATTCAGTCACAACATAAGCGTATCCGTCATTGTCAGGGTAAGGAAGTTCTACTACTTTTGTAGACTTTGTCTTGTCCTTACCTACAGGTTCTTCTTTGGACCAAGACTTATAGTTGCCTTCTAAATACATAATTACAATTTAATTTTTTCAAAGTAATCAGCGCCGTTTTCAATCGCGGTTTTAATACTTCGAGAGTTATCTCTACTTGGTTTAAACATATATCCAGACTTACACTTAAGTCTGATACTATCTTTATCCCAATTAAAATGCATACGATAACCATCAGTATGCAGGTTCGTGATATACACGAGTTCTTTATCTTTAATCTTACTGATTTCTGCTCGCGTTTTACCTGGATACTGTTCATGCCATAATTTCCAGCATGCTTGGTAATCAAGTTTTAGACGCTCAGTCATCAACCTACCTTCTTCATCGAGAACTTTAGGTCTGTATTTTACAACACTGAGGTATCCTGCATTTGGAAGATGGAGTCGAATCGCATCTTCTACAGCTAACCTCATCATCTCCGCATTAATCTCGGAGACTATTTCTCGATATAGAGTCTTATCTATATCAAAATATGTTTTGCAGAATAACTTATGTGCATCTACGATGCTGTAATCTGCGTTAAACTTCCCCTTTGCTCTATCCATTAGCGTTTTTGGCTTCCTATGGATTCATCTTGAGAATCGTTCTCGGTATCTTGTTTGACCATACGTTTACGTTGTACCTCATCTATCACATATTGCTTAATATGCTCCGCCCACATTTTTCTGGACAGCGGGTAATCATCGTCAACGGTCCAACAAGGGTTCGGGCCACAGTCGGTATAAGTACCTATGAGTAGCGGGTCTTCCCATATACCTCGAACATTTATCTTCTCAATAAAATTAACATCTTCGTTTTTGCTTACTAAGTATATTCTATCATTTAAGTACACAGCGTATACTGCATTCTTATTAAACTTCCCAGAACCAAAGTAAGGTACTCTGCTGTAAGGGATAATGTTAAATGATTTACTAAACTTGTTCAGCGGTCCTACGCGAGTAATCATCGCTCTACTATTCGCTAATAAAGGCTGTGGAATTTCTAAGACAGTTCGAAGAACTTTACAGTTCAGCGCAGGGTCGCAGCATTCTCCAGGGTCTGCGAGTTCCATATCGAGACATGTTAAGTCTTGATTCAGAGCTTCGTGGGCCAAGTATCCTTTATTGATTTCTCTGCTTAACCATAAGGCACGCTGATTACCGATGAGGTCATAGATGAATCTTTCATCTACTTCTGTATCATCAGAGGTAATACCAGCTCCTTCATAAACCTGGTCGGCTAAAACGCGAATCGAATCGGACATATTACAAAATTACGAATAAAAAAGATAATCTCCTGACATTATCTGACCTTCTCCCATAAATATATCATATGAGAGTCCTGGACAAGACTTATCGAAGTTAAGCATTGAGTAATCACTACCCCCAGCAAAGCTTAATGCGGACCTATAAGTATACTTATGTTTCCTGTCAGAAGCTGATGTGTGTAAGTCTCCTTTTACTAAACGTATAGGACCTCTAATATCTTTGTGGTCAATATACTGTCTGATAATAGGGTCAACTTTTTTGTCTGCATGCAGAGGCCATCCGAATTTCATGAAGCTATCATCCTTACCGTGGGTAAGAAGTAATGTGTGGTCACAAAATTTATACTCTTGGATAAACCTTCTACTAATCATTGTGTCGATATGTGGGTACTTCACGTTCAAGTATGCTTCCAAATGTCTGAAAGCCATATAACTGAACCCTTTACCTGAGTGGTTAGAGTTAGCCATACCTACAAATTTCATTGCAGTACCTAATGGGGCGATAGCATCAAAGAATTTAACCTTTGCTGCTAACCACACATCATATTGTTCTTCATTCCCCAAGTTCTGAGGAAGTGGATGTGTCATACGGGTGGTTGTTCCGTTATAACCATCTAGTTCATCCCCCATCTGTGCGATAAGAATCTCATCGATAGGGTATGTTTCTATCATTGTTTTAACAAAACTAATAGCATCGTCTGTACGGAGGTTAAAAATATCCTCATTGTACTCGATATCATATACGTTATTAGGCATTACTTTAAGCCCAACATGTTCATCTGAGAAATACAAAGCTAAAGATACACCGTTAGCGAATCGCTTAACTTGTATATCAGCTGGCTTTACATTTTCTAAAGACTTTACAAACTTCTCAGCTATTTCGTCCCAGTCTACAGCGTTAATCTCTGCAACATTGGGTTTCATAGCGACGTTAAAAGTCTTACGACCCTTTAAGTGGGTGATAAATTTAGCACTCTCTACCTGGCTATAATCGATTCCTTCCTCTATACAGAACTGTTTAAGAGCGTCTTCATCTACAGGTTCGTCATAACCTTTGGTTTCTGTGACTGTTTCTGTAATAGATATATCTTCGCTTATGGATTGTAGATAACGTGTTATATAAGTTCTAAGTGTGTCTAAATCCTTACGTCTAGCATCTTCTCCAAGCAACATACGCGCTGCTTCTGTGTATCCTAAAGAAGGATTATTCCTATAAAGTTCTAAAATTTGTGAGCGGTAATCTGCCCATTGGCTTTTTGAACGTCCCATATATTAAAGTTGGTTTATTGGATGTCGTCTTCTATACCCTTCTTTCTGTCTTTCTTTTTAAGGAAAGTCATATCGATATTCTTAGTAACAACTTCTGCAACTTTTTCTGTACTTCTACCAGCGATATATCCACCCATACCTATTTTAAGGAGGCTCCAAAATCCGACCTCGTCTTTAAAGTTAGTGTAGAATGCTGTAAGTTCTGGGTTGTCAACAAAGATGTCAACGAAAGGCATTAGAAAGTAAACTGAAACTATAATCACACCAAACGACAACATAAGAAGCGGTCGCCAAGAGCGTTGTAGCCAGTTACCCGACATTTCCGTCTGGAGAACTTTTGCCTGTTGAATAGTTAAACTCGACAGATTATCCATAACGATTTTGGTTAATTCTGCTTTCTTAGATGACTTTTCGTCGTCACTAACATGCAGATTATCAATAAGTTTACTCGCAGGGTTTAGTATTCCTTCTGCGGCTTGTTTAATAAAATCAAAGGATGGTAGTCCCATATTAAAAAGTTCTTAATACATCTCTTAAGATGTAATGTTTATCAAAATCGTGGTAAGTAATCCACACCTCTTCGCCCGCTATAAGAGCATCACGAACTTGTGGATAAATATCTTTATAGGCATCACGGCTTGCGCCTATGAATCCTTTTTCGTCTTTATTATCGTTAGAAGTTTCTCCGACTAATAAACAACCAGCAGTGTGTCCTTCATGGTTACCTGCGTGTATGAGTATATACTTGAAATTAGGGACGTTCTGTAGTTCCAGCATCCCTTTATGCCACTCAGCACCGTATTGTATCACATACTTACCGTGGAAGCCTCCTACGGTACGGAATTTAATCTGGTATCTACCAGCTGGGATACGAGTTTCACCTTTAACTTTAACGTCTCGGTGCTCGTCTTCTAGTGTGTAACTTTCCCACTTACTGTTTATGAATAATAAACCAAGTGTTGAGTCACCGTTATCGGAATATCTAATTACATCTAGTTCCATCGGTTCGGCAAATTTACAACAATTATAGTTATGCTATTTTTATTGTAGTACTTTTTTCTCCTTTAACTACTGCACGGATAATATTAACTACTTGAGTATTAAGCTTTTCAATAGGAGTCTTTTTAACTTTATCGAACTTTTCTTTTATCTCAGCCATGTTAACTTTCTTTTGTTTCTTGCTCATTAAGCTGATTTAATATAGTAGTCCACATAGTAAGTAAAGTTTGTACCTCAACTTTAACAGCCGTGAATTCTACAAAGTGGTCGCCTACCTTTTTCTCAAGGTCTTCTAGTTTTTTATTAAGTCTATCGAACTCTGTACGTAACTGTTTTTCCGCAGACTTAAGTACCCCAATATCCACAGATTGTGAAACATCTAGATTACTTGCGCCAGGCATAACAGCGGGGATAGCAGCAGGTGCGGCGGATATATCTTTCTTTCGAAAAAAGATTAGGTATACGGCTATTCCAGCAGCTGCTAGAAACATAAGGGTTCCTACCGTAGGGCCAAAGAGTTCTACTGATTTATCCCACGCGTCCATTCCTGGAGTTGCTTGTAGTAATGTAAGTAAGTTCATTTTTCGTAGTGGTGAAGGTTAGTTAATTTGATTAACTACAAAGATAATAATAATTACGGTATCTCTGATACTACTAAATCTTCTTTAGTAATAAGTTCGACAGTAATGCCCTTACCTTCTATTTCGTCTTTCCAGTCCTTACCTAAGTAGTATCCAGTACGTTCGTCAATGAGAGTACAAGGTATTGGCACTACGTTCATTTTTATTGTAGCCGTAAATGGCGCTACCTCTGTTGTAAAAAATATCAGTTTTTTCATTGTTGTTTGTTTTAATCTCTATAAACCCAATAGTCTCCTGAGAAGTTTGTAAGTGTTCCATTATTATTGTTACCACTAAAATCGTAAGCTACTGCATCAGCATCCTCACCGTTAAGAGGCCACCAAAATTCAGGGTCAAAAGAGAAT
>Ga0115565_10001171_pt1 | contig 22035 bp, 22 predicted proteins | sample COGITO_mtgs_1105_FD_87199 | JGI IMG/M metagenome (GOLD analysis project Ga0115565, IMG submission 87199) | Pelagic marine microbial communities from North Sea - COGITO_mtgs_110530 | ecosystem: Environmental > Aquatic > Marine > Epipelagic | place: Germany:Helgoland, sampling site Kabeltonne... | reverse complement strand
TGAGGTTCACCGTTAAAGAGGTAAATGGCGAAAATATACAGGTAAAAGAAATTTATAAAGGAGTGAGTAGCTCTTTTGAACTAGTTGGAATCGAACGTGGGGTAATGCAGTTTATAGAAAGCTTTGAGTATGAGCTCAGATACCCAGACACACCAGAATTAGCTACACAAAGTGATCAATTTGTAAGGCATCAATCGGGTATTAGTGAATCATCAATCCAAGATTTTGTGATTGATGATGCGCAGAAAAACATATTCGCATTGCCACTTCCAAGAAATCAATTGAGCGACTTTGGTTCTCCCGATAACACGTCTCCGTTTGGAAGTGTTGCGGCAAGTGAAGTTATTTTTAATCCCGACGGTTCAGGCATATTTTCTGAGGTGGACATCAGGTTTACCTGGAGACAACAACAAGATGAAGTCTCGGGCAAGCAACAAATTGAAGTGCTAACGCAAGATAATCAAACCTTAACGTATAAATTGCTCAAAGCAGCAGATGATAATACAGCGACCGATCTGTATGCCGTTGTTCTGCGCAACCCTGCAACAGGTGACGCAGTAACAGAAACGTTTATTACCGGCACAACCGCAGACGGTGGGAAAGTTGATAATGAAGAAGGTTTTGACGTGGCCAGTGGTGGGGGCATTTATGAATTTCGCCAGGTATTTGAAGGAGCTAATCCTTTCGAAAGATTTTGGTTTGAACTTTGGCCCTCAGGTAGGGCGTTTACTGTTTTAACATCAGATGGCAATGGAGATGGCATACTTTCGGACGATGAGGTGTTCGTCCAATACGGCGATTGGAGCATAGATGAAAAAAATAGAATGTTTATAACCCGCTATAGAAGCGTATCAAACCTCGATAGCTCAGGCTGCTTTGGCGAGTTTGATAGGCCTGAGCTGGCCTGTTTCTTGTACAACCAGCGTTCTTGGCAGATGTTTGCTGAGAAAGATGAAAGGGCATATGTACACCACGTACATCGCTTTGACACGGCTAATCAAGGTGCCTTTTCTTCAATCAGCTTTGACAATAGATACTTTGATAAATTAAGTGAAAGACCAAATAATGCTCAACGTACTGAATACTTACCGACAATGCCGCCTAAACATTTAACGGGCTTGTTTAGCATCCAAGATACCATCGAAAACATGCAATTTGTGGTAGATCCTAGATACTTTCAACAACAAGAGGAATCCGTTGCGCAGATGCAGTTTGATAATGATGGGTCTTATTCGTTTGAATCATTCGGTGCCAACAGAATCTTAGAAATAGGCGATTTTTATGCGCTTGAGGACCATAGCGTTCAACTGAAACCATACGGAGCAAATGGACTACATTTTGCGAGGCTGCATATTGCAGAAGAATTTGATTTAGTGGCAAAAAGTGGTCAGATAATGTTCAGCTTTAACACGCAAGAAGCGGCGTTAGGGTTAGTTAACGTACTTGATGATGTTACCTCATCTCAATCGTTCGCTGACTTAGTAAGTCAACAGTGGGTGCTGATAGATCGCGATGAAGATGAAAACTGGGCCGCAACCTACCTTAGTATTACGAGTGAAAATACCATTGAAATTTATGTTGATGAAACCTTTACTGAGGTAGCACAAACAATTGCGATAGAGCTGCAAGAAGATGGTAGCCTGATCTTTTCTGACTCTGTAACTCGTCTATTTATTGCATTGGGTGATGCAACCGTCAAGTTTACTGTGACAGACGAAGATGGTAGCGGACAGTTAGATAGTAACTTATTGATTAGCGACTTAAACGTGGCTCAAGATATGTTAGATTCACTAACACGTTTGGATCAGATCAATCGTTACTAAGTGGTTGTAAAAATAACAGGGTATCAAGCTGATACCCTGTGTGATGACACTTTCAGCAGTGAACCTGAGCCTTTCGCCAACATGACTTTTTTATTGTCATTCATCAGCCCTAAATCTAAGCCGGGTCTTTGTATAAAACTGTCCAAATCGGGCGCTTAATTTGCGTAACGCGAAACGTGGCAATGTATAGCTCGAAATCACGTGAATTTGATTAGGAAAATACTCTATGCCAAAGCGCAAATCTCTTGAATGTTTTGTCGACACTAACGTTTTAAGCATGTACAGCGCCATATCAATACCCGCGGATACGCCAGCAGCAGTAATATACTTGCCACTTTGAATATAACGCTTTCGTGAAGTGTTCGCCCCTAATGCGGTTAACTCATCTAAGCATCCCCAGTGAGTGCTGGCACTTCGATTATTCAACAGTCCCGCTTTAGCTAAAATCAAACTACCCGTGCACACGGACGTAGTATACACACTTGTTTTGTCTATTTTCTTTACCCATGCAATGACAGCTTCATTTTGCATGACTGCATGCTCACCCGGACCGCCGGGTATTAACAAAATATCGGTCTTGTCTATGTCTAAAAAGTAGCGTAATCCAGATAGGTTGAAACTAGCCAAATCGTTGGTAAAAGGTTGTTTTGAAGTCGATACCCACTCAACGTCAAAATAAGGACTGTTGGCCAGCACTTCATTGGGTCCAACAGCATCGAGCATTGTCATCCCAGGGTAGGCAAGTATGGTCATTGTGTAGGTTCTTTGCTTGGAGAGTTTATTCACCGCTATCGTCCTGTATTGGCTACTGAGTATTTATACCTGATTGTTTGTGACTGATTTTAATAGGTTATTAGTTTGCTCAATAAACACTTCGTCAGCATTCCTAGATTCAAGCAAATATTTAGTGACGTTGTGAGCCAAGTAATAGCCGTAAATTTCGCTGACTAACACACCAGTCTGCGTGTGCTCGACAAAAACACCGCTATCAACGCAACGCTGGGCAAGTGATTCTAGGTATTTTAATGAGCGCTCCTGTTGCTCTCTTATTACCTGCTTGACGCTACACTGTGGACGGTCTTGATACTCTGCAACCGCTTTTACAAAAGGACAGCTCATGCTTTTTTGGTGCTTGAACTTATAGACCCAGTTCATCCAGTTATGCAAGAACTGCTTCAAATTAATAATAGGATCAAGGTGTAATGAGGGCTTAATTACGTGAGTTATATAGATATTTTCACAGTGCCTAAGGATGGCGATTTGCATGTCGGCTTTGTTGGCAAAATGGGAAATAACACCCGTACGGGACATGTTAGTCCGTTTTGCTATTTCTCCAATAGAGATGTTGACTAAACCAAACTGACAAACGTAATCCATACCTGACTCAAGAATCTTTGACTTAGTGTTCAATTTTTTAATCATTTAAACTCACTTAAAAGCACAGTTGTACTATTTATTTTAAAATAGTACAACTGTGCTTTTAAGTCAACAAATACTGCGTTGATAGACGCGGAATAAATTTCATGTTTTATCATTCGCGTAGCCACTAACAAGTGTGTATTGTTGTAGTTTGAGAAGGAGCTAAAGACATGAAAGCAAATTGTGACACGCCCGGCTTGATGCCAATTGAGCAAGCAATGAACATTATGATGGACGCAATTGTGCCTATCGCTGAAGCCAGTACATGTTATTTGAGTCACGCCGTCGATAGAGTCATTGCGCAAGATATTATTTCTCCTATTCAGGTGCCTGCATATGATAATTCAGCAATGGATGGTTATGCTTTTAAGTACGCGGACTATTTAGCCTCCAACACATTGGTTCAAGTGGGTAAAAGCTTTGCTGGAAGTAACTTTGAGGGTCAACTTAGTGCTGGTCAATGTATTAGAATCATGACAGGTGGCGCAATCCCAGTTGGCGCTGATACCGTTGTCATGCAAGAAAATACGGTCGCTGACGGCCATAAGATTACCATCATGCACGCTAGCAAGGGCGATGCTATTCGGCCTGCGGGTGATGATATACAAAAAGGCGCACTGGTGCTGCCAAAAGGGCATCGTATAACGCCGCTTGATATTGGCTTGTTAGCCTCTTTGGGCATCCCATCAGTTAAGGTGTTTCGCCAACTTACCGTGGCGGTTTTTTCAACAGGTGACGAATTATTGCCTGTTGGCAGCCCGGCAAGAAATGATCGTATTTACGATACTAATCGACCTATGCTAGTGGCCATGCTGTCCCGCCTAGGTGCTAAGGTATTAGATTTAGGCATCATTGCGGATGATAAGGCCTTAATTAGAGCAGCACTCGAGCATGCTAATATTCATGCGGACTGTGTTATAACCAGTGGTGGCGTTTCGGTTGGTGAGGCTGACTATACGCGCGAAATTTTAGAAGAATATGGCAAGGTTGAATTTTGGAAGCTTGCAATCAAACCAGGTAAACCCCTAGCCTTCGGCAAGTTGCCCAATAGCCTATTTTTTGGTTTGCCCGGCAACCCAGTGTCATCAGCGGTCACTTTCGATCACATTGCTACGCCAGCTTTAAAGTTTTTGGCGGGATGCAATGATGTGCCTAGCATGCCATTACCGGCCGTGGCGTCGAGTGCTTTCAAAAAGCGCCCGGGACGAACTGATTACCAAAGAGCATACTACTTTGTAGATAAAAAGGGGCAACTATGTGTCGAAACCAGCGTTTCTCAAAGCTCAGGTGTTTTATCATCCTTTAAAACATGTAATTGCTACGCTATTTTGGAGCAAGACAGAGCTAGTGTTTGTATTGGAGAAGTGGTTAACATACTGCCGTTTTCAGTGCCTATTATTTAACAGGCTATACTGCGCAGGAGCAAATTATGTCCGGATATTCGCCCAGATCGCTCTGTGTGCATTGTCATGCTTAAAATGCAATGGGTCTGCGTATTCCATGTGCTTATCAATCATCCTGTAACGACATAAACAGTGAATTAAATTACATGAAAAAAAAGAGCATCAGCACTGAACAAGCTTTACGTTACAATCGTCAAATATTACTTCAAGGTTTTGACCTGCAAAAACAGGAAACGTTGATAAATACCCGTGCTCTGGTCATTGGCGCCGGAGGATTAGGCTGCGCCGCGCTGCAATATCTCGCTGCGGCCGGAATTGGAGCAGTCACTATTGTTGATGACGACACAGTAGAAACAACAAATTTGCAACGCCAGATTCTGCATTATGAGACTAGTGTCGGTAACAAGAAAGTTGACTCCGCAGCACGTACGCTGAGACAGATAAACCGTTTTTTAGAAATTACGACTATCGACCGTCGGCTTTCTCAATCAGCGCTAGAAATAGAAGTACAAAAACACGATATTGTATTGGACTGTAGCGATAACCTGCGCGCTCGCAATCAAATAAATGATGTCTGTTATGCACATAACACCGCCTTAGTATCTGGCGCGGCTATTCGGATGGAAGGACAAATTTTTTGTGTCATTCCGCATCGTAAAACCGCATGCTATCGATGTATTAGTCATTATTTTGGAGAGCAGCACTTAACGTGCGTAGAGTCAGGGGTAATGTCGCCAATCGTTGGCATCATCGGCGCCATGCAGGCCCTTGAAAGTATTAAAATAGTGACGAACTATGGAGAACCTACCGGTAATAATCTGCACATATTTGATGGCATGAGTTCACAATGGCAAGTCATAAACGTTAACCCCCAAGCGACTTGCCCAACATGTTGTCAGGCTTAAGCCTTGTCACTTTCCTTATCACCTTGGTCAGCATCAGCACTAGTAGGGGGCATTTGCATACGCGCCTTTTCGATAAGGTGCTGATTGCGAGTACGCTCCATCACCTTGACGCGATGGTGCATGGCTGCTTTAGCCAAAATATGTGCCGTCACGGGCGCTGTTATAACTAAGAACAACGTGATCAGAAGCTCATTTACGCTGATATACCCTTGGGTGTTATACATATACACCATAGAGCCTATCAGGATGCTGCCAAGGCCCAATGTAGTTGCTTTGGTAGGCGCATGCAAGCGCACATATAAGTCTTGCAAACGCAGCAGTCCAATCGATCCAACCAGCACAAACAACCCGCCTAAAATTAAAAGACTAGAGATTATCAGTTCAGCCATAAAACTCATTTTATATTCCTAATGTTTGGTATTCAAACTGCGCTAGCATTACTATTCTATGATGTCGCCACGCAACAAGTACTTTCCAAAAGCAACGCTACTGACAAATCCAAGCATCGCAATTAACAATGCTGCTTCAAAATACAAAGGCGTTTTATTGTAAATACCATACAACAAAATTAGCGCAATACTATTAATATACATGGTATCTAGCGCCAAAATACGGTCAACCACATGAGGACCAATAATCAGCCGCCAAAGATTGAGTACAAGCGCTAGACTTAACATGCTAGCCACCACGATTACTGCTATATCTAGCATCCGAAAATCTCCTTAACACGCGACTCGTAGCGTTGTTTTATTACATCGATGACCTCTTGCTCATCATCAGGCATATCTAATACATGCACATACAGCCATTTTTGATCTTCAGATACCTCGCCACTGACGGTACCTGGTGTCATTGTGACGGTGCTTGCTAGGACTGTGATCGGCAAAGTACCACTTAGATCTAGAGGAACCGCGACAAAGCCTGGCTTAATCTTACGCATAGGGCCGATGACGAGCAAAGCGACTTCAATATTCGCCACACAAATATCTTTTAGCACAATCAGCACATACGTTATCGCTTTAAACGGTTTTTTAACTTTTGGCTGTGGGACTCTTAGAGGGGCACATATAAGCGGAATACATATTGCCAATACCGTTCCCAATACAATATGACCCAAGCTCAAAGTATTGTTTAACATAAGCCACACAATTAACAGCATGATACTATGATAAGGCATTGGAAATACGCGAGAAACAGCCCTAGAAATTAAACTCATTTGCTATCTCCGTCTAAATTCATAACCTCTAGCAGATATTGAATATCATGCAATTGTGCTGCCGCAGCATTGGTATACTCAATCACATGTGCACCAAATAATGCCAATGTGGGAGAGGCCATTAGAAGTAAAACTGCGCCGCCTATTTGCCAACGGGATACACCTGCAGATTCCGCCGCATCATGACTGGGGGTATTTCGCCAAAATAAAGTCGTGCCCGCTCGAGAAAGTGCAATGATGGTGAAAAGACTTGGTATTAAAATAACTGACCAGACCCATATACGGTGGTCTGAATCCGTAGCCGATTGCAAAATAACGAGTTTTCCCAAAAAGCCTGAAAATGGCGGTAGACCAGCGGCCGCCATTGCAACCACAATAAATAATACGCCAAGCAATGCTTGTTGTTTTATTTTTCGTGCCACCACAAAATAGTCAATCGCGCGTCCGCGCTGCTGAGCAATCATGTCGGCAATCAAGAACAATGCGGCGGTCACTAGCGTACTATGAATAAGATATAAAAAAGCAGCGGCAGAGGCTTCTGGTGTTCGCAAGGCAAAAGCAATAAGCAAAGTACCTACCGACACGATCACTAAGTTGCCTGCAAGCGTTCGCAAATTAGGGCTCGCCAGTGCGCCGATTGTACCAAATACAACGGTGGCAATCGCTAATGGCCAAACCCACGGTACGATCATATCAGCGAGCTCTCCAGCTTGCTCGCCAAACACGACAGTATAGACTCTGAAAATACAATAAACGCCTACCTTAGTCATGATAGCAAAAAGGGCTGCAACAGGTGCGCTTGCTGCTGCATAGGTCTGCGGCAACCAAAAATGCAACGGTAACATCGCAGATTTCAAGCCAAACACTATCAACATCAGCGAACCGCCAGCCTGCGCGATGAGCGCTTGACTCTGAGACAGTTCAGGAATACGTAAGGCCATATCCGCTATGTTTAATGTACCTGTGACTCCGTACAACGTGCCTAGCGCAAACAAAAACAAGCTAGAGCCAATTAAGTTGAGAATCACATAATGCACATTTGCAGCTGTCTTGTGCTTGCCCCCGCCGTGAATCAGAAGGGTGTAGGAGGCAATCAGCAAGACTTCGAAAAATACGAAAAGATTAAACAAATCGTTGGTTAGAAATGCCCCATATATTCCTAGCAGTTGAAATTGAACGAGGGGATGAAAATACTTACCCTCACGATCACTACCACCAAAAGAGTATAACGTGATACCCAAACCCAACAAGCTTCCTAATGCGACTAGCATTACTGATAGTTTATCTGCATACAAGATGATGCCATACGGAGGCTGCCAGTCACCGACCGCGTACATAATCGCGCCATTTTCGACAACCATCTGCATCAAAATAATAGAACAGGCTAACTGAGCAAGCATCAAAACAAGTGCGGCAACGCGCCTGTGCAGATAACGCTTAGCACCGGCAAAGGGCGGCAGCAGCATCAGTAATCCGCCCAGCATGGGGATTAAAATGGGAAGAATTGGCAAGTGAACTGTCATACCTTGTCCCCATTTGGTTTAACTAGCTTATCAGCATCCGGGGGATCTGTGCCGTCGACATAGTCATTGCCGAGATCAGCACGCGCCCGAATAGCTAGAATGACCACAAACGCTATCATGGCAAAGCCTATTACGATTGCCGTAAGGGTTAATGCTTGCGGTAAAGGGTCAGCATAAGATTCCGCCATGCCCAAGATGGCAGCTCCATCAAGGCTTAATCTACCACTAGAGAACAAAAACAAATTGACCGCATAGGACAGCATGGTCAAGCCTACAACCACTGAGAATGTGCGTCCACGCAAGCATAAGAACACACCACAAAATGTTAGAACACCCACACAAATTACGTATACAGTTTCCATTATTCCTCCGCAGTTGGGCGGTGAACGGAGGTAAGTTTACCCAAATTCGCCAAGATCAATAAGGTAGCACCCACTACCGTCAAATAAACACCCAAATCGAAGATAAGAGCGCTTGCTAGCTCTATTTCACCGATCAATGGGATATCAAAGTAATCAAACCATGTCGTCATAAATGGTCGACCAAAGAACCAACTTCCAATACCCGTAAGGGCGGCAATCAAAACGCCAAGCGCTATAAGATTTTGATACGAGACTTTTATTCTGGGCTTGACCCAATCGACGCCATGCGCAATGTACTGCTGAATAATCGCCACCGAGGTAATCAACCCAGCAATAAAGCCGCCTCCCGGCATATTGTGCCCACGCAAAAATATATAGAACGAGACCAATAATGCAAGTGGCAAAAGACTTTGTGAAATCATTGCTAAAATAGGGGGATGCCGATCTTGTGACCAAGGAAGACCATTTTCGTTGGCGGAAGGCATCGCCAGGCGAACTCGAGCAAGAAGTTTGAATATGCCTAATGCGGCAACGCCTAATACTAGAATTTCACCTAAGGTATCTAAGCCCCTAAAGTCGACCAATATAACGTTTACCGCGTTTGTGCCACCACCGCCCGTTTTACTGTTTTCCAAGAAAAACGCTGAAATGCTATCGAGCGGCTGAGTAATAAACGCATAGTTTATAGTCGCGACCAAACCACCGATGGCCGCTGCGATACCGACGTCTCTAACAACACGTGACGGCGATGATTCTGGAGGCGTCTTTTGCGGCAAAAAGTACAACGCAAGCATCAACAGAATAACCGTCACAACTTCAACCGCAAGCTGAGTCAATGCTAGGTCAGGCGCTGAGAACCTAGCAAACGCAATAGACACAATCAGCCCAACGACTGATAATGTAATAAGCGCAATCATGCGTTTGCGATGGTAAATCATCGTCGCAATCGCACTTAAACATAACAGAATAGCGGCCGTTATCTCCACACCACCAACGGGTTGATTAGGAAAGTATGCGCCCGCTGTGCTTAGGTTAAGCAAGGGCACAGCTGTAATCACAATAGTGAAGACTAGCAAAGCCGCCACATAACGTTGTAACGAGCCATTGCTAAAATACTCATGAATTTTAGTCGCGTAAGCCACAATGTTTTGTACAATCCCCTCAAAGATGAACTTGGCATCTGACTCTCGAAATTGTGCCTGAAATCTAAACAGGTGATTGCGATATGCATATACCAGCAACCCACCGCCAATCGCAATTGCGCTCATCAGCAGCGGTAGATTAAATCCATGCCAAATAGCCAGGCTGTAATAAGGTAACTCGGTCATCAGCACGGCGGATGCCGCAGATTCCAGCAAACCGCCAATAATTAAATTAGGAAAAACACCCACCAAAAGACATAAAGCAACCAATATCTCGATAGGCACTTTCATATACCGCGGCGGCTCGTGAGGCGTCTTAGGCAAGTCTATCGGGTCACCATTAAAGAACACGTCGTGGATAAAACGCATAGAATATGCAACAGCGAAGACCCCAGCCAATGTTGCTAAAACGGGAATCATCCATGACAAAAACCCTAATGCAGAGGAATGCAAAGTCTCAGCAAGAAACATTTCTTTGGACAAAAATCCGTTGAACAGAGGTACGCCAGCCATTGATGCAGCGGCCACCATGGCGAGCGTTGCAGTGTAAGGCATAAAACGCCATAGACCATTTAGCTTGCGCATGTCACGCGTACCAGACTCATGATCAATAATGCCTGCCGCCATAAACAACGAGGCTTTGAAGACCGCATGGTTCATAATATGAAATAATGCGGCGACGGCCGCTAATTTCGTATCCAGCCCGAGCAGCAGAGTGATAAGGCCCAGATGACTGATCGTAGAATATGCTAGCAGGCCTTTTAAGTCGTGTTTGAACAATGCGATATAGGCACCAAGAAGCAAGGTAATCAAACCTGTCATGCTAACAATTAAAAACCACATTTCAGTGCCCGCAAGCACCGGATAAAAGCGCGCCAATAGGAATATACCGGCTTTGACCATTGTCGCTGAATGTAAGTAAGCACTGACTGGCGTAGGTGCTGCCATTGCGTGAGGCAACCAAAAATGAAACGGAAATTGTGCTGATTTGGTGAATGCACCAAGGAGTATTAATATTAGTGCGATAGGGTATGCAGCATGCTCTCTTATCACGTCACCGCTCGCGAGGATTGTACTTAATTCATAACTGCCAACCATGTCTGAAATAATCAACAGACCTGCAAGCAGCGCTAATCCACCGGCTCCTGTCACTGTAAGTGCCATGCGAGCGCCTTTGCGCGACTCTGACTTGTGCGACCAAAAACTAATCAGCAGGAACGAACTGATACTTGTGACTTCCCATGCCATCCAAAGCTGTAATACATTATTTGAAAGCACAATAGACAGCATGGCTGTCATAAACAAAATCAGATAAGCAAAAAAACGTCCGCTGGCCTCTTTTTCGGAGAGGTAATACCGCGCATACAATATAATTAGCAGACCAATACCTAAGATAAGCAGCGCGAACATCAAGCCAAGCCCATCCAAACGCATTGATAACGTCAATCCAATCGATGGTATCCATTCTAAATATTCGGTAGCGACATCTCCCGCCAGCACGTTGGGCATAAGACTGACGATATAAGCGAGCGCAACAGCAGGAGCCAGCATGGTAAAAAGAGTGTTGATGCTGCGGCCAAACCTCTCGGTAAGGATAGGCACCAAAACACCCACCAATAAGATTGCTGTTATCCAAAATAAGCTCATAGTTTCGCTGTGCTCCAATTGTTATTTTACGCTTATCAAGCACTTTGATGAAGCACGTACATTAGTATGAATCAGCAAGTAAGGTCCAGAAATACTTACTTTTTTTGAATCATATCGCTGCATTTAAGCACAATTTTTAAATGCGTTGTGCATATATCCTTTCCCAGCACAAAAATAAACGTTTTCACGCTATAACATTACCAAATTGGCATCTTATATATTAATTAAATTATAGGAAGTGGCACGTAATTTTCAATACTTTTCGAGTTCTGGTTTAAGTATCACAGGAATCTAGCTGAACTTTTGTCATCCAACGTTCCGAACGCCATCTAAAAATCATAATTATCCCTCTTACCCATTCATCAAGGGCGATACCTAACCAAATCCCAACGAGTCCCAGCGACCAATGAATACCCAACAAATATGCAAACAAGACGCCCACGCCCCACATGGCGACGACACCCACCTTAACAGGGAATAAAACATCACCGGCACCTTTGAGCGCTGCAATGATAATTAAATTGAGAGCACGGCCCGATTCTAAAAACAAAGACGCAATTAATAGCGCGACAACGAGCTTTTGCGTAGATGGATCATCGCTAAACACCGACGCGATCCCTTCTCCAAACAATACCGTCAGCAGTGTCACAGCCGTAGAGACAATAATCCCTATAATCCAATATTGATGGACGCTTTTTTTGAGCGCCGCAAAGCGTCCTTGGCCGACATAATAACTACTTAGGATTTGCGTTCCATTACCTAAACTCATTGAAAATACGAACATGAAGCGAGACACCGTTTGCACAATAGCAACCGCAGCCAATGCAGCCGTGCCTAATTGAGCGATAAAAAACATGATCGTAATCTGAGCAAGATTGTACGAGATACTCTCACCCGCATTGGGCAGACCAATCGATAATATTTTCTTCAATTTGGCTACTTCAGGTTTAAATATTTGTTTAAACTGAAGCGGTATTTGATGGTGTTTTATAACGTACCAACAAACTACCGCACTTATAATCTGGCTGATAGCGGTGGCAAATGCAACGCCTACAACCCCTGTTTGAGGCCAACCAAACGGCGGGTAAATCGCAATGTAATTACCTACAAAGTTAATCAAGCCCGCGATAATCTGTATCGCCATTGGCGATTTAGTATAGCCATGTGCACGCAAAATCGTTGAAAACATGATGCTTAGTGATACGCCCAAAGATAATCCGCCAACGATCATGAGATAATCGACGGCATAGTCATTTACTGTCGGCGCCAAATCGAAGACATGCATCATGGATGCACTGCCGAATAAAAATACCAAGCCCACTACCACTGATAGAACGATGACTAACAGCAAACCGTTTTGTGAGTATTGTTGTGCACGAATTACTCTATCTGCGCCAAGGTTTTGCCCTATAAGAACCGCACTACCAGACGAAACAATCATAAATGTGAGCATCATAAAAAAAGCAAAATGCCCCGTCAGCCCCACCGCTGCTACCGCATCGTTGGAATACTGCGCTAGCATAAAGATATCAACAGACATCAGGCTCATACGAATCAAGCTTTCGACAAAAATCGGCCACACCAAGGTGCGGATATTCATTCTGCTAGAAATAGCTTGCTGTCTTGACATTGTAGTATCCGATTTGCTGCGTTGGTTTATGACTTGATGATTAGGATATCAGCCCGCATCTAATGAATGTTTGATTATATCTGACGCTTTTTCTGCAATCATGATCGTAGGCGCGTTAGTATTACCACCTATAATGGTGGGCATGACTGAAGCATCAACCACCATTAAATTAGCGATTCCGATCACATTGAGGTTGGTATCAACGACTGCAAATTCGTCACTATCTAATCCCATTTTACACGTTCCCACGGGATGATAGACGGTTTCTACATTGCCTCTTAAATACGCCGCTATTTGCTCATCGGTTTGCACCGCGTCGCCCGGTAACCACTCTGTTGCGTTATCTCCAAGAGGAGATGTGTTGCTAATTTGTCGGCACCATTTAAAACCGGCAATTAATGGCTTGATATCATCCTCGTGACTTAGGTAGTTGGGTCGAATATCTGCCTGCAATTCACCGTCGACTTTTTTAAGCAATATCTCGCCTCTGCTCTTTGGATAAAGATTGCAAAAATGGATGGTAAAACCATGCCCCCACTTTTTAGATCGGCCGTGGTCAACCAACAAGGCAGGCAAAAAATGCAGTTGTATGTCAGGAAGCTCGATGTCAGGTGATGATTTAAAAAACGCACCGCCTTCAGCAATATTAGAGGTAAACATCCCCTGTTTTTTGAACAAATAATTTAACGGTTCCAAGGCATTTTTTAACAGACCTGGTATAGATATTCCATATGATTGGCTTTTTTTGCTGCGATATAAAATGGTACCATCCAAATGATCTTGCAGGTTTTGTCCAACACCCGCCAAATGCTTTTTGACTGCTACGCCAAGCTCTTTCAAATGTGCTTCGTTGCCAATACCCGATTGCATCAAAATCTGTGGCGAGCCTATGGCACCTGCACTTAAGATGACACGTTTTTTGGCAAACAAGGTTTGCTTGGTGTTGTTTGAAAATATTTCCACGCCTGTCGCACACGCATTTTGTATGATGACTTTCTTAACGTCGACTTGTGTCAGGATATGCAGATTTGCGCGCGCTTTTATTTCATCAGACAAATAGGCTTTTGCAGTGCTGCAACGAGCGCCATTTTGTTGTGTCACTTGATACACACCCACGCCCTCTTGAATTGCGCCATTAAAGTCTGAGGATTCAGGCAGACCACAACGGACCGAAGACGCGACAAAATCACGAGTAACTGAGTTAACATGCTTGAGATCAGAGACACTTTGAAAACCGCCCACTGCATGCAATTCTGATTCGCCCCGCGTGTTGTTTTCACTCTTTTTAAAATACGGTAGTACATCCTCCCATGTCCATTGTTCGAGGCCTCCAGCAGCCCAACTATCGTAGTTTTGGGCAACTCCACGTATGTAACACATAGCATTTATTGAACTTGAACCCCCCAGTGTTTTTCCTCGCGGCCAATACATTTCACGATTGTTCAATTGGCTTTGCGCATGCGTCGAGAATGCCCAATTTACTGATTTTATATGTGGCAGAGCAGCTAAGCCAAAGGGAATATGCACAGCAGGGTGAGTGTCTTTTACGCCAGCTTCAATCAAACAAATAGAATGTGCGGGATTCTCTGAAAGTCGATTAGCGAGAACAGATCCGGCAGAGCCAGCGCCAACAATGATGATGTCATAGGTCGTCATGCAGTCAATACTTAAAAAATAAATGTTTGATTTATGTTAACACAATTAACGTGTCTGACCAGTTAAGGGATGCGGCTACTGGGTAAAATATCGTACTCAAAATTTCAGGTTACAAGCACCTCTCACGCGCCTCAAGTGTTGCTTAACTATGTCGGTAATCCACTTTAGCTTAGGCGAGCAAGCAAAACATGCCCCATTGTTAGACACACGTTTTTGCAATATACTCAAAATCCATGTGTGTCAAAACATTTTAGAGTTCAAAACAACATCTGAGCTTTGCGGCTGTGCAAGTAATGTTTATCCATCACTTTGTGCGCTTAAAACGAATTATGTTATTCAACTGGACAGTGACACAGTGACGGTAGGAAACTTGGTAGATGTTCACACAAATGCGCAAACCAACACGGGCTTTGTAATAGGCAGTAAAAAATGGTCTAAACCAGTCGATGTGCTTTTTTTAAATGGCATAGTGACTCAATGGGGTTCTGCGCACGTGCAAGCCCGTGCTGAAAGTTGTTTTAACGAGATTGATTTCTTTAAGGACGGCACAAAATATTTGCGTGGATGTGCAGGCTTTGCCGGCTATCCCAAGGATTTTGCGACGGTTGATCAAATACGAAAACTTTCCAGCAGCATAGCGCAACATGTTGGCAGTGATTGGATGAAATGGGGAAGTGAACAAACCGCGACTTTGTGCTTAATTTCAAAAACCCCCAACGCTTCTATTCTGCCGTGGCCAGAATATCAAAATTATAAATTTCCAAAGACTAACGAGCCTTGTGAATCTATGAATTTAATACACTTTATAGGCACCAACAGATTCGACGATACTCAGTATTTGCAGCTGTTAAAAAGGTTTTGCAAGTAAAACCTGTATGCCGAGCAAAAAAAACCCTTCTGAGTAGAAGGGATATAAGATAGAAAACACATGGGTTTTCGGTGTGAACTCTTGGGAGAGGGTGTTGCTAATACCTTAACGAGTAGCCATCAATCCACGTGGATGTGTATCTGCTATATTGTCGAGTTGCATTAATAGTTCAAGTCTTGCCCGCTTGGCAGCTTGTTCAAGCTGATGATGCTCAACCATTGCGGCAAATAGCGTTGCCGTGTTTATCTTATTCGCTTCAAATTCGGCTTCCAACCTAGTTAATTTCACTTTGCTGTTAGCAAAGTCATTGTTTAGTTGCTGAGTCACTGCGATGCGGTTAGCCAGATTCTCTTCTATTACATTGGCTGCTTTTGCGTCTTTTACTGCCAGTAATGAAAACAAAAACAAAGCGGCCAACGCAGTCAAAATTATTTCTTTAGCGGCGCGGCTAAATACATTGAGTTTCATAGGTCTATTCCCTTATGTTTTGCTTTAATGCTGGTACTGTACGCGTCTTTTTTATATAAAAATAATTGTATAAATATATACAACATATTTTTAAACGTGATGTATTATTCGTTCCATTATCATCATAGTCACTGACTAGTTATAATCTGGTAGGGTTGATTTCGTCGCTATCACATTATCCCAATGGAGTTTGTATGCGCCCGCATGAATTAAACCTGCTCATCATATTTGATGCCATCATGACCGAAGGCAGTATCAGCCGAGCAGCTAAGCGCCTAACAATGACACAGCCTGCGGTTTCCAATGCCGTCAGTCGCATGCGTGCAGCATGGAAGGACGATTTATTTGTGAAAAATGGGCGGAATATAAAACCCCCTTTAAAGGCCAGTAATTTATGGCAACACATCAAAACACCTATTCATGATTTATCCGCCGTTCTGCAGCCTGATGATTTTGACCCTGTGACGTCCAATCGCACCTTTAGAATTGCAGCGGCAGATATTGTTGTAATGATGATGATGCTGCCGCTTCGACAATACATTGAAAAGCACGCACCTAATATTAGTGTGCATATGGTTCCTTACACCATCGTAAACTCTAGTGAAGTGCTGGCAGCCTCCAGTGTAGATCTTGTCATTGGTCCCAATAACATTCAGCAAGCAAACATTCGTAGCGAACTATTGTTTAACCCACACTATATCTGCGCCATGCGCCCCGGCCATCCCTTAGCCAAGAGCAAGCTTAGCGTAGAAGAATTTGCCAATGCTCAACATCTACTCGTATCGCTGTCGGGCGATGTTGTCGGCATTACCGACGAAGTACTTGCGCAAAGAGGCTTGTCGCGCACAATAGCAATGTCAGTCAATCAATTCGGCATGGTGACGACCTTGTTGGAAGGCAGTGACTTAATATGTATCGTACCGCTGGCAGCGATAGCAAATGGCATCATCAGTGGCCGTATCACCGGCACACTGCCGCCTATAGAATTATCTCCGCCGGGTGCGAGCATGATATGGCATGCTCGCCAAGACCGCGATCAAGGCTTGTTTTGGTTGCGCGAACAAGTAAAACGTATTATCAAAGAAGCTGAAAAGCGCAGTATCAATGAATCCATGCCTAGACTATGCGGCAGTAGCAAAGACCTATGCGCTAAGCTGTCAGTTTCTTAAAACGGTCCCATCATCGGCTGACCCACAATGCCTGAATGAAACCAGATTTGGTTACCACGCAAATAGTAAACACCATCGGTAGTGATAACGCTTCTATCTTCGCCTGCATACACATAATAGTCTGTGGCTGTTATGGGCGTGAGTAACAAGCGCTCATTTAAGCTTGCTGAGTTGAGAGACTCATCAACATCAATTAGCATCAAGCTATTGAATGGCTCAGCAAATAAAGAAACGTCATCTTGTGCCCAGGTTTCTATTGGCAAGCCAAACGTCGTTACATTGCCAATTTGAAAGACTGATAGGGCTCTATAATCAAACTCAGCTGGGGTAAAACTATCGGCTTTGATTATAGTGCCGATTTCCAATGGATTTGCAGGGTCTCTCACATCAAACAAGCTGACCTTTAGTTCTTGTGTGCGAAATCTAGGAAGGAAGACCTCACCCGTATCGGGAATATCCTCAACGCTTACTTGTTGACCGATGCCCAGCAACAAGCCATTCCCAAACGGCTGTAAATAGCTCGAAAAACCAGGGATCTCTAATTCACCTTCAAATACTGGTGAGTTGGGTACACAGTTCTTTCCCAGCAACAACACCAGTCTAGATTTGTATATTGCTGCGAATAGTGAGCGTGCTTATTTTACGTTTTGGCACCCTTCGAATATTTTAATTCCGGCGGCTAGCTTTGGCCTTTCAGAGCAAGTCAGCGCTTCTGTAGGCTTAACGGACGACGTTCAAATATCAATAGACAACGTCAGCACGCGAAAATGGGCGGTTGATGCTGGTATTCGTTGGCAATGGCATGTGCAACATCATCAAATTAGGCTTAGCCTAGCCAGCGATGTATCTAACGTTCACCATGGTGCGCATGCACTAGCTGAATACGACTATCATTTTTATCTTGATAATTGGCGTGTTAGCGCAGCAATGCATATCAAATGGATGAGTGCCAATCTTACGGATTATTACTATGGCATCACCCGTGACGACACCCCAATACCGGAACTGATTTATGAAGCTGAACAAGGCATACAGTATGGCATCAGCCTCAACGTTGCTTACCCAATTAACGAACAGTGGCAATGGCTTGGCAAAGCCTCATACACAACACTACACCGTGGTATGAGTAACAGCCCCTTGGTCGAAAAGTCATATGTAGTGTCGGCATTTGTCGGCGTTGCTTATCGATTTTAAAAAGGACAGTCATGATATTACGGATAATCATTGTCATCGCTATTTGTATTGCAAGTTTTGCGGTCCGTGGACTTGATTGGGAAGTCACGCCAACCCAGTGCATTGTCAATTCGACGGATGAACTCTGCCAAAGTGATGTGCTCATCAATATCAGCAAAATGGGCAAGTCAGCCGTTTGTTTGTATGCAGACAAAAACCTCGTCGAGTGCTTTGAAAACCAACATGCTGTGACGACTCGCATCCCTTTGCAAATATCCGCCAAGGTCATACTGGAACTTATCAATGAAGAGGGTATCGTGGTAAAATCGCTGGTAATAGAATACACCTTGATCAAGCCTAAACGCCGCAGAGTTAGATTACCTTGGAGCGTATTTTGATGGCACCGTGTGCTTTTGCTTCGCCTACCGCTCGCATCTTATTAGTTGAAGATGATAGACGCTTGCGCGAACTGGTGCGGGACTATTTGTCACAGCATCAATTTGATGTGATCGCGTTAGCTGATGGCAGTAAGGTGATGCCAACGTTGGCATCAAACAGCATCGATATTGTTATTCTAGATATTATGCTGCCCGGCGACGATGGCTTTATATTGTGCAAACGCCTAAGGAGACAATTTGCGGGTCCAGTGTTATTCCTAACGGCCAAAAATGACGCAATCGATCAAGTACTAGGACTCGAACTAGGGGCTGACGACTTTATCATCAAACCGGTAGAACCAAGAGTGTTGCTTGCGCGCATCAATGCGCTGCTGAGGCGAACACAAATGCCGTCACAAAATACGCAGCAGAGCTTAAGTTTTGATTTACTCAAGATCAACAAGCAAGCGCGCAGCGTCTTGCTTGACAATGAGTTAATAGCATTGACGAGTCATGAGTTTGATCTGTTATGGATGCTGGCCGAAAATGCAGGTAGCGTGGTGCGCAAAGATTTAATTTATCAACAAATTATCGGCCGAGAGTATGATGGTCAAGACCGTTCAGCTGATGTTCGCATCTCAAGAATACGTAAAAAACTAAAAGACAATCCGCAAAACCCTTTTAGAATAAAAACGATCTGGGGTAAAGGCTTCTTTTTTGTTGCCGACGCTTGGCAGTAGAGGCTAAATGACCCGTTTATTTTTAAGTTTGTATGTCTTTATTGCCCTGAGATTAGTGGTCTTAAGTGTCGGCCTCGAGCAGCTATTTTTTAAGCACACCCCTGACTTAACGCCAACTCAACAAGCTTGGTTAAATTTAGTTGCACACAAACAAACGCAATCAAATGTTTTAAAACCAATGCTTGAGCAAGCAAACATACAATACAAGCAAGTAAGAGCCGCAGAATTGGCACTAAGCAGTTCGATCTTACAAGCGCTTTCAAAGGGTCAATTGATTCAAGGGTTTACCGCTACAGACTGGGTGATTTACGTGCCCATTGAAAATAGCGACATTATTATTATCAACATTCCTGAAAATGCCGATAGCCCAAGCCAATGGTGGCTTTTTAGCAGCTTATTTTTTATTTTGTTAGGCATTTTGATCGCGATTTGGGTCTATCCTTTATGGTGTGATTTGACACGATTAGTAAAAGCCACGGGTAACGTAAACCAAGATGGAAGTTTTGATGTGCCTGAGCTAAACACATCATCCCCACTAAAAGGCGTAGCAGATGCCTTGAGATTGCTCGAAGGTAAAATCACTAGTTTGATTACTGAGCAAAGGGAACTAACAGGCGCGGTTACACATGAATTTAAAACACCAATTGCGCGCCTCAAATTTGCACTAGCGAAGGACGATGGGCTCGACGCTGAACAAGTTTGCGAAGCCCGTAAAGATATTGACGAACTCGACACACTGATTCAAGAAATGCTGGATTACAGTAGGTTAAGCGCCCACCAAACCGAGTTACATGTAGAGGATATTCCCGTGTTGGCCCTATGCGCACAAAGAGTCGCACACTTTCAGTCTATCATCCCTGACGGCGTTCACTTGTTTTTACTTGAGCCATCTGCGCCATCTAATCTTTCTGTGCTAACGAGTCCATTAGTGTCTCAGTCGACGCCATTATTATCATCTCTGATCGCAAACACCGACGTGATACTCACTGCCGATGGTTATTTGGTCGCGCGTGCACTCGACAATTTAATCTCCAATGCCATTCGCCACGCAAAAAGCACAGTGCAGATATCGGTCAGCGACGACCCGGCATTTATTCATATTCATGTAGATGATGACGGCCCTGGCATCGCCGCCGAGCATAAAACTAGAATTTTTGATGCGTTTTTTAGACCAGACTCAAGTCGTGCCCGGGATCATGGCGGTTCAGGCCTTGGACTAGCCATCGTCAAACGCATCCAAGATTGGCATTTAGGCACTTGTGAGGTCAGTCTTTCAAAATTGCAAGGCGCGCGTTTTACATTAAGTTATGCAAACCACCATCAATCCTGGAAGTGATTTCCCAGCGCTTTTTGTAAAATCAAAAGACAATATCGATACACCATTGACACGTACATCACCTAACGACGGCGACTGGCAAATGGTGGTCGTTTATCGCGGAGTACACTGTCCTATCTGTGCCACTTACCTAACTGAATTAAACGACTTATATGAAGATTTTAAGAATGCCAATATTGATGTGATCGCAGTATCGGCGGACTCTGTCAATCAGTTGAACGAATTTTTACAAGATAAGGTAAACGAGCTCAACTTTGAAGTGTTAGGAGAATTGTCCGAGTCGCAAATGACGCAGTTAGGGTTATACATATCGCAACCGAGAAATGCAGAAGAGACCGACCACCCATTTGCAGAACCGTGCCTATTGGTGATTAATCCTGATAACAAGCTTCATATTGTGGATAAAAGCAACGCTCCATTTTCTCGCCCTGACCTCAGAAGATTGTTAAATGGGATCAAATTTATTCAATCAAAAGATTATCCAATTCGTGGCACTCACAAAAGCGACTACACCTTGTAGAGGCAGTATAGATGTAGTTGCAATAATGCTGCAGAGCATAAATCATAGGGGCCTTTGCACCCCCCGTAAGTTTGCGCTGCGTGATGAGTCATGTAGCATTATCGTAGCTAAATAGCGGCGTTTGATAATGTTTACATGCTCGTTGCCTGTTATAGACAACCTGCATAGAGTCGTTTAACTTATCAGTATCGCTTGACTCGCTTGTGCTTTGCGCGTACCGTTGCGGCAAGGTTTGAGAAAAGGCCTGTTTGTGTTTAGCCCTCGTTGTTTGTTATTTGTAGTACTCTAGTCATAATAGTTTATTTTTAATACTTCGCGTTATCCTCAGTACAATCTCCATTTTTTCATGCTCAACTGCCCACTTTTTTGGCACAAGTTTTTTAATTATTTCTAGGATATCTATTATGTCTAATACAACTACCGGTTCAGTAAAATGGTTTGACGAAGCTAAAGGTTTCGGTTTCATCGAACAACAATCAGGCCCTGACGTTTTCGCTCACTTCAGCGCGATTGCTAGTGAAGGCTTCAAAACATTAGCCGAAGGCCAACGTGTACAATTTGCGGTTACTCAAGGTCAAAAAGGCCCACAAGCAGAAAATATTGTTTGCATCTAAACCGCTTTATTTCCCCAAATAAATAAGCAGTCAAAGCAAATAAT